>Ga0209609_10000368_pt1 | contig 27310 bp, 27 predicted proteins | sample LakKivw325mmetaG_FD_184136 | JGI IMG/M metagenome (GOLD analysis project Ga0209609, IMG submission 184136) | Anoxic lake water microbial communities from Lake Kivu, Rwanda to study Microbial Dark Matter (Phase II) - Lake Kivu water 325m metaG... | ecosystem: Environmental > Aquatic > Freshwater... | reverse complement strand
GGATGTGACCGACTCGGCAGGCCAGAATTTCCGGGCGGACTCATCCCTGAAGTGGAAGATGACGGTCCCGCCGGGGGGCACAGAGACCGCCAGCTACTCCATCAGCGCAAAAACGCCCGGCGAGGGGCAGACCCTCCCGCCCGCCGAGGCGGTCTACACCATCGACGGGGTGGTCTACAAGGTCACATCGACGAGCCCCGTCGTCGACGTCATCGGTCCCCTGGTGGTGGTGAAAAAGACGGTCTCATCGTCGAAGGTCGAGACGGGGGGAGAGGTGACGGTGAACCTGACGGCGGAGAACGTCGGCAACCGGAGGGCGAAGGCCTCGGTGAAGGAGACGATCCCCCCCTGGGCTCGCCTCGTCTCCGGGGAGACGGAGTTCTCCCGCCTCCTCCTGCCGGGAGAGACGGCCAGCTTGGAGTACACCATATCCTGCATTGAGGCGGGCAGCTTCGAGATCCCGCCCACCAGCGTCTGTTACCGAGACGAGGACGGGACCGCCTGCACCCTGGAATCCTCCCGCCTGAGGATAAAGGTCGAGGATGAAGAGATAGCGGCCTCGACGGTCGACGAGGGGGGGTCCCCCCTTCCCTCCCCAGCCGAACCGAACTGCGATAAGGGGAACGGCGGCGAAGAGGAGGTCGGCGGAGACGGCAGAAACCCGGACGGCGGATCCATCCTCTGGGCGATACCGGTTCTGATCCTGATCATATTCTTGGCCTTCGACCGATACCTTTAGGGGAGGGGTCATGAAGAAGATCGCAGAACTGAAGAAGAACCTCGAAAGAACCGTCTCGGCCGCGTCTCTGACCAGGGCGGCCTTGATCCTCGCGATCCTCGCCCACCCCGCCCTCGGTCAGGCTCCAGACCTGGAGTGGGAGAAGTCCTTCGGCGGAGCCGGGGATGAGAGGGGCCTCGCCCTCCTGGAGACGAAAGACTCCGGCCTCGTCGTCGCGGGCACCACCTCCTCGAAGGGGGCGGGAGATGGAGACCTCTGGCTCATCAAGACCGACTCCGATGGGGAGATGGCGTGGGAGAGGACCCTCGGCGGCCTCGCCGACGACGAGGGATGGGCCGTCCTGGAGACGAAGGACGGCGGCTACGCCGTGGCGGGGGTCACCGAGTCTGAGGGCTCCGGCGGAAAAGACCTCTTGCTCGTCAAGACCTACTCCGACGGCTACGAGAGGTGGAAGAAGACCTTTGGAGGGGCCGGCGACGACTGGGGCGTCGCCGTCCTGGAGACGAAGGACGGCGGCTACGCCGTGGCGGGGGTCACCACATCCCGAGGGTCCGGCGGCTCCGACGGCTGGATCCTGAAGACAGACTCCGACGGGAACCTGGAGGTGGACGAGGCCGTCGGCGGGTCCAAGAACGACGGCATAACCTCGATCTTGGAGACGGAAGACGGCTACCTACTCGTCGGCGTCACCGAATCCTACGGCGCGGGCGGAAAGGACGTCTGGCTCGCCAAGACTGACGCCGAGGGGGAGAGGATCTGGGAGAAGACCTTCGGGAGAGACGGTGACGAGATGGGCAACTTCGTCCTAAAGACCGATGGGGGTTACGTCATCATCGGGGTCACGAAATCGGAGGGGTCGGGAGGAAGAGACCTGATGATCTTGAAGACCGATTCAGAGGGGGAGAGGATCTGGGAGAAGACCTTTGGAGGTACCGGCGACGATGGCGGCTGGTCGGCCCTGGAGGGAGAGGGCGGCATCATAGTCGCGGGCTATACCGAGTCTCAGGGGAGAGGCGAGCAGGACCTCTGGCTCTTGAAGGTCGACACCGACGGAGAGAATGTCTGGGAGAAGACCTTCGGAGGGACGGGCTTCGACCTCGGAAGGTCGATCGTTCCGACGAAGGACGGCGGATGGGCGGTGACGGGATGGACAGAATCGCTGGGCTCGGGGGGCGAGGATCTTTGGCTTCTCAAGACAGAGGGGGGATCGTGACGGAAAAAGATGGCCAGGAAAGGCAGAGCCATCAGCCCGGCGGCAAGAGTTCAAAGCAGGACGCCGGGTTGGACGACGTTTACGAGCCCGCCGAGGACACCCTCCTCCTCCTCAGGGCCGCCCTGGAAGAGGCGGGCCCCGAAGATCGCGTCATCGAGATGGGGTGCGGTCGGGGGATGATATCAAAGGGGCTGGCACAGCTCTCAAGAAATCTCCTCGCCACCGACGTCAACCCCAGCGCCGTGAGGGCCCTTCGACGGGCCGGGATCGACGCCGTCCGGGCAGACCTCTTCTGCGGCCTCCGGTCCAATTTCGATCTGGTCCTCTTCAACCCGCCCTACCTCCCCACCGCGGAGGACGAGGTCCTGAAGGGCTGGCTCAACTTCGCCTTCGACGGCGGAGAGACGGGCCGAGATACCATAAACCGCTTCCTGGAGATGCTGAAAGACCACCTCGATCCCGAGAAGGGGCGCGCCCTCCTCCTCATCTCAAGCCTCAGCGGGCCGTCCGAGGTGATGGCGAAGGCGCGAAAGGAAGGGCTCTCAATCGAGGTGGTGGCGAGGGAGAAGCACTTCTTCGAGGAGCTCTTCGTCCTGAGGCTCACCCCTCACGTACCTATTTAAATCTCCATGATATATCTAGAGTTGGAGCACCCTAAGCAGAAGAATCCACTTAAGGAGCCGTGATATGACAAAAATCAGGTGAATTGATGCGACATCATAAAGATATATAATCATAAGTTCGGATGAAAAGAGAAAATGATCTTCTTCTGTGCCATCAGGCTATTTTGCCAGTATCTAGCAAAACTGTTAGGTTTCAATAAACTTATATGTTAGTAACAATAACGTGTTATCGCCGAGGTGCTTTGATGATGAAAATCAGAGTGGTCAGTTCCAAGAAAGAGATCGACGAGCTTAATCGAAACGAGCAGATGATACACCTTGCCTTCAGGGCGTCCAACACGGACATCTTCAGGCTCCTCCAATCCTGTCCCAGGCTCAGGGCGATCCAGGTGCCGTCCTCCCATTACAAGACCATGTCCCATGCGGGCCAGATGTTCCTGGAGATGCAGGGGGTTGAGATCATCGAGGGAGATGTCTGGGGCCACAGAAAGGACATCGACGAATACTATACCGTCGACGATAAGGTGATGGATAGGATAAACAACCTCCAGTCCGAGGGGGTCAACGTCGACGAGATCGCAGGAAGGGTCTCCAGAGAATCGAAGCTCTCGCCGGCGATGGTCAAGTACATGATCAAATCGGCGGCCTGAGAATCGGAGATTTCGCTATTTATCTTGAGGGGTGGTTCTCATGATGAAGATCAGGATAGTAAGCTCGAAGGACGATATAAACGATCTTACGAGGAATGATCATACGGTACACCTGGCTTTTCGGGCCTCCAGCACCGACATGTTCAAGCTGCTCCAGTCCAGCCCGCGGCTCAGGGCCATTCAGGTCCCGCCCTCGTACTACAAGAACATGCCCAATACCGGGCGGGCCTTTCTGGAGACGCAGGGCGTCGAGATCATCGAGGGAGATGTCTGGGGCCACAGAAAGGACATCGACGAGTATTATGTCATCAACGACAAGATAATAGGGCGAATAAACGACCTCCAGTCTGATGGGCTGAACGTCGAAGAGATCTCATCGAGGATCTCCTGGGAGTCGAAGCTCTCGCCGGCGATGGTCAACTACATCATCAAGCAGTCGGCTTGATGGGGACAAAACCCGGCCTTTTTCGGACGGCTGATCCGGCGCCCCGTCGAGCCCCCTACCTTTCATTTTTCAATCTCAGATTCGCCTCCATCGGCACCAGCCAGCATCTCCACCATCCGATCGAGGACCTCCGCCACCCCCTCCCCCGTCGATGTGGACATGGTCATCTCTGCGCCCTCGTAGGAGATCAGGTCGCTCTTGTTTGCCACCACCAGGACGGGAAGTCGAAGCCAGCTCTTGACGTCGGCCAGAAGTTGGAGCTGGTCGGCGAGGGAGAAACCGCAGTACTCGCTCGGGTCCAGGATGAAGAGGACTGCGCCCCGGAGATGGCGGAGGGCGGCTATCGCCTGAAGCTCGATCTCGTTTCTCATGGAGAGGGGCCGATCGAGAAGTCCTGGGGTGTCGACCACCTGGTAGCGCTGATGGTCCCGGGCAAAGTGGCCCACCCCCACCCCCTTGGTGGTGAAGGGGTAGCTTGCGATCTCGGGCCGCGCCCCGGTGACTGCGACCACGAAGCTCGACTTGCCGACGTTGGGGTATCCCGCGACGATGATGGTGGGGACGTCGGGGTCCACTGTGGGCATGCTTCTCAGCCTCTGGCGGGCGTCGTTCAGGAATAGAAGGTCTGGCTCGATCGACCTCATCACCGATGCCATCCTCCCGAAGGCGGCCCTTCTGACCGAGGGCTTATTTGGAGCACCCTTCATCTTCGTCAGGTGGTCTTTGGTTATCGCCCGGATCTGAGATGCTGCCCAGGAGACCCTCGAGAGGTGGACCCTCATCTCGTCCACCCCCACCGCGGCGTCGGCCAGGTCGCGGTAGAAGGGGGGGATGTTCATGAAGGAGGGGTACTTACGGACCAGGTTTGTCAGATTGTCTGAGAGGATGTTTCCGGCGGTCATCAGCATCGATTCGTCCTTCTTCTCACCTGTCGCCGCCCTCGTCGACCTTCTGAAGGCCCGGTCCACCAGCTCCTGGGAGGTGGGGACGGTTGGAAGCCTTTCGAACATAACCGCCATGGACGGTTCCCAGAGAAGATAAACTTTGAGTCCGGGGCAAAAGCTCATCAAATAAAATGTTTGCGGAACCTTTATATATGATTACCCCGAACTAGCTGGGGTGAGGTGACCGGTTGAAGAGGTTGGGCACCACCCATCATTTAGTTCAGAAGAAGTTGATTGTGCGCACAGAGCCGTTGAGCGGAAAAAATGAAGAGCTTCCGAGGATCAATTCTGTCGTGGTAGATCAGAAGAAAGCGAGGATCGGCCGGGTTTTTGACATATTCGGTCCGACGGATCGCCCCTACATCGTCGTCAAGCCCAATCGGAACGTCGATGCAGCAGTTCACCTGGGAAAGAAACTCTATTTCGAGGAGCGCGGATTCGGTGGAAGAAATAGAAAAGATTAGGGAGATCGAACGGTCTGAGAAAGAGAAGATCCAGGAAAAGATCAAGCTCAGGCGAGAGAAAGAGAAGGTAGACGAGTTCGAGAAGTTCATCGTCGAGTGTCCAGAGTGCGGAAGCCACGCCCTGGTCCACGACTACGAGAGGGCGGAGCTGGTCTGCAGCGACTGCGGCCTCGTCATCGACGAGAACTTCATCGACCAGGGGCCCGAGTGGAGGGCCTTCGATCACGACCAGAGGATGAAGAGGTCGAGGGTGGGCGCTCCCATGACCTACACCATCCACGATAAGGGCCTGTCGACGATGATAGACTGGAGGAACCGGGACTCCCACGGCAAGACCATCTCCTCCAAGAACAGGGCCCAGCTATACCGTCTCCGAAAGTGGCAGAGGAGGATCAGGGTCAGCAACGCCACTGAGAGGAACCTCGCCTTCGCGTTGTCGGAGCTGGGCAGGATGGCCTCGGCCCTGGGCCTCTCTCGAAACGTGAGGGAGACGGCCGCCGTCGTCTACAGGAAGGCCGTCGACAAGAACCTGATCAGGGGAAGGTCCATCGAGGGCGTCGCCGCGGCGGCCCTTTACGCCGCCTGCAGGCAGTGTAACGTCCCCAGGACCTTAGACGAGATCGCGGAGGTATCGAGGGTTTCGAGGAAGGAGATCGGGCGAACCTATCGGTTCGTATCTCGGGAGCTATCCCTCAAGCTGATGCCGACGAGCCCCATCGACTACATACCTCGCTTCTGCTCCGGCCTCTCCCTCAAGGGCGAGGTCCAGGCGAAGGGGATAGAGATCCTCCGCCAGGCGGCGGAGAAGGAGCTGACCAGCGGCCGGGGTCCCACGGGGGTCGCGGCGGCGGCGATCTACATCGCCTCGATCCTCTGCGGCGACCGGAGGACCCAGCGAGAGGTGGCGGACGTCGCGGGGGTGACGGAGGTCACCATCCGGAACCGCTACAAGGAGCTGGCCGAGGAGCTGGGGATCGAGATCATCCTCTGAACTTCGAGCTATAAAAAGCGCCTCAGACTACCATGGACCTGGCGAGGATCCCCGTGACCTCCGCCAGGGCCGCCTCTCTTTTCCAAGAAGATGACAGCCTCTCCTGAGCCATCCTCATGGAGTAAGGCTCGATGGTCCACTCGACGCCCTGGTAACCCACGTCCATCAGGATCAGACCTTCGGCGGGGGCGGGATTTACGCCCCGATTGATTCCAGTATCGAGCAACTCTCGAACCCAGCCGATATCTCTCTCTTTTGATCCCACCTTCTCCAGGACGGTCGCGATCTTTCTCACCATGTTCCAGAGAAATCCGTCGGCCCTCACCTCCAGGATCACAGAGCCGTTCTTCTCCGAAATTTCGAGCTTCGTCAGATTTCTGATGGTGGGCCGCCTCTTCTCCGAGGAGAGGTTTCTAAAGTCGTGGACGCCGAGAAGCTCTAGGCATGCCTTTCGCATCAGGTCGAGGTCGAGGCCGTCCTCGGAAAGGACGTACCTGTACTCGCGCCAGAGGGCGGAGTGGCGGGCGCTGAAGTTCTCGGGGACGGCCGCCCAGGCCCAGGCCCAGACGTCGGGGGGGAGCCTGCTGTTCAGAACCCTTGGCATTGCAAGATCCGCCTTTTCGGGATCGATGAAGAAGTCGATCACCTGGCCGAGGGCAGAGACCCCGCGGTCGGTCCTCCCGGCGTAGCAGAAGCTCCCGTCGTTTAGGGCCAGGCCCCTGAGGGCCTCCCTGACTACGGACTGGACCGTCAGAACGTTGGGCTGGAGCTGGAAGCCGTAGTATCGGCCGCCGAGGTATCCGAGCTTGAAGGCGACTTTCAAAGTCAGATCTCTCTCGGGTCGGTGATCTCGCCGGTGATGGCTCCGGCGGCCGCCGTCGCCGGCGAGCAGAGGTATACCCACGCCTTGGGGCTCCCCTGTCTCCCCTGGAAGTTCCTGTTCGACGTCGAGAGGGAGACCTCGCCGTCGCCGAGGAGGCCGAAGCTTCCTCCCATGCAGGGGCCGCAGCAGGGCGACTCGACGATGGCGCCGGCGTCCATGAACTGCTCGACGAGGCCAGCCCGGAGGGCCTTCATATACTCGGTCCTGCTGGCGGGGATCACCACCATCCGGACGCCCCGGGCCAGGGGCTCGCTCCCCATCACCTGGGCCGCCAGCAGGAGGTCCTCAAACCTCCCGTTGGTGCAGGAGCCGAGGAAGACCTGGTCGATCTTCGTCCCTGCGAGGTCGGACGCGGGCACCACGTTGTCGACGTTGTGGGGGACGGCCACCTGGGGCAGAAGGTCGTCCACCTTCCAGACTCGCTCCTCGAAGGAGGCGTCGTCGTCGCCGTGGAGGACGGCTCCCTCGTCGAAGTCTTCGACCCTCTCCCTGATGTAGCTCAAGGTCGTCTCGTCCGGGTCGACGAGGCCGGCCTTTCCGCCCATCTCGATGGCCATGTTGGTCATCGTCATCCTCTCGGAAACCGACATCTTCGAGACCGCCGAGCCCGCAAACTCGCAGGCCTTGTAGGTGGCGCCGTCGGCCCCGATGTCGCCGATCATCCTCAGGACGACGTCTTTGGAGGTGACGAGCCGGGAAAGCCTCCCCTCGGCTTTGAGCCTAAGCGTCTCGGGGACCATGAACCAGAGCTTTCCGGTGGCGAAGACCGAGGCCATGTCGGTGGACCCGATCCCTGTCGAGAAGGCGCCGAGGGCCCCGTAGGTGCAGGTATGGGAGTCGGATCCTACGATGAGGTCGCCGGGGAGGGCGTGCCCCTTCTCCGGCATCACCTGGTGGCAGACCCCCTCGAAGACGTCGTAGTTTTTAATCCCCTGCTCGATGGCGAACTTTCGGAGCATGATGTGGTTAGCGGCTGCCGCGAGGCTGTCTGCCGGGACCTGATGGTCGAAGAGGATCACTATCTTGGAGGGGTCCCATACATCCGCGTCCTCGCCTGCGATCTCGCGAAACCCCTTCACCGCCAGGGGGCCGGTGATGTCGTGGACCATGGCTCGATCGATGTCGGCCATGACGAACTCGCCAGCCCTCACCTCCTTCTTCGAGGCTCGAGAGAAGATCTTCTCAGAGAGGGTACGACCTGCCATGGCCAGGGAGATCACCGCACAAATAGATAAACCTTAACCCTTGGACGAGGTTGAAGCCGAAAAGTAGATCGACCTGCCCTTGGAGAAAGGGCCGCTCCGAAGCCGCAGCTCATTTTCATAAAATCAGGTTACAAAGAAGGACTGCATCGCCTTCTTTATAAACTGATCGTAACTACAGTGGCCGTTGGATTTATCAGAACGTCTCTCGTAATAGCATGGGGGCACGAAGGGATTCCTGATTTTTATTCTCTCGGAGAACCTTATTTTAGATAGGTATCTAAGCATCTCAGCGACGTCGTTGGGCCGATATCTGCTCCTCAAATCGCTGTAGAGTTCCTCAGGGGGCACCTTTTCAACGTGCATTCTCAGAAATTCACTCAACAAACTGTTGTGATCCCCATCAGACGGGTCTATTGATACCAGATATTTGTAGGCCCTGCCGTAGTCACCTATCACCAAACATAGAGAGAGGGCGATCGCATGGATGGATAGCTTCCGCTCCAAAGTGTTAATTACCATCTCGAAGGGAGGAAACTGGTACAGTGCGGCCTCAACCACGTCCAGGAACCCGACTATTCCCTCTCGGCTGTTTAACCACTCGTCAGAGTTGAAGTATTCGTACAACCTGCCGTGTAGATACATCTGCTCGGAGGAGTTCCGCAGGAAGATATAATCGCTGCTGTTTCTCATTTGCAGAGTGGTATCCGAAAGACCGGGAACCAGAACCCTGACTACTGGAAATAGCAACCTGGGGTGGGTCCAATCTTGCACGTACACCCTCTTTCCCAGCCTGCTTGCAAGGCTTGTAAGTCGATTGACATCTTGGACGAAGTCATCCGACTTGAAAGTGGAAACATCACCGTAGTCAACTACATCAGGACTCCTGTCCAAGAAGTTCATGTCTCCGTAGTATAGGGACTTCGATAAGAGGATCTCGTAGTAGTCTTCGGGAATTTTGATATTCGATTCGTCCTCTTCCAATACGTACTTCCAGAATATATCGTCCCTCCTGCGGTCCTGCGAGTCCTCTGTGCACATTATGGCCTGGTTGGTCTTCCCCTGGACATACTCGGTGAAACAACGTTCCAGGGCCTCGTCTTTGTCAACGTGAGATCCCGCCTTGAATATCTTGCGGAACATTCGTTTGTGATATAAGTTATTGCAGTCATCTAGGTTGTGATTGGTGAATACGACCCCCATAACCGGGTACTTCCCGCCGAAGGTACAATCTTTGACGTCTACCTCGATATTCAGATTGGAAAGGATATCGATGTAATTTTCAATCTTGGGATGATCTATGGATTCAAGATTGATGGAAGGTGGGTTAATCTTCTTCTTCACGATCTCCAGATAAGGATAACGTTCGAATATTTCCGACAGGGCCTGGGCAATCGCTTCCTCCTTTGTGTTTCCCGCAGCCAGGCCAGTAGTCCCATTGATGATGCTGATCAGATAGTCAGGCCCGTTGTAATACTTGCCATCGGTGAGGCAGTGGTACCTCAGCCAGGGAGCGGAAAGGATATCCCTCTTCAAAAGATCCACGTCTTCGTCAGTCATCTTTTCCCGGTATTCGACCAGCTCATGATAATCGATTCTGTCGGGAATGGAGTCATAGATATCCTCTATAGCGTCCTCTCTGTAATCATATTTGATGAATCTCTTCTCCAGTTCGTCGTGGGCGTACCAGTAGGGAGCTCTGGCGCCGAGGGAATAGAGGCTTACCGAGAACCGCTCCACCAGCTCAGCCACCGCGCTGGCTTTGGACAAGACAGAAGTTCTGCCCTTGCCCGACGCAGTGAAGTTAGTGCCTACGAGGGAGGCCCCTCCAGAAAAAATTTTTGTTCTCTCGTCGCCTGCTACGTATTCGTAGTAGTCGACGGAGAAACCAATCTTCTCAAAGCCTTCCTCGATACGGCAGATGGTAGATTCTGGTGTGGCAGATTTGTATCCATCGAATGTCTTGGGCGAGCTGGCCAGCATCATCCGACTGATCAACCCCTTCAACGCCGGATCACGGGATTGGCCACGTACTTGGGACTAGCATAGACCTCGCCCCGTGTCCTGTCAGGCGGGTTGAGAACAGGGCTGACCACGTACATGGGAGAACCGGTCCCAGAAACATTCTCTCGACCGACGGTTCCGGGGCACATGAGCATATTGAGCACGTCGTCGAGATAAACAGGCACTGCAGCCGCTCCACGGTCATACATGGTAGCCATAGAGAGATCTTCGGCCTTTATCTCACTGCTGATCCTGATCATCGTCCCCGGTGACAACGATACCACCACATCGCTCTTGATAGCGAGTTCACCCTCAATATCTTCGATCGCCTTCAGGGGGATCTCCAAAGTCGAACATCCCACTCGGAGGAAGACGTTCTCCTCGTCCCTTCCCAGCAACCGTCCCCCGACCTCGATCGATCGCTCTATCCTCGTCCTCTCCTCATGGTCAATCTTGTCGATTGACGCCAGTTTATCTACAACCATAATTTTAAGTTAGTGTAATGAGTATAAATACATATCTAGTGTTTTTAATCCTTCGACTAGTTTATCTGCTGGATAACAATAGGCTCCATGGAACCTCGAATATCCAGTGCTGGAAAACTCCTGAAATTGCTTTCAGGCGAAAAATGCCTCATAATGCTTATTTTGCATTTGGTCACAGCAGTTCGGATTGCAAATATTATATAAATACTTTTAATTGTATGGATTTCAGACGGGCGCGAAATGGTTTCAGGACTCTACATACATTATTGGACGCGCAAAAAAGGTAAATACATGCAGAGTGAGAGGAGTTTCCGCTATGACCAAAGCGCCGGAGAGGGTCACCATCGCCCTGGACGAAGAGACCGCCAGGCTCTTCCGGGATATGAGGGAGAACCTCGGGATATCCCAGAGCGAGCTGATGCGGGAAGCTCTTAAGTTCTACAGCAAGCACAGGGCTCTCTTCGAATCGGTCGACGAGGAGAAGATCTACGCCTACTCCGACCTTCTATCCGTCGGCGAGCACATCATCCTCGACATCGACCACTGGATCCTGTTTCTCACCTTCATCGAGACCCATCCGGTGCGGGGGGAGTTTTGGGATATGCACCGGAAGGTATCCGAGGCTCACGCTGAGGAGTTCAAGCAGAAAAATCATAATGCAGAAATGGTCCTGAGGAGGCTTGAGCTCTGCAACCTCTTCAAGCTCAGCAAAACCTCCGACGCCGACTTCACCCTCCTCCTCGGCTACGATATACCAAAGAAGTTCGTCAAGACGGAGCTCTTGGACATCTTCTCCAAGATGGGGATCAAGGTGGACATAAAAGAGGACTTCTCGAAGCTGAGGGTCAAGATCCTGCCCTGAAGACGCCTTTTTCGTAAACTTAATTCATATTTATATTTCATCTCTTCTTCAAAAGCGCCTCTGCTGCCGCCTCGATCGACTGCCTGGAGGTGTGCCGGGGCGTCCAGCCGAGCCTCTCCATCGCCTCGATGGACAGAAGCATCGTCTTCACGTCGCCCCTCCAGCCGCGCCCCTCGATCCCGCCGGTGTACCTGTACCGGACGCCCTCCAGGCCCATCTTCTCGACGACCACGTCGGCGATCTCCGTCACGTCCGCCGCGTCTTTAGAGCCGATGTTGAAGAGGTTGACCCGGTCGTGGGAATGGGAGAGGGCAAAGATCATGGCGTCGACGCAGTCGTGGACTTCGAGGTACGACTTTCGTTGCCTTCCCGACCCCAGGATCTCCAGCTCCTTCGGATTCTTCTCTAGCTTCTTGATGAAGTCGACGATGACCCCGTGAGTGCCCCTATCGCCGACGATGTTGGCGAACCGAAAGATCCAGGACCTCATATCGAAGGTGCTGCAGAAGGCCGAGATCATCGCCTCGCAGGCGAGCTTCGATGCTCCGTAGAGGGATATCGGGAGGAGGGGCCCGTAACCCTCGGGGGTGGGGACGACCTCGGCCTCGCCGTAGACGGCAGAGGTGGATGTGAAGGCGATCTCCGGAACGCCCGTCTTCCTCATCGATTCGAGGAGGCTGTAGGTGGCGACGACGTTCTGGTCGAGGTGGGTCCGGGTGTCCTCACCCCCGACCTTGACGTCGGGGTTGGCAGCCAGGTGGAGGACGAGGTCTTTTCCCGCGAGGGCCGCCTCGACGGCCCTCTGGTCCCGAAGGTCCGCCTCGATGAGGCTGAAGTTCGGGCTTTCTATGTGGTTCCAGATGAACTCCATCTTTCCTGAGCTGAAGTTGTCGAGGACAGTGACCCTGTTCAATTCAGCGAGCCGGTCGACGAGGTGGCTTCCTATGAAGCCGGCGCCGCCCGTCACCAGGATAAACCTATCTTCGATCAAATCGGTTCGCCTCGACCAGAGATTCGGAGATGGGAGATTTTACTGTGTCGCTCGGGAAGATTCACCTTGAGCAGGCGCACCATCTCTCCAGCCCCAGAAGGTGTGCCGCCCCGGCGCTGGTGGTGCCGTAAAATACGACTCTGCACCCGAACTGATCAGCCATCTCCAGAAGGTCGTCGATGGTCCCGTTGACGAGGGTGGTGCCCGTGATCAGAACGAGGGGGGCCCTCTCGAAGAGCTGATCGCAGCTCAGGCCGTCCAGGACTTTTACCCCCAAACGGACCTCCCCGGCGCATGTCAGGTCAGATACCATCACCCTCTCGGGCCCCAGGACCTCCACAAGAGACGATAGGAGGGCGGGCTGCATCCCGACGAGCCCCACCCGGTCTGCGCCCTCTTCCTTCAGCCATCTTCCGAGGGCAGCGGCACAGTCGGCGGGACCGGCATCCCTGCAGTGGACCGTCCCCTCGGCGAGCCCCAGGTTTCGGAGGACGGCGTTGATGGTGGAGACGAGGACGGCCCGGTTGAAGGGGTCTTCCAGGGGCAGATTCAGCACCTCCTGAAGGGTCCCGCTGAAGACGCCTGAGGCGGAGGTGAAGGCCTGGCCGAGGGACCCCCGATAACTCGCCTCTATCAGAACCTCTTTTCCCCTGAGGAGGGGAAAGTCGTCCCTCTCTGGGGACCCGATCGCCTCGGAGCTGCTGAGGGGCCGGGTCGCCACCACCCTGTCGTCCAGCTCGTCCCTCTCGACGCCCTTCTCGTCGCACCACCGGTCCAGCTCGGCTACGAACCTCGTCCTTATAAATTCCAGAGCCGGTTTTCTGATCTCTTCCCCATTCATCCTCAAGATCACATCCAGCATTTTCTTCTCTCGACATATCAGGCGATCCTTCCATCGCCAGCGTAGACGTAGAGCTTCGGCCTTCTTGCGAAGGCCACCAGGGTCATCCCCAGACTCCGGGCGAGATCGATCCCCGCGTCCAGGGGAGCCGCCCTGCTGACCACGATGGGAAAGCCCGCCCTCGCCGCCTTGGATACGATCACCGAGGAGAGCCTTCCCGTCGTCATCAGGGCGGACCTGGACAGATCGGCCCCCGAAAGAAGGGCAGACCCCACGGCCTTGTCCACCGCCGAGGATCTGCTCACGTCCTCGCAGAAGGAGGCGACATCGCCCTCCTCAGAGATGACCAGGGCCGAGTGGGTGCCTCCCGTCCTCCTCCAGAGGAGGGCGCCCTCGTTCAGCCGGTCCAGAGCTTTGAAGATGGCATCGGGGCCAATCCTCAGGTCCGAGACGATCGGAAGAAGATCTCTCTGGCTCTTTTTGCCTCGGCTCTCGCAGATGAGTTTTCTCCCCGCCGTCCTGACCGACGCGATATCTTCAGTCCCATTGACGAGCCCCTCGCAGACGAGAAAGCCGACGGCCAGCTCTTCGAGCTCTGTGGGGAGAGAGAAGAGCTCCGCCACCGTCGCTTTGTCCATGACGATCTCGATCCTCTCTTCGACGGCGACGTCCGCCACCAGGCTCCGCCTCTCGGAGCCCGAGATCTCGACGCACTCCGTCGTTTTGAAGGTGGAGGCGGGATCGAGCCGCTCCTCCCTCCAGAACTCCTCGGCCCCCTCGATCCGGCTGGCGTGCCGATCTTCGCCCATCAGAGATCTCCGGCTCACCTCAGCTCTCTCACCCGCTCGAATATCTGTCTCAGGGTGTCCTCGTTGCTCTCGGTGAAGGAGAAGGGAGAGCTGGTGAAGGGCCTGAAGTAGACGGGGACGTCGTCGAGCCGGTAGAAGGTCCCGTCGCACTCCATGGCGTCGATCACCCCGGGAAGGACCACCTCAGAGACGAGGGTCATGGGGCATGGGGCTATGTCTATGCAGACGGTCGGGATCTCGGCGAGATGCTCAGCACAGGGCGCCGGAAGGTGGGAGACGAGGTCCGCGGAGACGACCAGGGCCGCGTCCACGTCCCTCTCCCGCAGAAGGTCTGTTGCAGTGTACTCGCCGGGGTTGTACCTCGGGTAGCCCCGGGCGAAGTCGAGGCCGAAGGGGTAGCCGTAGAGGTAGGAGGCCGTCTGGTTGAACCCGGCGACGTTGCAGTGGCCCCTCAGGGCCCCGATGACGAACTTGGTGGTGCTGTTCAGCTCCTTGACCAGGTTGAAGGCGAGCTCGGCGTTCCGATGCTTACCGTAGGAGGAGGCGATCCCCAGGCCGACGTAGATCGTACCGAAGTTGCACCCCTTCATCATATCCAGCATCTCCTCCATGACGGATATGGGAACCCCCGTCACCTCCTCGACGGAACGGTGAGGCCTTTTGCCGTGGAGAAGGGTGAGAAGGGCCGATAGGAGCTCGTAGTCGGAGTTGGGCTTCAGCTGGACGAAAAGGTCGGAGTTTTCTGCCGTCGGCGACCTTCGAGGATCGACGGTGATCACCGTCCGATCGAACCTCCCCCGCCGGGTCCAGTGGCCTCGCGGATAGACGGCGTACCGGGACATGTGGCGGGGCATCGACTCCAGGGGGTTTGACCCCCAGTAGACGGCGAGGTCGCCCCTGATCTTGCTGTTGCCGGCCGTGGCCCCGACCCGTCCCGCCTCCTGGATCCCCATGGCGGTGGGGCCGTGGCAGACGGTGGAGTTGGAGTCGACGACGGCACCGAGGAACTCGCCAAGATGGAGGCCCACCTCCATCGCCTCGCAGCTGGTCTCGCTCCCCATGAAGAGGAGGGGTCGCTTCGATTCGGCCAGGATCTCGGCCGACCTCTCGATCGCCTCAGCCCAGGAGACGGCCCTCTCTTCGCCGTTCACGATCATCAGGGGCTCACGAATCCTGGAGGGGCTCACAAGCTCCTGGAACTTGGCGTTTCCCATCTTGCAGGCGTTCTTAACCGTCAGCCTTTCGCCCTCCAGCTCCACCTGGACGTCGTCGCAGGAGGCGCCGCAGACGGGACAGACGACGTTTTTATAGACCACTTTCAACCCCTCCTCATAATCATCTTTGTGATCTCCCTAGCGCTCAATACCTCCTCCTGGGAGGGCTCTATCGCGACGGGAGCGCCCTTGTAGAGGGGGGAGCCGGTCGAGAAGGTCTCGGGGTCGACGACGACGTTAGCCCAGATCGCCCTGGGCATGAAGACCTGGCCCGGCGGGACCGAGCCGTCCTCCCGGGCACGGACCACCACCCGGCGCCTTCCGTCCGTCGCCGTCACCCTCACCTTCTCGGGCCGCCCCAGGGCCTCGAAGTCTGCGGGATTTATGGTGCAGACGGCGCACTCCATCTTGTAGTCCTCGGTGAGCTTGTCTCCTCCCTTGGCGAGCCTCCCCTCATTTATGGTGCTGCCGGTGTTCAGCTTGACCATCAGGCTCATATCACCGCCTCCTTGACGTACAGGACGCCCTTCGGGTTCTTGCTTACGGCGTAGTCCCCGAGGAACTTGGAAAATTCGCCCTCGATCTTCAAATCGCCGATGGCGGGGTCCCGTTCGGTTCCGGCAGCGACGAAGCCCGGAGTGAAGTTCTGGATCGTTCCCAAAACCGCGATGGTGCCGCCTATCATCTCGGCCCCGACCCCCCGGACGGCGTCTTTTCCCACCAAAATCAGGCCGCCATTCTGCCGGATGCCGCAGAAGTTCTCGACTCTCCCTTCGACCAGGATCTCGCCGCCTGCCATCCCCCCGCCGAGCTGGCTTCGCCCGTTACCGTGGACGATGATCTTTCCGCCCGACATCCCGCGCCAGCTCCCCCGGTAGGCGGAGCCGGCGTGATCTCCGACGTCTCCTCCGACCTCCAGGAGGCCTCCCCTCATGTTCATCCCGGCCCAGGAACCGGCGTTCCCCCTCACTCGGATCTCTCCTCCGGCCATCTCAGAGCCGAGGTGCATCCCGGCGGAGCCTCCGATCTCGATTCTTCCTTTCGTCATCCTCTGGCCGATCCTCTTCACCCTTGAGACGTCGCCGTCGATCAGGATCTCAACGGCAACATCTCCTTCGACCGTCGTCTCCTCGTCCCAGGCCTCGACCTCGAAGAACTCGGCCAGCTTCGCCTCCCTGGGCCCCTGCATCACCGCGATCTCACCCAGCTCAGCCTCCGACTTTCCGGCGAAGGAGTCGGGCGAGATCGACTCCGCCTCGACCATGATCCCGATCTCGCCCTTGGGGGTGAGCTTGACTTTTCTTTTCAAAACCATCACCATCCCCCCTCGGGGCCGTTGACGACGATGGGCACCGGGTTTCTGAGGCGCTTCTCCGGCACAGGGTAGTTCGCAAAGCCGATGGTGTAGTACTTGAACCACTCCCGAACATCGGCCAGCATATCCTTGGCGAGCCCCTCGTCAACCTTCGGCTCGACGTAGTACCTTCTTGCCTCAGGGACGGCGACGACCTCGCCCTGCCGGGCAACGACCATGCCGTCCTTTATGGTGAGATCGGCCCGGCTGAAGGCCCTGATCACCTTATCGGAGTCGTCGGGGTTGAAATTCTCGGGGTCGATCTCGTAGACGGCGACGTCCCCGTCGGCCCCCGCCCCCAGGTGGCCCTTCCGATACGCCATCCCTATCGTCCTGGCCGCGTTCGCCCTGGTTAAGATGGCGATCTCAGAGAGGGTCATCTCCCTCTCGATCCCGCCGAGGCTGGACCGATCGTACCCCCACTTGTGGCACTCTGCAGCGGTCTCGTCCCTCGCCCGCTTCGACAAGAGCCAGGCGATCACCTGCGGATATTGAGTGAAGACCCCCCCGTTGGGATGATCCGTGGTCATGATCGTCTTCCAGGGGTCATCCACCAGGAGGAGCATCTCCAGGCCGATGGCCCACTGGACGGCGCTGATGGGACTCCCCTTCAAATAGTTGAAGGGTATCACTCCTGAGCCGCACTCCAGCTCGACGTCGGTGTTCGACCACTTCTGGCCCCCGATCCCGGCGAGGACGTAGAGGTCGTGGATGGAGGGGCCGTCGCCGGTCATGCAGGTGGCGGGGCCGAAGGGGACGGCACCGTTGTCGATGACGACGTGGTCGGACTTGTTGACGTACCCGGCGAGCTTTGCGGCTCCCGACTCGAAGTCCCTCCAGGTCGTCCCACCGAAGGCGTTGAACTGGGCGTGGGCGAGGTAGACGCTCTGGGCCCGATGGGGGTCTTTCTTCGTCTCGGCCCAATCGACCCCCATCTTCTGGGAGGGGCCGACGTCCGCCGGGACGGCGAGGGAGTCCTTTGTGATCTCCGCGTTTCCGGGGTGGCCGAGGTTGTTGGCGTGCAGGTGGAGCGAGATGGGCATCCCCAGCCTCTCGTTCACCTCGGCGAGGCCGTGGATCACCTCCCGAGCCGTCACCTCGAAGTGGATGTTAGGCTCGTCGAGGGAGTGGACGTTTTTGCCCCAGCCCCAGTTCTCGACCCCGGCGGGGTTGACGCACTTGATCCCGTAGGCCTTGTGGGTCTTCATCATCCAGGCGACGTAGGCTGCGGCCTTCTCGATCTCGCCCTGGTGGAGGTAGCGCATCAAAAACCAGTTGTTTCCGAGGACGAGGTAGGCTCCCATGTCCAGCATAGGGGTCGACCTCATCTCCTCGTGGGTGTGGCGGGCCTCCAGGGGCGGCATCGCCGCCTCAAAGACGGTGGTGTAGCCCATCGCCGAGTAGTCGTACCCCTGCTTGTAGACGGAGGGGACTGTGTAGCCGGAGCCGGAGTGGGCGACCTCGGTCTTCGGCCGGACAGAGCCGATGTGGTCCTCGGGGCGCATCAGCCTTCCGGCGTTCACCTTCGGACCGGCGACGTGAGCATGAGAGTCGACGCCTCCCGGCATCACCGTCTTTCCCCGAGCGTCGATCACCTCGGCCCTCGCGAGATCGGATCCGGATAGGTCCGCCGTCACCTTCCCATCCTTTATGAAGACGTCCATCACCTCGCCGTCGATCCCGTTCAGGGGGTCGAAGACGTGCCCGTTCTTGATGACCATCGTCGACATCAGATAACCTCCTTTCTAAGAAGCCAGATCGCCTCTGCAGGGCAGATGAGGCTGCAGGTGGCGCAGGAGCCGCAGGCATCCTGGTTCACCACCACGATCGCGCCGTTCTCCACCTCCAGGAGGGGCTTATTCTCCAGCTCGTTGAGGTGGCCCGCCGCGAGGTAGGGGTCGGAGAGGGCGTTGACGGGACAGACGATGACGCAGTTTCCGCAGCCGAGGCAGGCGTCCCGGTCGGTCTTCAAGACGGAGGTGAGGGTGGGCCTCGCGGTCTTCCCAAGAATCCGCTTCTCCAGCCCCCTCTTCTTCATATCGGGGAGGATCGCCGTCTTCTCGACGGTGATCGCTCCTACGGGGCAGGCGACGGAGCAGGCTCCGCAGAAGATGCAGGCATCGATCCTATGGGTCACCTTCTCGACGATCTCGCCGGGGCCCCAGCCTCGGTTGAAGAGGGCGTTGCAGGGGCAGGTGTCGACGCAGGTCCTGCAGGCCATGCAGACGTTCTCGTCTCTCGAGAATCTTCCCGAAAAGGGCTTTTTCACAGTGATGGCGTCGGCGGGGCAGACCGCCTCGCACCAGCCGCAGTGGACGCAGGCCTCCTGGTCGATGACCGTCTTCCCCTCGACCCTGAGGCTCCCGTCCTGGGCGAGCTTTCGATCTGTGACGGTGATGCAGCCCTGGGGGCAGACCTCGGCGCAGAGGCCGCAAAAAACGCATTTATCGTCGACGGTTGTCGGGCCGATCGCTTTGGAAAGATATGATTCGCCCTCCTGCTCTTCAGATCCTTCTTTCTCCCCCTTTCGGACGGCCAGGGCTCCCGTGGGACAGGCCTTGGCGCACATCTCGCAGAAGACGCAGGCTTGGCACCGCTTCTCGATGAAGTCTTTATCTATCAGCCCTCTTGCCACGGCGCCCACTGAGCCTATAACCAGCTCCCTCTTGGGGCAGGCGGCAACGCAGGTCGCACACCCGATACATTTATCGGGAAAATATAAGTGCGACTTATCCTCCCTCTTCTCCAGCAATACCTCTCTCATCAAATCCCCGTCAAATCGATAGTTCACTTTCAGGGCTCGATCTTTCAGCCCAGCTTCTGCAGAGTTTCTCGTCTATCCGAAGGATGAAGCTCTCCGACCCTTTATTTGGGGTCAGATGGTTTAAGAAGGTTTTCACGAGGGAGAAGCGCCAGCTTGAACTCTCCGGGCCTGCACCTTTCTATTGAAGAAAGTCTATATCGATGCGCTCAAACGGTTGAGGCGATGAGGGATCATATGAAGCGTTTCAAGATGTTGATCGACGGTGTCGCATCAGAGTCGGCCAGCGGGAGGTTTGCCGTTATAAAAAACCCCGCAAATCAGGAGCCTGTGGCCGAGGTCTCCCTGGGGGGGAGGGAGGATGCGGCCCTCGCCCTAAAAGCTGCAAAGAGGGCCTTTCCCGGATGGGCCAAAACAGATCCCGAGGAGAGGGGGGACCTCCTTTCCAGGGCCGCAGACCTCGTCCGGATGAGGAGCGACGAGATAGGCCGTCTCCTGACGATGGAGGAGGGTAAGCCCCTGAGGTACGCGAAGAGGGAGGTCGAAGGCTCGGCGGAGGCCCTGGACTTTTACGCCGAGGAGGGGAAGAGGTGCTTCGGCGAGGTTGTACCATCGCCGAGTCCGAGGACCAAAAGCCTGGTCATAAGGCAGCCGTTGGGGGTAGCCGCCATCATATCGCCGTGGAACTATCCCGTGGACCTCCTGGCCTGGAAGCTCGCCCCGGCCCTGGCGGCGGGCTGCACCGTCGTCGCCAAGCCCTCGAGCGGCGCGCCCCTCGCGGCCACCGCCTTCGTCGAGGCCGCCCAGGGGGCGGGGTTCCCGCCGGGGGTCATCAACCTCGTCCACGGGCCCGGCGGGGAGGTCGGGGCCGAGCTGGTGGAGAGCCCCATCTCCCGGAAGGTCTCCTTCACCGGGAATACGGAGACGGGAAAGGGGATCATGGAGCGGGCCGCAAAACAGATCAAGCGGCTCTCTCTGGAGCTGGGGGGCTCCTCCCCGGCAGTCGTCTGCGAGGACGCCGACCTCGAGGCGGCGGCGGAGGCTTGCGTCCAGAGGGCGTTCTACAACATGGGGCAGATCTGCATCAGCATCAACCGGATCTACGTCCACGACTCGATCGCCGAGGAGTTCGCCGAACGGCTGGTTAAAAAGACAGAGCAGCTCAGGATCGGAGACGGCCTCGATCCCGAGGTGGACCTGGGGCCGATGTTCAGCGAGGCCCAGCGGCAGAAGACAAAGTCCCACATCGCCGACGCCCTGGCCAGGGGCGCCGCCCTCCTCTGCGGCGGCAAAGAGCCGGAGGGGGAAAAGTTTCGGCGGGGCTTCTTCTTCCTCCCCACGGTCCTGGATCGGATGGACCACTCCATGAGGATGATGAGGGAGGAGACCTTCGGCCCGGTGGCGCCGATGATGAGGGTATCGACGGACGAGGAGGCCCTGAAGCTTGCCAACGACTCGCGGTACGGCCTTGCGGCCTACGTCTTCACCGACGACATGACCAGGGCCTTCCAGCTCGCAGAGGGGCTGGAGGCGGGGTCGGTGGGGGTCAATACCACCAGTCCCATCGTCCCTGGGGCCCCCTTCGGGGGGTGGAAGGAGAGCGGCTTAGGAAGGGAGCGGTCGCACAGCGCCTTATACGATTACATGGAGACAAAGCACATCCGGATCGGGCTAGAGGAGGAGATCTGAGGGGCGAGGCCGGGGGAGCGAGAGAGCGGATGGTCCTGATCGCATGACCATCATTTTGCAAGGGAGGCAACCCTCCTGAGAAGGGCTCCGAATCCCAGTTTATCCTTTGGAAAGGACCAGTTCTTCCCGACCTTAGCATCAGTGAGACAGGGTACCACCTTCAGAATCTCGTCTCCTGCCTCTTCCATAACCCTCTGGATAAGCTTCGCAGCCTCGCCGGTCCGTTTATCCGGCACCTCAAGAAGGATGCTATCGTGAACCGCGTTCACCAGATTGAAGTCTTTATACTCCTGCTTCGCCAGCTCTCTGTAGAGCCTGCCGAGGGCGATCTTCTGAAGGTCTGCGCCCGTGGCCTGGACGGGCGTGTTGATCAGGGCGTTTCTTTGGTCGGGATCGATGTACCTCAGCCTTCCCAGAGCCGATCGAGAGATTTTATAGGTCTTTCTGTCGATTGTCATAACAGGCGCGCCATTAGTGACCTTTTGCTGCCAGCTTCTCAAGCCAGGATAGGACCTGTAAAACCGATTCAGGAACTCCTTTGCCTCATCCTCCGTCAGGTCGGGGAGCTGGCTCAAAACCATATTGGTGCCGCCCCCGTAAATGGTCCCGTAGTTCAGGGTCTTGGCGATCTGCCTCTCCTCCCCCGATATCTTCGACTTTTGGAAGATGGCCTGGGCCGTCTGTACATGCGGATCAAGCCCTTTCTTGAAGGTCTCAAGGAGGGTCTCATCACCGGAGAGAACCGCAAGGAGCCTCATCTCAATGGCAGAAAAATCAGCCTCCACCAGAGACATGTTCGGGGAGGCGACGAAAAGGCTCTTCAGCCTCGGATCTCTTGGAACCTGCTGGATGTTTGGCTTGGAACAGGTGATGCGGCCGCTCCTCCCGCCGAGCTGGGATAGTCTGGGATAGATCCGGCCGTCCTCAGAAAAACCGAGCCAGTTCTTCGTATGAGCCTCTTTAAGATGAAGTTCTCGATATTTCAGAAGCAGATTTATGAACTCCTCTGCCTGATGTTGCCGGACCATCTTCTCCAGAACTGATGCAGAAGTGTTCTCTACATGAAATCCAAGACTTTTAATTACTTTCTTTGCATGAGCGGGGTTTTTGGGGTTGAAGTCTTTCATCCCCTTCGACTTCGCATAGGATCGGAGCTCTCGTGTTCTCTCAGCCTTCTCATCTCCGAGGCTTTCTGATAGCTTAAGCCCCTCTTTTTGGTCGAAGCCCATGCCGTTGTGCTCCATCTCCACCAGGGCGGGGATGGCATCAAACTCCAGGGATGCGACCTTTGCGAGACCGAGCTTGTCAACGAGGTATCTCTGCCTGTCGTAAACCGGCTCCAGGATGGCGCAGGCCCTGGCGGCATAATCGAGCTTTATCGGATCGAGATCGCCATCGGTCTCATGGTTCTCAGGGATCTCATCAAGATGTCTTCCGAGAAGATCGCGCGCCACCGTCTTCAAAGAGGGATCTCTTTCGGGAAGGCCGTTTCTGAGCAATTGCCAGGCGAGCATCGTATCCCAGAGGTTGGAATACGAGAGCCTTCTGCCCGTCATGGCTCTGATTACGCCCAGGCTGAAGAGGAGGTCGTGGCCGACGACTCTGCACTCTGGACTTTCGAGGAAGGGGACGATCTCGCCGAGAAGGTCGGGGGGAAGGAGGGCCTGACCGTAGTCGCCGGCGATCGATATCGTCTCAAGCCTCGCGGATCGTGGCGATATGCCGCTTGAGGTCACCAGATGCAGGCATAAGGTTGAGGCCTCTTTGCTCGGACTGCACGACCACGAAGAGAGGACTGCTTTAGTCATCGATAAGACATCTCCATCGCCGTTTTACTTCATCAATTTCATGCTTTGCGGCCATTTCCGGGAAGAGATCAGCGGTCTAAAAAAAAGGATAAATGCAAAACCTATATATCTTTTTGGGAGTCTCTTCGCCTGGAGGCTCACATTGGGAGATAATCAAGGATCAAAATCCGGAGAGACGGCCGATGCCCCTCTCAGGCTGATTCCCGCCCGGATGCTGGCGGAGTTCGCCTACTGCCCTCGGCTCTGCTACATGGAGTGGGTGGGCGGCGAGTTCGTGGATAGCGCCGAAACGGTAGAAGGAAGGTTTCACCACCGGCGGGTGGACTCGGAGGTTGCCAGGGTCGATGAGGACGAACTCCAGGCGATTCATGATAGGTCTGTATCGCTCAGCGGCGAGAAGGTGGGGATCTCCTGCAGGATAGATCTTCTGGAGGGAGAAGGCCGCCAGGTGACGCCTGTTGAGTACAAGAGGGGGAGAGCCCCGAACATTCCGGGCGGGGCATACGATTCGGACCGGGTTCAGCTCTGTGCTCAGGGGCTGGTATTGAGGGAGAACGGCTACGGATGCGACCAGGGGATCGTCTACTTCGCCGCCTCCAGGAAGCGGGTGCCGGTAGATTTTGACAGAGATCTCGTAAAGCTGACCTTAGACCTGATATCCGACCTGAGGGCGGTGGCTGATGGCGGCGCGGTTCCGCCGCCGTTGGAGGACAGCCCCAAATGCGTTCGATGCTCTATGGCGGGGATCTGTCTTCCCGACGAGGTGAACCTGCTGCGGGAGATGGAGGGGCAAAGCCGAAGAGATGGAGACGGAGGCGGCGGGCTGATCGGGAAGATCAGAAGGCTTCTTCCGGCGAGGGACGATTCGCTGCCGGTCTATGTGGTGGGTCATGGTCATACAGTCCGGAAGAAGGGGGATCGGCTGGAGATTCGGTCGATAAAGAAGGGCGATGATGAAGATGGCGGGAAAGACGGAAGCGAAGATCGCGCCGGGAGAGGACGGGGGAAGGGCGAGAAAGACGGCAGGGTGGTGGAGGCCCGGCTGAGGGAGATATCCCAGGTCAACCTCTTTGGAGGGGTGGAGATATCGACGCCGGCCCTGGTGGAACTGATGCAGCGGGGGATTCCCGTTCTCCATTTCACCAGGGGGGGATGGTTCCAGGGGATGAGCATCGGTCACACTCACAAGAATGTGGAGCTGCGGATGAGGCAGTTCGCCTGGGCTGCGGACCGGAAGGGGTCGCTATCCATCGCTCGCTCCATGATAGATGGCAAGATCAGAAACTGCCGGACGCAGATAAGAAGAAACGATCCCGAATCACCTGCTGATGTCCTGGAGCGGCTGAACAAGCTGTCCAAGGACGCCATGAACGCATCCAGCATCCAGAAGCTCCTGGGGATCGAGGGCGCAGCGGCGGGGATATATTTCGGGCGGATGGATCATCTTCTTAAAGCAGATGAGGTTTTCTCTTTCCAGAACAGAAATAAGAGGCCTCCCAAAGATCCGGTGAACGCCGTCTTGTCTTACCTTTATGCCGTTTTGGCCAAGGACGTCTTCGTATCCCTTCTGGCGGTGGGCTTCGACCCTTACCTGGGCTTTTACCACCAGCCGCGATACGGCCGTCCCGCTTTGGCGCTCGACATGATGGAGGAGTTTAGGCCTGTTATAGCTGATTCAACAACCATCCATCTCTTCAACACCGGCGAGCTTTCAGGCAAAGATTTCACCAAGACGGGGCTGGGCGTCTCTCTCTCAACGAAAGGGAAGAGGAGGGTCATCAGGGGCTATGAGCAGAGGATGGAGACGGAGATCACCCATCCGGTCTTCGGCTACACTGTTAGCTATCGGAGGATTATAGAGGTGCAGGCCCGCCTTTTGTCAAGAGTCATGAACGGGGAGCTGAAGGATTATCCGGCCTTCATCCGAAGGTGACAGAGGTGAAATATTGAGCGGACGGAACTCTTATGTGGTCAGCTACGATATCATGGACCCCAAGCGGCTGCAGAAGGTCCACAAGACGATGAAGGGCTTCGGTGAGCCGATTCATTACTCGGTCTTCCGTTGTGATCTGACCCTCAAGGGGCGGGCCGAGATGCTGGTCCTTCTTCATCAGCTAATTAAGCATGACAAGGACAGGGTGATGATAATCGATCTGGGGCCATCGGACGGCAGAGTCGAGGAGAGGATCGAGTTTTTGGGCGTCCGCTCCAGAGAACCGGAGAGGGGGGCGATTATTGTGTAGCGATTCGAAGGTTCTCAGCAGCGTCCTTTTGATCGCGATATTTGGAGCATGAGCAGAGCCTAAGCGGCGATATAAGGTTGGCGAGCGAGAAATAGGATAAGTAAAATAGGAATAGGAGAAGGAAATTGGAATAGGCGCAACGTATTTAAACCACAAGAAATAATTGACATATTACAAGTTCTGGCTATAAAGCCCCCCCCTTTGGAGGACCATCCAGCCAGAAGGATGGACCTATTCTCGCAAATTCACGCAGCGAGGTGGTGCCCGAAAACCCGGGACCTGCGTGAAATGTCTCCGGCTATCGAAAACGACCTTTTAAGATCGTCAACATTTTGAAAGAACAGCTGAAATTGACGACCTGCGTGAAAATCACCTTTTTTTCGATAGCAGTAAAGGCCGAAAAATGGCCGCCCTATCCATGGCTGAAAAGCCGTGGCCCCATTGAAACGCAAACAGAAAATCGCGTTTTGATTAATCATGGCTTGCTTACCATGACCTCTGGATCGTGGCCCCATCGAAGAGAAGCAAAAAAGAATTTAGCGAGGTGGGGAAAAATTTATAACTTTTCGGCCAACTGTTCAGTTAAAGGTCCCATACCAGCGGACTCCTTTTCAAGGGTGAGGTTATGCCTATAGGTTCCTTTTTCAAAATTAAAAACCTTTACTGGCACCCAATTCTGAAGCCTCGTACCCAAATAAATGGCCAGATCGATTGGGCCTGCGTAGAATAGGAGAACTTCTGTCACTCCTTCCTTCATCGCTAGATCTTTAAATTCATTTATTTTTATCATTACCTCGGGATAGTCTTTCAGCTCCAGCCAGTCGCCTCCGCTCTTCCAGATGAAAAGGGGCACATCTCCCCAATCATGATCCTTCAGATAGTTGCTGACGGTGGCCTCCAGGTCTTTACCTATCCCTATGGCCATGGCGATTGGGTGTTTTGATAGCCCCACTTCCGTTCCCTCCAAAGAGACTATTCTCCGGGCTAGCTCCCTCTTTTGCATCCTCAAGGTCAGGCTGAAATATAGAAAAAGTAAGAAGGCCGCCAACGACGCAAAGCTGGCCATCAATGAGACGATCTCTATCCAGTTCATCCTGATCCCGCCTTTTCAGAACTTCTCCTCTCGATCGCTGAATTGTCGATCTTCGACTTCTTCGAGGATCCGGGCCACCTCTCTCTTCAGGGAGGGGAGATCCTCTTTGACGATATCCCATATCACGCCCTGATCAATGCTGTAATAGGCATGAGCAATCCTATTTCTAAGACCGATGATATCGCTCCAAGGCATTTCGGGATGATCATCGATGAGCTCTTCTGAGAGATTTCGCGTTGCTTCTCCTATGATCTCCAGCTGCCTGACGACCCCATCCTGGATGATGCCGATCTCCAGGAACTCCTGGAGGGATATCCCCTCCGAGTACTCCTCAATCCGCTCTATGGCCATCAGAATATGGTGAAGGTAGACCGAATCATCCTTTTTCATAGAGGAGCACCATATCCTTCTCGGCGTAAGGTCGGATAAAGGGGCTCATGGCCCCCTCGCTGACAAGCTCCACATCTCGGCCCAGAATCCGTCCTAGATCCTCTTCGAGGCGAAACCACTTCAGTCCAAGAGGTGGCCTCTCGCCGGGAGGGAGCAGATCCACGAGGATATCGATGTCGCTATCGGCGGTCTCTTCGCCCCTCGCATAGGAGCCGAAGACAGCGATCTTCTTCGCGTAAGGGCGGAGCAACGGCACCACGCTCTCCCTCAGCTCTCGGAAACGATCCATAAAACCCTCGTACGCTATATGTGATCTACTAATATAATTATCGTTGCCCCGGCTTAAATCCACCGGCTTCGCGGCCTTACTGCGGTTCAGACTTGGTCGCCTCAGTTTGAGGCAAGGTGATATCCACCACATCTCCCACCGCCCACTCTCGGCTGTGGGCGGCGACCACCACCGCCCCGAGCCGGGGGTCGCGGAAGGCGATCGCCGCCGCGGGCGATCCGTGGAGGAGGTGGAGCGCCATGCCGCGCCGCCAGATGGGCGCTCGGCCCTCGACGACGACGAGGGACCCGCGGGGGATCTCCAGGAGGGGCGGCAGCGGCTCG
>Ga0209609_10000367_pt1 | contig 27364 bp, 34 predicted proteins | sample LakKivw325mmetaG_FD_184136 | JGI IMG/M metagenome (GOLD analysis project Ga0209609, IMG submission 184136) | Anoxic lake water microbial communities from Lake Kivu, Rwanda to study Microbial Dark Matter (Phase II) - Lake Kivu water 325m metaG... | ecosystem: Environmental > Aquatic > Freshwater... | reverse complement strand
CTTTATAATGGGAGTATAATCACTTCAGCCAGCCAAAAGCTGGCATTTTAATGACTGGAGAAGCGTTTTATGACTCGTCGCCCTTATTTGATGTTGGGCCTGATCCTGTTGTTGACCGCCCTGGCGATTTGGGTGGATTCAAGCCAGCGCATTACCATCACCAATCCGATCAATCAACAAACGATCATTGACCGCAACGTCGCCACCCGCCTTGGCCTCGACCTGCGCGGCGGTCTGCAGACCCTGCTCGAAGCCGACCTGCCCGCCGACGCCAGTGTCACCAGCGATGACCTGAAAGTCACCCGACAGATCCTCGAGAGCCGCGCCAACGCCCTGGGTGTGAGCGAGGTGCTTATGCAGGTTGCTCCGCCGCGCCGCATCGTGGCTGAATTCCCGGGCATCAGCAACCCGGAAGAAGTGGTTGCATCCCTGCAACAGACCGGTCTGCTCGAGTTCGTTGACATGGGTACCTCGCCGGTCGAGGCAGGTACCGCAATCCAGACCGACTACGGACAGTCCGCAACGGAATCTTCCGGGACCTCGACGCCCGAATCCGCCACACTGACCGCCACTCCCGCCGAGGCCTCTCCGACGCCTGCGGCAAGCGGCACGCCAGAAGCGACAGCTACCCCCGCCGTCACTGAAACGCCGACCATTTATCATACGGTGATGACCGGCGCAGCCCTCAAAACCGTGAACGTCGTCCGCGACTCCACCACTGGCGCCTACGAGATCTCCTTCGTTCTGAAAACTGAGTCGGCAACGATGTTTGCCGATTACACCGGCAGCCACGTCAACCAGTATCTGGCCATCGTGCTGGACAAGAAAGTCGTTTCTGTGCCGGTCATCAAAAACCAGATCAGTGATGGTCAAGGGGTCATCCAGGGCAACTTCACCAGTGCCAGTGCCAACACGCTTGCCATCCAGTTGCGCTACGGTTCGCTGCCCATCCCGGTCAAGATCGTGGAGAGCCGCACAGTCGGCCCCACGTTGGGTGAGGAATCCATCCGCCGGAGCGAAATTGCGGGCGTCATCGGCCTGACCATCGTTATCCTGTTCATGGCTTTATACTATCGCCTGCCGGGCGTGCTGGCTGACCTGGCCCTCGGCGTTTACGCGCTGACCTCGCTGATGCTCTTCAAGCTCATCCCGGTGGTGCTGACCCTGCCCGGCATCGCCGGCTTCATCCTGAGCATCGGCATGGCCGTGGACGCGAACATCCTCATCTTCGAGCGGCTGAAAGAAGAGCTGCGCGCCGGACATAATTTGCGTCAGGCCATTGACCTGGGATGGTCACGCGCCTGGCCATCCATCCGCGACGCAAACTTTTCGACGCTGATCACCTGTGGCATCCTGTTCTGGTTTGGGAACGCCTTCGGCGCCAGCCTGGTCAAGGGCTTCTCGCTGACCCTGGCTTTGGGCGTTGTCGTCAGCCTGTTTACCGCCATCACCGTCACCCGCACTTTCCTACACGTGGTGCTGGACAACATTAAATTCGCCGAACACCCCCGCTGGTTCGGAATCCAGGAGAACCCGCGATGAACATCATCAAGAACCGTTACCTGTATTTCGGCATCTCCCTGCTGGTCATCATTCCTGGCTTGCTGGCGCTGATTTTCTGGAAGCTCCCCCTAGGCATTGACTTCACCGGTGGTAGCCTGGTGGAGGTCAAGTTCGAATCGGGCACGCCGCCTTCCGTCACCGACGTGACCAATCTGTACAAAGAGTTTTCCACTCCAACCAGGGACCTGTCCAACCCGCTTGTCCAGCCGCTGGGTACCGACTCCATCTCCATCCGTTCAAAGGAGATGGACGACGCCACCAAAGGCCAGATCGTTGCTGCGCTGCAAGAACGCTTCGGCAACGGTGGGAACGTAACTGTCATGCACTTCACCCAGGTCAGCGCGGCCATCGGTCAAGAAGTAGCCGTGCGCGCTGCGGGCGCGGTCGCGTTGGCAGCCTTGTCTATCTTGCTGTATATTACCTACGCCTTCCGCGGCGTCCAGCACGCCTTCCGCTACGGCACGGCAGCCATCATCGCCATGATCCACGACATCCTGGTAACGGTCGGCGCGGAAGCTATGCTCGGTCACTTCCTGGGCTGGCAGGCCGATTCGCTCTTCCTGACCGCGCTTCTGACCGTCATCGGCTTCTCGGTGCACGACACCATCGTGGTCTTCGACCGCATCCGCGAAAACTCAAACAAATACCGACGCGTGGATTACGAGACGGTCGTCAACCACTCCATCGTCCAGACCCTAGATCGCTCAATCAACACCCAACTGACCGTCATGCTGACCCTGCTGGCGCTGGCCCTATTCGGGGGCGCGAGTATCCGGCACTTCGTGGTCATCCTGTTGATCGGTATTTTCAGCGGAACCTACTCGTCTATCTTCAACGCCTCGCCAATCCTGATCGTCTGGGAAAACCGCGAATGGCGCACCTGGTTCCGGCGTCCCGCGCGGAGCGGGGCGTAGACGAACAGCCTGAGCGGACACTGAGCGAAGGCGAAGTGGTAATCGAGGAACGCCGCAAACCTGAAAGTGCGTAGAAACAAGCTGACAAAATGGCGCACCTTTGGATGTGCCATTTTTATTAATTCGTGGCGAGTTTTGGAACGGTGATTTACAGTTTCGATAATCCAGGCCCAGAGTCTCACTTCTCATTGTAAAATTAACATGGCAAAGGTTTATGGACAAGCGACGATGAGCGACTCGCCCAATTCCGCTTTTGACGTTAAAATAGCCCATAGCGTCGCCGAGGTTGGCCAGGCCGAATGGGACGCCTTGAGCGGAGATCGGCCTTTTCAAAGTTACCGCTGGTACGCTTACGGCGAACGCTGCATGGCAGACTGTCCGCCCTTTTACATACTCCTCACCTTGAATAACATGGCTGTTGCGCGCGGGACCTTTTGGCTGGTTCGCGATGAACCCCTGCCGATCAACCCCCCGCTACGGACTCTCGCCCAGGCTGTCTTTCGCCACTGGCCGCTGCTGATCTGCCGTTCACCGCTTGCGGGACTCTCCGGCCTGATCCTGCCCGATCCGCCGCTGCGGGATGAAGCCTTGAATCTCATCGCCCAAACAGTCCTTAAAGAACTCCATCGTCTGCATGGTTCTTTCCTGATCTTCGACTACCTGACGCCTGCCCAAACTGCCTGGCCCGGCTGGCCGCGTGGTTTCAGTACAATGGCGATCTCAGACCCCAGCACCCGCATGGCTGTCGAATGGGATAGTTTCGCTGCCTACCTTGCAGCCGGGAATAAGAAAGACCGTCAACATTACAAACGAAGCCTGCGCCAGGCCGAGAAGCTTGGCATACAAGTGACGAGGCACGCATCTGTAGCCGATATGGACGCCGCGCTGATGCTTATCCATAACGTCGAGAAGAAGCATGACAGCGCGCCGAATCCCTGGGCGCACGGAATGCTGGAAAATATCCAGATGGTAGACGGGACTTTCCTCGAGGCGCACATCAACGAACGGCTGGTCGGCTGCGGGATAGTCCTCCACGATAATGGTGCACAGCTTGCCACAGCGCTTGGTCTAGCCGAGGATGTGCCCTACGTCTATTTCCAACTGGTTTATGCCAGCTTGCAGGAGGCCTTCGAGAAGAAAGTGCGTCTCCTGCGCTGGGGCAGTGGCGCTTACGAGGTAAAGAGGAGGTTGGGGTTCGAGGTGGAGGAAAATAATTACATAATTATTTGTGGGCGCAATAGGATATTTCGCTTAGTAGCTTCCCAAACATCTTCGATGTGAGAGAAGCAAACTCATACAAGCTTCTCACAGCTAGTTTAAAGTTGATCGCTTTAGAGTGAGGGCAAACTAAGATTGGGATGAAGTAAAAGTTATGCAACCTGATTTGAAGAAATTTGTAAACTTGCCATCCGATGTTATTGCACAACATGTGCGTGAGAGTGGCCCCCACGTGTGCGTATTTGCCGTAAACGGAACACGGCGTTGGTACAGGCTCGAACACCCTGATGCACCTGATACTATAAAATCTTACTTGGACGCAATGGTTAATGTTCATATCCGATTGTGCCGGTTGCTGTTCGAGCATGGCGTGGAAACGCTGGTTGTGCCCGTATTTGGGCCGGAACTACTGAGGCGCAGTGGCTACCAGGAAATTGCTCTCAGAGGCTTGTCTCGCCTTGCTACCGATCCCAGGTTGCGCGAGTTCTATTCCACAGACGATATTCGGGTACACTTTTATGGAAACTATCGGGATCAATTTAAAGATTCTCAGTGGCACGGCCTAATTACGCAATTCGATGATCTGACAAAAGAAACTGCTCATCATAAAAAGAATCGCCTCTTTTTAGGTGCTTGTGCATAAAATGCAACGGAAACGATTATCAAACTCTCCATTGATTTCTTCCAAGACCATGGTCGTGTGCCAACCAGGGAAGAGCTAGTAGCATTATATTATGGCGAATATGTGGAGCCGGCGAGTATTTTCATTGGCTTTGATGTTTTCTGTGTTTTCGACATGCCATTGCTGGATGTGGGTGAAACCGACTTGTATTTCACAATGTGCCCGTCCCCTTATCTTTCTCCTACCCAGCTACGCGAGATTTTATTCGACCACATTTACGTACGACGTGCGGTTTCCACAGGCGAATATGCCTCACTGGGATATCCCACCTTGGAATATATGAAATCCTTTTATTCCGCCAATATGGGAAAAACGCTGGGCATTGGTTTTCTAAAAGATGGCATTTGGTATCCCATCTGCCAGGTTACAGTGCCACCCGAAACGCAAAGGTGAGCCAATTGACTCCCAATTTGCAGATCATTTCGGGCTGCCGCCGATTAGCCCTAAAAGGTAGACAAATATGTTGAATAGGATAATTCAAGTTCAATCCCCTAATCCGGATGATGCCCGCCGCCGCCGATTGCTCAACATCCTCTTGATTGGCATCTTTGTATCAGCAATAATAGGACTGCTGATAACCGGCTATGGTGTTTTTACTGAATTATGGGGGTTATCCGAAATCTTTTTGCGTACCGTTGCCTGTCTAGTTTTTATTATCGGGGTCTCGATAATCTACGTGATAAATAAACGATCCGGGAAAATAGCTATATATCTATTTATTCTTCTCCTCATAACGGCATATATTATCAGCGATACCCCCTACCAAATTTCTGATGGCCGTTCCGTTTTTTACTTTTCCATTCCCATTGTAATAGCAAGCCTGTTGATACACCCGTTAGCCAGTTTTGCATTAGCTGCCATCGGTTGTATGATAATCACTTGGGCTGCTTCTACAATCAGTCAAATCCCCGATTTTATTGTAATGATCGGCTTTTTCATGCTCGCCCTCGTTTCCTGGCTCACATTGAGCAGCTTGGAACAAGCTTTGAAGAGACTGCGAGAGATTAATGCAAACCTGGATCGTTTGGTCGCCGAGCGGACGAAAGCCTTGGCTGAGTCGCTGGCCCGCGAGCGGATCGAGGCCGGTCGCAGCATCGCCATCTTGGAAAGCATCGCCGATGGCGTGATCGTTTTCGACCTACATGGAAAAGCCATTGTGGCGAATCCGGCCACCACACAATTGCTCAGCCTGCCTCGTGACCAGATAATCAACTCCTCCATAGATGATCTGATCCACAGCAGGACACTGGACAACAAAAACCGGAGTGTCCTGGGCGACTTGCTGACCAATCCCAGCCAACAACCGGCCAGCTACCGGGTCCAATGGGGAACGAAAACTTTCTCCGTCAGTTCCGCGCAGGTCTTCGATACCGAAAAAACGCGCATCGGTAGAGTGGCCGTCTTCCGCGACTTCACCCACGAAGCAGAAATCGAGAAGGTGAAGGATACGATTCTGGCAACTGTCTCACACGAACTACGCACCCCGCTGAATGCCATCCTCGGTTACGTGGAAATGCTCAAAGAGGCCGTCTATGGCCCGATCAACGCGAAACAGGCCAGGGCGTCCGAACGGATCATTTCGAACACGCGCCGGTTGCTGAGTATTGTCAGCGATTTGCTTGACCAAGCCCAGATCGAAGCCGGTAAAATGATCATCCAGGTTCAACCCTTCAAGACAGCCGAGTTGCTCGATAATGTTCACAATTTGATGATCAAAGCTGCAAACGAAAAAGGCCTTACCCTGACCAGTGAGAGCGCCCCAGGGTTTCCAGAAACTTTATATGGCGACTCAGCCCGTCTGCAGCAGGTCCTGTTGAACCTGGTCGGTAACGCCATTAAATTCACCGTAAGAGGGTCAGTGCATATCCGCTTGTCCTGCCCGGATGAAAAACATTGGGCGATGGAAGTTCGAGATAGCGGGATGGGTATACCGGAGACTGAACTGGCGCGCATTTTCGAACCATTCAAGCAAGTGGATGACAGCATAACCCGCAAACAGGCCGGTTTTGGCTTGGGATTGTCTATCGTCAAACAACTCGTCAGCCTGATGGACGGAGATATCGCGGTGAATAGTAAGATGGGTGTCGGGAGTGTCTTCACTGTAACATTGCCCATCGTACAAACAGGAGGAATACAACATGAGTGACCTAGCGTACGTTGTCGAAGACGATGAAGATCTAGCCACGATCTTTTCCGAGGCATTACTGGCTGCCAATTACCAAGTCGAAGCGATCACCAATGGACTAGAGGCGCGCCAGCGCCTGCAAGAGGGTGCGCCTCATCTTGTGCTGCTCGATCTACACCTCCCAGGGGTTCCCGGTACAGACTTGTTAACCCAGATACGCGCCGACGAACGATTGGCGAAAACGATTGTCGTCATCGCCACCGCGGATGCGCGCCTGGGCGAGGCCTGTCGCGAGTCCGCTGATTACATCCTCATTAAACCTATCAGCTACACCCAATTGCGGGATCTGACGGCTCGCTTGCACAGTACGTGAGTTGAGCATGCCATCTAAAAAGCCTTGACGTATCGAACATCTGTGCTATACTCTAGCAAGACAAAGATAGAGAGGTATCTTATGGCACGCAAATCAACCGATCCAGGTTCAGATAACTCAATGAACGAAGCGCGCCGCGCGATGTTGGATAAGGCCCTCGGAGATATCGTCAAACGCTACGGTGATGGCTCCATCATGCGCCTTGGGGAGGCTCACAGTATGAACGTAGAAGCCATACCTACCGGTTCGCTGTCCCTCGACCTGGCGCTGGGCGTGGGCGGAATCCCGCGCGGACGCATCACCGAAATCTACGGCCCAGAATCTTCCGGAAAGACAACCATCTGCCAGCACATCGTCGCCGAGGCGCAAAAGCTAGGCGGCACGACCGCTTACATTGACATGGAACACGCCCTCGATCCATCCTATGCCGCCCGTTGCGGCGTGGATGTCGAGAACCTGTTGATCTCCCAACCCGATACCGGCGAACAGGCTCTTGAGATCACCGAGACACTCGTTCGCTCCGGCGCGGTAGATGTGGTGGTGATCGATTCTGTCGCCGCGCTGGTGCCGCGTTCCGAGATCGAGGGCGACATGGGTGACGCCCAGATGGGCGCCATGGCGCGGCTGATGAGCCAGGCGCTGCGCAAACTCTCCGGCGCGATCAACCAGACCAAAACGGCGGTTATCTTCACCAACCAGTTGCGCCAGAAGATCGGCATCATGTTCGGCAACCCAGAGACGACCACGGGCGGCAACGCGCTGAAATTCTACGCTTCAGTGCGGCTGGACTGCCGCCGCATCCAATCCATCAAGCTCGGCGCGGAGATCATCGGCAACCGTACGCGCGTGCGCGTGGTCAAGAACAAGGTCGCGCCGCCTTTTCGCACAGCCGAGTTCGACATCATGTACAACGAAGGCATCTCCAAGGTGGGCGATCTGATTGACTTGGCAGCCCAGCTTGGAGTCGTGGACAAGCGCGGCGCATTCTTCTCGTACGGCGACGTTCGCATCGGACAGGGTCGCGAAAACTCTAAAGAATTCCTGCGCCAAAATCCTGACCTGGCTGATAAGATCGAGATAGCCATCCGCCAGCAAGCCTCGGGTGGAGGAGTCGCCCTGCCGCTCTCGGGTGCAAAAGACGAGGAAATTGGAGAAGAATAGAAATCAGAGGGTAGAGATTCATCTGGCAAAGGATCGGATGGACACAGTTTCGCTGAAAAGGCTTATACCCGTGTCCATCTTATTCTTTTTGGCGTTGGTTCCATCCGCTTGTGGGGGAGAAGAAAACGCCATGCCGACGGCCTATATCCCGCCGACGCCCGGCAGCGCACCGCTGGCGGCTTCGCAACCTGCAGCGATTTATAACCCGCTCACCGCGCCCACGCCGCAATGCGTTGACAACCTCCGTTACCTGCAAGACCTAACCATCCCTGACGGCAGTCAGGTCACGCCCGGAAGCAGGCTCGACAAGCAGTGGTTGGTCGAGAACAATGGGACATGCAACTGGGATCATGCTTATCGCTTGCGCCTGATCGCCGGCCCAGACTTGGGCACTCCGGTTGAGCAAGCTCTTTATCCGGCTCGTTCCGGGACGCAAGCCGTCATCCGTATCCTGTTCACAGCTCCTACCGAGGCAAGAACGTATCGCAGCGCATGGCAGGCCCACGATCCACAAGGGGTACCATTCGGCGATCCCATTTTCATCGAGATCATGGTCTCGCCATAAGAGGGTGTCGGTTGTCTCCAGTAAACAAACTCCGCCTCTTTAAAACCCTCGTTTCTTTCATAGACACTCACCCAACCGCCATCCTGGTATTGATCATTTGCCTGGCCCTGGCGCTCAATATCGCTATCATAATAAACCAGCCGCCTGCCGTAGGATCGGGCGAAACCAACCACTGGTGGCCTCTCATTCTGAACCTGATTCGCGGTCGCGGCTATGCCATGTGCGAGCCGGAATATTTTCCATTTTGCGGTCTTTCCAATCAATTGACCGCCTCGCGCGAACCGGTGCCAGTTTTCATTTTCGCGGTTGTTGCTTTGCTCACAGGACAATCCTTGCTGGCTGCCTCTGCAATTGAAGTAGGATGCTATCTGGGAATATTGCTGATGATTTTCTTGTTGACCCGAAACCTGGCGAACACTATGGAGAAAACGCCTGATTTGGATATCTATCCCCTCACCTCTGCCGACCGCGACTGGGTTCGCCGTAAGATCATCGAATCATGGGGAGCGGAGATCGTCGTTGTCCACGAAACGGTCTATCGTCCCGCGGAATTGCCCGGTTTCGTCGTCAAGAGCGGAGAGGAGATTGCTGGCTTGCTTACTTATTACATCCAAGCCGAGGCCTGCGAGATCGTCACGCTAGATGCCTGGCGCGAGGGGCTGGGGATTGGTACCGCGCTCATCGAAGCGGTCAAACAGGCTGCAGGTCGAGAGAAGTGCCGACGACTGTGGCTGGTGACCACGAATGACAACCTGCCCGCCTTGCGTTTCTACCAGCAGCGCGGTTTCGTTATCGCTGCCATCCACGTCAACGCCATCGAAAAAGACCGCCGATTGAAGCCGGAAATCCCGCTCATCGGCCTGGATGGAATCCCAATCCGCGACGAAATCGAATTGGAGATGATGCTGTGACCAACCCCATCCTCGAATTGATCCACCGCCACGCCTCCGTCCGCCACTATAAAGCAGACCCGCTGCCTGCTTCCGTTATCGAAACCATCGTCGCCGCCGGGCAGCGTGCCTCCACTTCCTCGAACCTGCAAAGCTACAGCGTGGTCGCCGTGACCGATCCCACCAAACGCGTGAGGTTGTCCGAACTGTGCGGCAGCCAAAAACACGTTGCCGAAGCGCCGGTTTTCCTGGTCTTCTGCGCGGACCTGGCGCGCCTCGACCGCGCCTGCCAGTTGCGCGGCTACACTCAGGAGACTGGCTACGTCGAAAGTTTCCTGGTCGCGACGGTGGACGCGGCCATCGTCGCCCAAACGACGGCCCTGGCCGCCGAGTCGCTCGGCCTTGGCATCTGCTTTATCGGCAGCATCCGCAACAACCTGCCAGAAGTGATTGACCTGCTCGAACTGCCGCGGTTGGTTTTCCCCGTCGCCGGTATGACCGTCGGCTGGCCGAAAAGATCGCCGCGCTTGAAACCACGCCTCCCGCTCCATGCCGTGCTGCATTGGGAAAAGTATGACAGGAGCAGCGAAGACGAAGCCTTACGCGCGTACGACCGCGTCATGATTGCAACCGGCATTTACGAAGGGCGGCAGGTGCCGTTTCCAGGAACAGAAGGCGAGATGGAAGAATATGGCTGGACGGAACATTCCGCCCGGCGAGCTTCGCAGCCAGTGCGCACGGGCTTGCGCGCAGTGCTGGAGAAGCAAGGATTTGAGTTGAAATAGGTAATTTCCGGATTCGAACTTGCCGAAGCCAGCGAAAAGGCAATGTGGGGGTTGCCGGTCGAGATCGTCATTGCGAGGAAACATGGATAACGAAAGAAGGACAAGCCTCAGCCCCTCAGCCCAGAAGGTGCAGGATACGTTGTACGCCCTGGGCTTCGACCGCACCGTGATCGAATTCGTGGAAAGTACGCGCACCTCAGCCGAGGCGGCCGCCCGTGTGGGCTGCACACTGGGGCAGATCGCCAAGTCGCTCGTCTTTCGCGAACAGATGACGGGCAGACCCGTGCTCGTCATCACCAGTGGCGCCAACCGGGTAGACGAGGCAAAAGTCGGCCAACTCCTCGGCGAACCCATCGGCCGTGCCGACGCCGATTTCGTGCGCGCCGCTACCGGCTTCGCCATCGGCGGGGTGCCACCACTCGGCCACAGCCAGCCTATCGAAACCTTCATTGACGAAGACTTGTTGCAATACGCCACGATTTGGGGCGCGGCCGGTACACCTAACGCGGTTTTCGAGTTGACGCCCGCCGATTTGCAAAAGATGACCGGCGGGAGAGTGATGAAAGTGAAATGAATCTCCCGGAGACTGTGAGTCTCCGGGAGATTCATTACCCTCCCAGCGCTTCCTTTGCCTTTTTCTGCTGCTTGCCGCGTTCGCCGGTGTCAAGACACGTTTGCGGATGCGATCATTGAGCAGCGCCATTCCGTGCCGGGAAACACAACACATACCCATTCTTCTCGCATATAATCAGACCCATGTTCGAGTTTACCATCACTGCCCGAGGCGGCCGCGCCCGCGCCGGCGTCTTCACCACCCCTCACGGTGACCTCGCCACGCCAGTCTTCGCGCCAGTCGGGACGCAGGCGGCGGTCAAGACGCTCACCCCGGCCCAGGTCGAGGAATTGGGTGCGACGCTTGTCCTCGCCAACACCTACCATCTCTACCTGCGCCCAGGCGACGAACTCGTCCGTGAGATGGGCGGCCTGCATACTTTCATGCAATGGCCGCGCCCGTTGCTGACCGATTCGGGCGGCTTCCAGGTCTTTTCCCTCGCCCAGACCCGCAAAGTGGACGAGGACGGCGTGACCTTCAAATCTCATGTGGACGGCTCGACGCATCGCCTGACGCCCGAAAAGTCCATCGCCATCCAGGAGAACCTGGATGCGGACATCATCATGGCCCTCGACGAGTGTGCCGACCCAAACGACCACTCCTATATCCCGAAGGCAATGGAACGGACGCACCGCTGGGCGGAACGCTGTCTCTCCGCCAAGAGGCGTACTGATCAGGCCCTCTTCGGCATCCTTCAGGGTGGCGTCAATCCAGACCTGCGAGCTGCTTCCGCTGAATTCATTTCCTCTCTGCCTTTTCCAGGCATCGCTATCGGCGGACTCTCGGTCGGCGAGACCAAAGCCGAAACTTATGCCACGCTCGAGCTGGTCAACGGCATCCTGTCGGAGGAGAAGCCACGTTACCTGATGGGAGTCGGCACGCCGGAAGACCTGATCGAAGGCATCCGCCGCGGTGTGGACATCTTCGACTGCGTCCTGCCGACTCGCCTGGCTCGCCATCACGCGGCCTTCTCGCCAGAGGGGCGCCTGAATTTGATGAATGCCGCATTCGCCGGCGACCCGCGTCCGATTGATGAAAATTGCGCGTGTTATACTTGCCAGAAATTTTCACGTGCCTATCTGCGGCATCTCATCGCGGCAAAGGAGTCATTAGCTGGAACGTTGTTATCTATTCACAACCTGTACGCGCTAATTCGATTGATGAACGAAATCCGCGCCGCAATCATTGACGGCACGTTCGTGTCCCGTGTGCCTGAGTGGCAGATACAATGGCGAGGCAATGCCGAAAGATTGAACGCGACAGTCACGAAAAGGTGAAAAGAGCGAAACCTTGCCCTATTCGTACCTTTTCCCTTTTCGCGCAATTTACGCTATAAAATCACAACGGAGAAAAATCAAGTGAACCTGCTCACCTCTTTCTTGCTTGGGATCATCCAGGGCCTGACCGAATTCATCCCGATCTCGTCAACCGCCCATCTGCTGATCGGGCAGACGCTGCTCGGCATTCCTTCGGATGACGCCACCTTTGCGTTCCTGGTAATCGTCCAACTCGGGACGCTGGTCTCTCTGATCGTGTACTTCTGGAAAGATCTATGGGAAATCCTGCGTGCCATGTCTTCCCCCCTCAGCTACCATAAGCCGCACGATGCCGAAGAAGAAGATAATGAAGCGTATAAGAAAAGGAAACGCTTGGCTGCGAATGCAAGAATTGGATGGTGTATCCTCATCGCCACCATTCCCGCCCTTTTGGCGGGCTATGTACTCAAAGACGAGGTAAAGCGCTTGTTCCATCAGCCGCTGACCGAAGCGGCTATCCGCCTCTTCGCGGCAGCATTCTTGCTGTTGCTGGCAGAATTGGTCAGCAAGCGATCCCGCAGGCTGCACACGATAACCAGTTTAGATGCGGTTGTCATCGGCATGTATCAAGTCCTTGCAGTTTTCCCAGGCGCATCGCGCAGCGCGACGGCCATCAGCGGTGGGATGCTGCGCAGTTTCCACCGGCGTTCGGCGGCGCGCTTCGCATTCCTGATGTCGGTGCCAGTCATGCTGGCAGCGGGCGGCTTCGAAATGCTCGAGGTGCTGAGAACGCCAGACCTGAACAACTTTCTGCTCCCCATGGCCGTTGGCTTCGTCACGGCGGGCGTGATCGGATGGTTCGTGGTCAAATGGCTGCTTGGCTACCTGACCAGGCACTCGCTCTACCCGTTTGCAGCTTATTGCGCCGTGGTCGGAGTCATTTGTCTGCTGCTGCCCCGGTTATTATGAGTAACTTCTTTTTACCTCTTACTTTTTGCTCATTACTCCTCGCCTCTTGCTCCCCCGCTGCGCCAACCGCCGCGCCCGAACCCATCACCGTCCAATACAGCGCGGCCGCCCAGCCCTGGCTACCTGGCGTGTATGACTGTGCTGGAGGAACACCCATCTTCGCCGAACAACGCGCAGTTCAATATTTCGATTCTTCCGCAGACCTCGCCATCCGCCTCGGCGAACCCGAGCAGATGACCACACCCGCGTTCGAGATCGGCATCGAAGAAATTATCGTCGTCGTTCACTCGCAGAACCCCATCACAAACCTGAGCCTCGCGCAGGTGCGAGAGCTGTTCAGCGGCCGAATCAGCGACTGGAGCCAGCTCGGCGGGCCGGATGCGCCCATCCAGGTCTGGATATACGCGCCAGGCGAGGACATTCAGCAAGCCTTCGAGGCAGCCGTGATGCAAGGAGCGGCGGTCACCTCGCTGGCGCGGCTGGCAACCAGCCCCGACGGAATGTCTCAAGCCATCGCCAGTGATGCGAATGCGATCGGCATTCTGCCCCGACGCTGGAAGGCAGAGAATGTGCGGGAGGCGTATGTTGCAGCCTCGGTGCCGGTGCTGGCAATCACATCTGCCGAGCCGCAGGGAGCAGTGAAAGATTTGCTGGCTTGTTTGCAGGAATAGAAATTGGTAAAATATAGCTACAAATTGAGAGGTGAGTATGGCTCAAGTAAATATTCAATACATCTCTGATGATAGCGGCAAAACTACCAGCGTGATTGTGCCCATCGAACTCTGGCGCGAAATCGAGTCCGAGCGGGAGACTGCCCATCTGCTCAAAAGTAAAGTAATGAAAAAGCGGCTGCTGGAAGCCAAGCAGCGCACCGAAAGCATCCCGCTGGAGCAGGTGCGTGAAAAACTTGGAATTTGATCCCAATGCCTTCGAAGACCTTGCCTGGTGGGTCGAGAAGGACCGCAAAGTTGCCCTACGGATCATGAAACTCATCGAAGACATTCAGCGTGATCCATTTCATGGCCTTGGCAAGCCCGAACTACTGAAACACGAACTCAAAGGCTGTTGGGCACGTCGCATTGATGGCGAGCATCGCTTGGTCTACCAGGTTCTTGAAAACAAAATCCGCGTTCTGGCATGTCGGTATCACTACTGACCACAAGCCCCCGGGAATCATAGGATTCTTGGGGGCGATTTCATAATTGTCAACGCCAGTGGGTTTTCCGGCCTGTTTGCAAAGTAACGGCAGGAGAAAGAAAACCATATGTACGGATGGTCCGCTTTTGTTTTGGGCACGATATTGATCGTCTGGTATTCCTGGCCCTCCCTGCGACAGCCGCGTTCGCACGGCTTCTACCGTTTCTTCGCCTGGGAAGCCATTTTGGGGTTATTTCTGCTGAACCTGCGCGGCTGGTTTGCACACCCATTCGCATGGTATCAGATCATTTCTTGGATATTGCTGATCGGTTCTATCATTCCCATCATCTCCGGATTCATCCTACTGCATTCAGTGGGCAAACCAGAAGGCTCATTTGAGGCGACCACACGGCTCGTCACCCAGGGGATATATCACTACATCCGCCACCCACTTTACGCCTCCCTGCTCTACCTGGCCTGGGGAATTTTCTTCAAGTCGCCCTCCCTGCTGGATGGCTGCATTACTGTCGTCGCCACGGCATTTCTCTACGCCACCGCCCGCGCTGACGAGGGCGAATGCCTCGTCAAATTTGGGGGCGAATATGCTGACTACATGAAAACGACGAAAATGTTCGTCCCTTTCGTCTTATGACCCGAATTTTTCCAGAATTCAGCAAGACCGTAATACACAGATGCGAGATGTACACAAACAAAAACCGGCTTCAGCGGCCGGTTTTTGTTCCGCTAACCTGTGTAAGTTTGTGTAGAGCTTCCACCTCTTGCAGGGTGAGCTCACGCCATTGCCCCGATTTCAGCAAGCCAAGATGGAGATTACCAATGCGAACGCGGATGATCTTCACCACCGGCAAGCCCAGCAAGGAACCGATCTCGCGTATTTGACGCTTGCGCCCCTCCTGCATGACGATACGCAGCCAGGCACCCTTTCCCTTTGTAGCCTCTATACGGACAACAGCCGGCGCGGTGCGGCGACCATCTTCCAGCACTACACCACGCCGCCAAGTCGCCAGTTGTTCCGGGTCTGGGTGGCGGGCGACCAGCACCCGATATTCTTTTTCATGTTCGTAGCGTGGATGCGTCAGCTTGTTCGCAAGTTCGCCGTCATTGGTAAGCAGGATCAGCCCCTCGCTATCCACATCCAGGCGGCCAACTGGATATAACGCGCCGGTCACGGGCACGAGAGAGCGGACGGTCGGACGTGAGTCGGGTGAAGTGACGGCCGAGAGGACGCCACGCGGCTTATAGAGTGCGATGTACTTCAGCTTTTCCCGCTCCTTGACTGGCTGACGATCAACCCGGATACGGTCTCTCTTGGGGTCAGCCTTGGAGCCGAGGGACGCGATCTCTCCATTGACGCTTACTCGCCCCGCTTTGATCAACTCCTCGCAGGCACGGCGTGAGCCATAACCGGCTTGAGCCAGTATTTTTTGCAAACGTTCTTCCATAGAGCTACCGCCAGGCTCAGCCTTTCAATGTATTGTTATGGTTGTTTCCATTCAGCAGGATGGACAAGTTCAGCGGCGGCAACTCATTGAGTGAACTCAACCCAAAATGCTGAAGGAAATCGGGCGTAGTGCAATACAAGATTGGCCGCCCAGGGCCCTCGGTGCGCCCAAATTCCTGGATCAACCCCTTGCCGAGCAGGCTCTTCATCACGCCGTCGCTATTGACGCCCCGCACCGCGTCCACTTGCGGACGGGTAACCGGTTGCTGGTAAGCGATGATCGCCAAGGTCTCCAAGGCGGCGCGGCTCAAGTGACTGGTCGTCTCCAGGCCAAGAAAACGCTCGACCAACTCGGCCGCTTCGGGGAGGGTGGTCAACTGGACGCGTCCGGCGTGACGCTGCAGACGCAAGCCACGGGTCCGGAGAGCAGCGGCCAGTTCATCCAAACCTGCTTCGACCTCCGCGATCGAAACTTCCAGCGCGGCTGCCAGTTGGGATGGCGCTACAGATTCCGCACTCACAAAGAGCAATGCCTCCAGTGCAGAAGATAAATCCAACTGCGGAAGGTTTTCAGATTCGCTCATGCTATAATTGCTCCTGTTCAGAGAGATAATCTATGATTGCTCGAAAGAAACTCGTCCTTACGACGCTGGCGCTGATGCTGGCGACCATGGCCTGCATGATCAACATCGGCGGGCCAGCCTACCCGACGCCGGCCATCCCGGTCTCGACCGAAGCAGTCGAAAGCCTGAACCAGGCCATCCAGACGGCTGTGGCTGCCGGCGCGGAGTCGGGCGTGGTGACGCTGGTCATCACCGAGGCGCAACTGACTTCGTATCTGGCCTTCAAGCTCCAGGCACAAAGCAGCCCGTTCATTACCAATCCACAAGTCTACCTGCAGGATGGGCAAATCCAAATCTACGGAACGGCCACACAGGGCTATTTCCGGGCGACGGTCAACTTCACTTTGACCGCTGGCGTAGATGAGCAAGGGCAATTGAAGATCGAGTTAACCTCCGCCGACTTCGGCCCGTTTCCCGTTCCCGACGGCTTGAAGGACGCTGCCACGGCCATCATCAAGGAAGCCTATACCGGCGCGTTGGGGCCAATTGCCACCGGCTTCAGGTTAGACAGCATCACGATCGCAGATGGCGCGATGGTCATCGTCGGGCGGATAAAATAGCGGTTGGATTATACCAGTATCCACATGGCAGGAATTTTTCCAGCACATGTAAGACAAATCGTCAATTTGTCCAATAGGAATTGCCGCATAGGACAGTTTGACAATTTGTCCTACCTGCCATTCCTGATCGGAATATGCCTGCTGATCCTAAGCGGCTGTCAACCCCCGCAGGTTTCGCAGGCGGACATTACCGTCAGCATCAGCGCGGATGGGGCGACGCAGCAGGTCAGCTTGCCAGCGGGAAGCACCGCTGCGCAAGCCATCGCGGCGGCAGGCGTTACACTGGGCGAACTGGATCGCCTCGAGCCGCCAGGATATACCGTCCTTTCGGATGGCGATTCGGTGCGCGTGCGGCGCATCCGCGAGGAATTCGATACTCAGCAAGTCATCATCCCCTTCGAGCATCAGGAGCTGCGTAACGAGTCTCTTCCGGAAGGAGAAACGCGCCTGATCCAGGCTGGCCAGAACGGGGTAAAGGAGTTGACTTATCGTCACGTTTACGAAGATGGCGTGGAAACCAGCAGCTCGGTCGTCAAAGAAGTCATCCTGCAGCCCTCCACGCCGGAGATCGTCATGCTCGGCGTGCAGACGCCTTTCGCGCCTCTGTCCATTCCCGGCAAACTGGTCTATCTTACCGGCGGCAATGCCTGGATGATGGAAGATTCGACGGCCAACCGCCAGCCTCTGGTCAACACCGGCGACCTGGATGGGCGCATCTTCGCCCTCTCACCGGATGGCAATTGGCTGCTCTTCACGCGCAATTCCACCAAGCCTCAGGAAGAAGAGAATAACACCCTGTGGGTCGTCAGCACGGCCAGTCCGGCCCTGACGCCGATCAACCTGAAGGTATCCAACGTGGTAAACTATGCTGGATGGGTTCCCGGCCAGACGGATATGGTCAGCTACTCGACCGTCGAGCCACGCGCCGCTGCGCCCGGTTGGCAGGCCAACAACGACTTCTATACCCTCACCTTCAGCGCCAGCGGTGTGGTGAACAAACCCCAGATGATCATCGAGGTGAACGCGGGCGGAATCTACGGCTGGTGGGGGACGACCTTCGCCTGGTCACCGGACGGTTCGCGACTGGCCTACGCTCGTCCGGACGGCGTCGGCTTCGTTGACCTGGAAACCGGTTCGCTGATCCCCTGGCTGGACATCACCCCTTTCGACACGCACGGCGACTGGGCCTGGATCCCCAGTCTGGCCTGGGGTGCGGATGGTAAGACCCTGTTCGTCGTCACGCACGCCCCGCCTACGGGTCTGGTCAGCCCCGAAGAGTCACCCTTTTTCGACCTGATCGGCCTTTCGCTGGTCAACAGCGCCAACGTCCGTCTGGTTCAGCAGGCAGGCATGTTTGCTTATCCAGCCGTCTCACCGTTGCGAGCGCTCGGGGCGGAGAAGGCTTACCGGGTCGCTTTTTTGGAAGCCATTTTCCCTGCCCAGAGCGAAACCAGCCGCTATCGTTTGGTAGAGATGGATCGCGACGGCTCGAACCTGCAGAGGCTTTTCCCGGGCCAGGGATTGACCGGCCTCGATCCCCAAACGCCAGTTTGGGCGCCAGAAGCGATCCCAGGCGAGGGTGATTTTCTGGCCGTCCTATACCAGGGAAACCTGTGGCTGGTTGACGTGAGCAGCGGCCAGGCGCAGCAGGTCACTGGCGATGGGTCAATTATTCGGATTGATTGGAAGTAGGGCCGGTTTCCATACCGGCCTTCATTCAGCGGGCGGATAAGAAATCCGCCCTGCGGAAGAGGCAACCATGCGTATTCTCATTACCGGCGCGGCCGGATTCCTGGGTTCACATCTGTGTGACCGCCTGCTGGCCGAAGGCCACGAGGTAGTCGGGATGGACAACTTCGTCACCGGCAATCCTGAGAACATTGCCCACCTGGCCGGCAATAGAAAATTCGCGTTTTATCGCAATGACGTATCGAATTACATCCTCGTCCCCGGCAAGATTGACGCGGTGCTGCACTTTGCTTCGCCAGCCAGCCCCAATCCGGCCTCGCCGTTTGGCTATCCTAACCTGCCCATCCAGACCATGAAGGCCGGTGCGCTGGGTACGCACAACTGTTTGGGGCTATGCCGCGCCCAGGGAGCGCGCTTCCTGCTTGCCTCCACCAGCGAAATCTACGGCGATCCACTGGAACACCCACAAAGAGAGACTTACTGGGGGCACACCGACCCGGTCGGTCCACGCTCGATGTACGATGAGGCCAAGCGCTTCGCCGAGGCGCTGACCATGGCTTATCACAACTATCACAACGTGGACACGCGCATCGCACGCATCTTCAATACCTATGGCCCGCGCATGAGATTGGACGATGGCCGCTTGATGCCCAATTTCCTCCAGCAGGCCCTCCAGGGCAAGCCCCTCACTGTCTACGGCGATGGCTCGCACACCCGCAGCCTGTGTTACGTGGACGACTTGATTGACGGCATTTATCGCTTGTTGTTGTCGGACGAACACAGACCGGTTAATATTGGCAATCCGGTTGAAATGACCGTACTGAAATTTGCAGAGAGCATCAACCGCATCGTCGGGAACAAAGCCGGCCTCATCTTCGAGAAAACTGCCAATCTGGGGAATGATCCCCAGCGCCGCCAACCCGACATCAGCCGCGCCCGCGAAATCCTGAACTGGGAACCAAAGGTTAGCCTCGAGGAAGGCATTCACCGCACCATCCCATACTTCAAACAGAAACTGGGGCTGGCATGACCATCCTGACAAGTCGCCAAGAACAGACGCGCTTCGTGCGTTTCATGGCGGTCGGCGTCATCGGCGCGGTGGTGGACTTCGTGATAATGAATTTACTCACTCGCTTGTTTGACGCACCGCTGGTTGTCGCCGGGACAATCTCCTTCGTTTGCGCCGTGATCAGCAATTTCATTTGGAATCACTATTGGACGTATCCGGACTCCCGTTCGCATCCCATCATGCGGCAGTTGGCGATGTTCTTCATCGTCAATGTGGCCGGCGTCGCTATCCGCGTCCCCATCCTTTGGTTGCTTGAGTCACCTACGCTCAAGTTCCTTCAAAGCATGTCATTCCAGTCGTCGCTGACTCCTGATTTCTTAGCAAAGAATCTCACCCTGGCCATCGCCGTCGGCGTGGTCATGCTTTGGAATTTTTTCGTCAACCGCTATTGGACGTATAATGATGTGGATAGATAGTATGAATGCTAGAAAGCCCATCATCCCCATCTACACTTCGCGCGGCGATGTCGAGGTATTCTTGGTTTATCCACACCTCTTCGACCTGCAAGGTGAGTGGATCGGCTTTGTGACCCCCGAACGCGAGGTCTATTCTGTGCTTGGCTATTACGTCGGCTATCTGAATAACGATCCGCGCCTCTTGCGCAAACGCACGCTCGAAGTCGCCAAGCCGAGGCTCACACCGCCGACACGCCCTCGCAAAGTCTACCCGCCAGCCACATTCCCACTCGCACCTCTGATGAGCGAACTTTACCAGGATACGATGGATGTGCTGCTCGAGGAGCCTGAACGCCTGCACACGCTGGATGCAGGTGATTTACGTGAGGAACTTGATTAGCGAAAGGCGCGCTTTCTTGTATGCGCCACGCCCAGCACAGGGTAGTGACCGTAGCCATTGATCAGATGGTCTTCCGCCAGCCCATCCGCATTGGCGACTTGGTCATCTTGAACGCCGAGGTGACGTATACCGGACGTACCTCAATGGAAGTTGAGGTTCAAGTGATAGCCGAAAATCCAATCAGCGGCGAGCGGACGCACACCAACACAGCCTACCTGGTCTACGTAGCTTTGGGCGAAGACGGCAAGCCGATACCTGTGCCGCCACTTCTCGCCGAGAACCCGGCCGAGAAAGCCCGTATGCAGGTAGCCAAAGAGCGGCAAGCTCGCAGATTGGCGCAAAAGGAAGCAGCTTGAACGATTTTCCTCCACAATCCGTGCCGGAAGAACAAGAACCAAAGGAACGTGTAGCGCACCCATTCCGCAGCCTGCGCGAACTGGTGGATCATGTCTCCGGGAAGGCCATCCCACCGGTCAGCGCCGAAGAAGGCGGGCTGGTTGAGGCGCTGCCTTTCCCTTTCCTGGCCATCGTCGGGCAGCGGGAGATGAAGCTGGCGCTCCTGCTCGGATTGATCAATCCAGCCGTGGGCGGCATCCTGCTCATCGGGCCGCGCGGCACTGCCAAGACGACCGCGGTCCGCTCGCTGTTGGATTTGCTGCCCAAGGTAGAGCGCAGCCTTTGTTACTACGGTTGTCTGCCCAAGGACATCGAAACCGGCGGCGTGGAGGCAATCTGCCCGGACTGCGCCCGCAAGTACGCTGAAGGCCAACCGCTGACCGCGCCCGACCGCGTCCGCTTGATCGAGCTGCCGCTCAACGCCCGGCTGGAGGATGTGGTCGGCGGGATCAATGAACAAGCCACCAGCCACGAACGGCTGCGCATCCGGCGCGGCATCTTGACCCAGGCCGACCGCAACCTGCTCTACATTGACGAGGTCAACCTGCTCGGCGACGACATCGTGGACGCCATCCTGGACGCGGCTGCTCAGGGCAGTTATACCGTCCGGCGCGGACCCGTATCCGCCACATACCGCGCCCGCTTCGTGCTGATCGGCTCGATGAACCCTGAGGAGGGCAAACTCCGTTCGCAGATCCTGGATCGTTTCGGGCTGCGTGTTGTCGTGAAGGGGTTGGAGGAACCCGATGAACGGCTGGAAGCCTACCGCCGCGTCCGCTCGTACGTGACCAACCCGCGCCAAATGTCCGCCAATTACGCCGAAGAGATGGACGCCGCGGCGGCTGAAATCCAAACCGCCCGTGCCCGCCTTCAGAACGTAACATTGACGGACAAGGTAGCAAAGCCCGCCATCGCGCTGGTGCAGCGAATGGGCATTGACAGTCTGCGCGCCGAGATCACTTGGTTCGAGGCCGCCCGCGCTTATGCCGCCGCAGATGGACGGGATAAGGTAACACCTGAAGATTTGCACGCCATCGCGCCAATGGCCCTGCGGCTGCGCCGCTCGCCGTTCATGACGGAGTATTTCAGCAGCCAGAAGGGGGAGGAGGAAGAGATGGAGAAATTGTTGAAGGGGTTGGGGAAAGAAAAAGTAATTAAGTAAGGTAAGAGGGGAGAAATGTGCTAAAATTTCGTTGTTGGCCAAAAATGCAAGAAAGGCAATAACCATGGCTGTTACAAACATCTTATCTCAGGACCGATTTATCGTGGACGCCAAAGGTAAGAAAACCGGCGTTATTCTTTCGCTCGCGCGTTACATGAGACTGATGGAAGATTTACATGACTTGGCGGCTGTAGCTGAACGTCGAGATGAAGAGCCAGTTTCACTCGAAGAAATGAAACGTCGATTGAAAGACGATGGCGTCTTATAAAATCATTCTCAAACCTTCGGTCCACAAAGATTTTCGAAGCTTGCCTAAGACAACAGCAAGGCGCGTTTTTCAACGAATTGAAGAATTGAAGGAAAACCCTCACCCGCGCCAGTCTATCAAGATGGCTGGCGGGGAGCACTTGTATCGCCTGCGCGTCGGCGATTATCGCGTCGTTTACGAGATCAATCACAAATCGCAAGAAATCTTGGTCATTTACGTGCGTCACCGGCGCGAGGTCTATCGCAATCGTTAATCTCCTTCCTCCAGGGGAAAAACAGGAGCAAAAATATCATGCTCACCCCTCGCGACCGCCTCCAAGCCTGTCTCGCCGACGACTCCGCCCTCGACCGACCGCCGGTCGCTCTATGGCGGCATTTCCCGGTGGACGACCAATCGCCGGAACGCCTGGCGGCCGCCGCGCTGCACTTCCAGCGCACGTATGATTTCGACCTGGTCAAGGTCACACCGGCCTCGTCCTTTTGCCTGAGGGATTGGGGCGCACAGGATGCTTGGGAAGGCAATCCCGAAGGGACACGGCGTTACACGAAGTACGTGATCGAAAAGCCGCAGGATTGGGAACGTTTGCCCGCGCTCGACCCCTCCGCGCCGCATCTTTCCGGACAATTGGCCTGTTTGCGCCTCCTGCGGCATGAACTCGGCCCGGACGTTCCTACACTCCAGACCATCTTCAGCCCGCTGGCGCAGGCCAAGAACCTGGCTGGTGGGGAGAGACTGATCGTACACCTACGCCAAAATCCCGAGGCTGTGCTGAAAGGTTTGCAGACCATCACTGAGACGACACGTCGCTTCGTCGCAGCCGCCGTCGAAACGGGCATAGCTGGGGTTTTCTACGCGATCCAGCACGCCCAAGTTGGTCTGCTCACATTCGACGAATACAAAACCTTCGGCCTTCCCTTCGACAGGCAATGCCTCGAACCGGCACAGGATTTGTGGTGCAACATTCTGCACCTGCACGGAGTCAACATCTACTTTGAGCTCGTTTCTTCTTACTCATTTCCCATCGTCAACTGGCACGACCGCGATACACCCCCATCGCTGGCCGAGGCGCAGAAACGCTTCACCGGAGTCGTGTGCGGCGGTCTCAGGCGAGAGACAGTCGTTTTGGGCACGCCGGCCGAAGTCCGGGAGGAAGCGGCAGAGGCCATCCGGCAAACCAAAGGCCGTCGTTTCATCCTCGGCACGGGCTGTGTCGTGCCAATTATCGCGCCGCATGGGAACATTTTGACGGCGCGCCAAGTTGTAGAGAAGGAAAGCGTAAAACGTAAAACATAATTTACGTTCTACGCATTACGTTTTACGTGTACCCATGAGCCTGCGAGTCATCTCCGGTACCGCCAAAGGCCGTCGGCTGAAAGATGTGCCCGGCGAGAGCACCCGCCCGGTCACCGACCGGGTCAAGGAGGCGCTGTTCGACATCCTGGCGGGAGACGTGGTGGAGGCCGCCTGGTGGGACCTGTTCGGCGGCACAGGCGCAATTGGCATCGAAGCCCTCAGCCGCGGTGCGGCCTTTGTTCGTTTCAGCGAGCTGAAACGGCTGGCTGTAGAGACCATCTGCTGGAATTTACAGCACACCGGTTTTATGGAGCGGGCTGAGGTGCGGCGCGGCGACGCCTTTGCAATGCTGGCCGCCCCGCCCGACCGTCAATTCGATTACATTTACATCGCTCCGCCGCAATACAGAGAGATGTGGTCGAAAGCCCTGCTCGCGCTGGAAGTCAATCCCGGCTGGCTGAACGAGGAAGCGTGGGTCGTCGTGCAGATCCATCCCCGTGAATACCAGGCGCTGGCGCTCGAAAACCTGAAAGAATTCGAGCAGCGCAAATACGGCAGCACGCTGTTGGTGTTCTACGAAAAGTGTGCAAAGTGACAGCCGCTTCGGAAGTGACTGTCACCTCCACGGCGCGGTGATGAGTACGTTATTTTCGTCCGCGGCGTGGCCGAGGTAGGGCAAACCCCAGGCTTCCTCGATGGTTTTCAAGAGCGAATAGTGCGTATACGGCGTATTGTCTCGAAAGCCGTTTTTCGCCAACTGGGAGATCATTACGGTGGCGACGCGACCACCAGCTTCAGCAGGCAAGCCACAGCAGGAGTGATTTCCCTGGCCCTCGTCCCAGGTCAGGATGATGAGATAGGGTTCCGTATCGGTTTTGGGGGCGAGCGCCATCATCAATTTTGGCACCCAGTATCCTAACCAGGCATCGGCAATCGGCAGATCGCAATCGTGAGCGTTGTTGCACTGGTTCGGGACGATGAAGGCGAAATCCGGCAGCGACCCGGCCGCCAGGTCCGTTTCGAGTTCGGTCAATGGCTGCACGCTGCGCGCACAGCGTCCCTCATTCAAGCGGATGGGATCGAAGTACACGAACGGGTTGTGCTTCTGCACGTAGATGTCGGTATCGCCCAGGTAGCATGGACGCGGCATATCCTCGAAGTAGCCCTTCCACGTCCGTCCGCTGGCCTCGATCTGGTCGGGCAGGCTAGAAGCATTAACAAAGCAATCCGAACAGGAGCGGTCTATCCCAAAAGTATCGCCGCCCAGCAGGGCAATGTAATTGGGCAGGCTGGGATGCGTGATGGCATAGTGCTGGGTGAGCAAGGTATATTCCCCTGCCCAACGGTTGAAATCCGGCATCAGTGTGTTGCCGATGACTAGGCCGAACTCGCGGTTCTCGAGAACAATGATGACGATGTGAGCGAAATCGGGAACGAGCGGGCGCGGCGTGGCGGTGGGCGTGAGCGTGGGCGTTGGGGTTCCAGATGGCAGAGGCGTGGAGGCATGCGTTGGAGATGCAGACGCCGAGGGGGTTAACAACGTGGGGGTACTTACCTCCCGGACAGGCGCGCCGCAGGAGGCCAGGAAAATGGCTGCCACAAATATTGAACAGATACGGGGCATATTGACCTTCCGATGTGAGACTCTATCCGTAATACGTCTAATCGCGTATGGAACGCGGATGAGCGCGGATTTACGCGGAGAAAAGCTATTAAGATCCATATTTTTCCGCGTTCACACTTGCACCTGGCGCAAGTGCAGGTGTCCGCGTTCCTCGATGACTGCGGATAACGGCGATTATACACAGCGAGAGCGTTTCGAGACACGCGGTTTACCCACAGTTTTTCAGCCTTTATGCCTGGCGACTAGAAGTCGCGGCAACAAAAGGCGCAAAGCCTGCCTTCGCAGGCTAAAGGATGGTGGAGCATACTCAAACACTCTCCCACTCCCCAAGATGTACGAAGGATGAAAAGCGATTTCGGGAGACCCGCTGTCATTCTCGCGCAGCAGAGTTCAACATTTCCCGGTGTTGACGAGTACAAGTGCTTGACTTTTCTTGCAGGTCAGTATAATGATATTCAGTGGATGGTGTGTTCTGCTTACGACAATCCCCGTCCATAAGCAGTTACAATGAGAACGTCAACCGAGTTTTTATTGGGCGGCTCAGATGCCTGCGGGCGATGCGGCCCATGTCCGTTGGCAGTTGGCCGTCGAGGAGGGAACATGACAAGCAGACGCTTCGGGATCATTCTGTTCTTTGCTGGCACCTTTTCACTCTTGGTTCACACTACCCTTCCTTTTCTGTGGGCCCTCGTCGGTATTCGGACGCCCTACCCGCTGACAGCGGCAGTGGGACCTCTATCCTACCTCCCCGGGCTCACGCCTCCCCTCGGGGCGCTCCTAATGGTGATTGGCGGCCTGATCTTCGGCCGAGAGAAGGCGAGGTGACGCTATGAACTTCCCAACCACCCATCCGGTGTGGATGTGGCTTTACTTTGGCCTGTTCGGATCGGCCGGTCTGATACTCTTCACCCTTATCGCCTGGACATGGATGAACCTGCACGCGCAGATCTCGGGGCGATTGCGCTCCGCTGCCCGATGGGGGATGGTCGGCTGGATGTTCCTCTTCTTTGCCGCGTGGTTCGCCTGTGGCATAGGAGGGCCACCCGGCAATATGCTGAGCGCAGATCCATCAGTCCACAACTCCTCACTAGCTCTCGCAGCCGCAGGCGGTTCCATGTTCTTCACTCTTCCAGGGTGGGCCTGCCTTCTTGCTGGATTGAGGAAGGCGCAGGACGCCGTCTCTCATCAAACATGAGCCTGATGTCCTGATGAGCCGCCCAACAACTCGCTGCATCTGACCCGGCTAGCGTCCGGAGGTTCAGGCGTGCCTTGCCTGCCGGGATACGCAATACTGGGTCGAGCGATGCCCGAGCCGCCGGGCAGCTGAGCTCGAGGCCGTTATACCGCCAGTTGCATGAAGCAGGCATGAACCGAGACAGCGGCGACAGGAGAGGACGTAATGTCCCTCCCTATGATCAAGATCAACGGATTGGTCAAAAAGTACGGTGACCGGGTCGCGGTCAACGAGGTGAGTTTCTGCGTCCAGGAAGGGGAAATCTTCGGCTTGCTGGGACCCAACGGAGCGGGTAAGACGACGACCATTTCTATCCTTGCCACGTTGCTCCCTCCGGATCAGGGACAAGTAACCATCGGCGGTCGCACCATCCATCGGGGGTTGCGCCATCTCGTTGATCGCCACGACCGCCGCGACTTGAGCATCTTCCAGATCGGCTTCCGTTTCACTCAAAGAAGACTGACCAACGATCTGCCTCTCTCTGTTCCGCTTTGCTCCTACCTATGACTCCAAACTGTCAGGTCGCTAGCGGCAGGATAATCCCTTCCGTCCCTGGTATGCCATTCACTTAGTGGAGTCGTTTTGCCATATCCCACCGGTGCGCTTTCATTTTGTGGATGTCCTATTGGGACATTTGCCCCAATTGATCGTGCGAAACATGCAATCCTCTTGTGATTAATAGCCCAATACTGACATTCGTCACTTGTTCCAGGATTGGGGCGGTTATACAATATTTTGAGAACGAGACTCGATAACGGATTTCATAACAGGAAAGACAGGTTGGCAATGAGGCACATTCAAAGGAGAATGCGAATGAACGCTAAACGTTGGCTGCCGAGGCTGGTTCTCATCCTTGGCGGCCTCCTTCTTTTGTCGGCGGCGCTGGTTGCCTGCGCGCAGGCCACACCGCCCCCTACCGCCGTTCCACCGACGGTGGT
>Ga0209609_10000365_pt1 | contig 27383 bp, 24 predicted proteins | sample LakKivw325mmetaG_FD_184136 | JGI IMG/M metagenome (GOLD analysis project Ga0209609, IMG submission 184136) | Anoxic lake water microbial communities from Lake Kivu, Rwanda to study Microbial Dark Matter (Phase II) - Lake Kivu water 325m metaG... | ecosystem: Environmental > Aquatic > Freshwater... | reverse complement strand
TGTCACCGGTATTGTCCATAATCCAGAGGAGTATAGGCAGGTCGAGAATGCAGTAAGGAGCCTTGCCGGAACGGTTCCGGTAGAGTTTTCTCTCCATTATCGTTAAGTATTACGCCAAGCATTACACTGCCTCTCTCAACGTGAGGAGTTGGGGGACATAGTTGACTGACGTGACAAACTCCTGCCGCCTACGCGGGGTTGACAAATGGCAAAAGCAAGGAGTTGAAGGCAGAAAGCAGTCATTACCCAAGTGAGTATTCGAGCCGATCACTTACGCTCCGGTGCAACTTCCTGTTATGCTATATTTCTTTATGTAATCCGTGGCCCATTATAATGTGTGCCATGTTCGATAAGTAGGTGTAGCAAATAACGATTTGTTGCTTTCTGAAGTTTGAACTTTATAGCTTTGTATTGCAGTCAATAGTGCACTGTAATCAACAATCATACTATAGCGTCTGACTAAGGATTTACTGGAACCCAGGTTTTGTGAGAAGGAATCCATTTACCGTCTACCCACTGACCGGGTATTGTAACCCATTCCCCAGGAGGGTTCTTGTCCTTATACTTTGCTGCAAAATCCGGGTCTGGATAGGCATAGGCTGATGGGGGAACGGGATTGGCATATACGACAGACGGTTGGTAGACGTACACAGGAGGGGGAACAGCAACGTACCATGGGTTCACAAAAGCTGTTCCTACATACACCCGGGGATGATACCATCCATAGGGTCTGTAATGACCCCATCCACTGTAATATCCTACTCCAACTCTCCACCGGGCAGAACTTATGGTTGGCAGGATGAATGAGAGCCCTAACGCAAAAATGAGGGCAATTAAAATCCTTCTTTTCATCTTTATCACTCTCCTTTAGCCCCATGAGGAGCTATTTGCTTATTATCATGATAATACATGAGTATTCCATCAATACAACACTCATCGTATTTTGGCTATAGAAATTTTTTGTTCCCTTCCATACTCGTACCCATTCTTTGCTGAATTTTAGGATCATCTGTTTACTGGGCATGAACAGTAGAAACAAAGACCAAAACTGCTGCAAAATAAAAACATGTTGTACCCGAAATAAAACGTCCCACATAAACCCACTATACAGCAAATTTTTAAACACAACCTTGTAGCCTTCTATCATATATAACAGAGTAGCAATAAATGTGCCAATTGGTAATGTATTACAACTTGTTGTATTTGTTACATAGTTAATTTTTATCTGGTGTAGATTGCTGAGATATTCAGGAAATAAATGTCGAAAAGGGTATAGAATGCTCGACATAAATGTCGTTTTCTAATAAGTGCATCCAGATAATAACACTTGTGAACGCGAGCAGGACGTTGTTGCATACATTCGTTGTCTCCTATGAAGGCCACCTTTCATTCCGTAATTCGCAACCCTGCACAGAAGGCCACATACTCGACAGGTAGGTGCTATCATCAATTTTCAACAGAAACTCATTTTCTGACCCATGGTTTCATGCCTCCAGTTAACGGCCTTTAAGCCGCTCATTTTTTATTTATGGCAATTGCTTGAACACCGTTCCCTATTCACGGTCTTTAAGCCTCTGTCTTCTTACTTCATACACAGAAACTGCAAAGCTCGTTGCAACATTCAAGGAAGGAAAGGCATCCGCTGTGGGGATTTTAAGGACCTCATCACATTTCGTTCTTGTCAGTCTTTTAAGCCCATCCTCGCTGCCGAATACAAGACATGTGGGCCCTTTTAGATCCACATTCCATAAGGGCATTGTCCCTTTTTCGTCCAATCCATAACAGAATATACCCATACCCTTCATCTCATCAAGGTACCTTGGTAGGTTGACTACCCTCACGATCTTTACATGTTCTATAGCCCCCCTCGATATACCTGTTACGGTTTCAGTGATTCCACATGACCTGTCTTTTGGAATGATTACCCCATCTACCTCAAGACAGGCGGCACTTCTTACTATATTCCCGAGATTCTGGGGATCGTAAATCCCGTCAAAGGCACAGAGAAGGGGGTTATTGGCAGACCTTATTTCCTTTAAAAATGCGTCCTGGTCTGTATATGAAACATCATCCCTTTCAAGGCATATGTGGGACCTTGCCCCTTGAAACCTTTTCGAAAATGCCTCCCTCGGAAGCACCCTGAATGAGATGCCCTGTCTCTTTGCCTCTTTTATACATTCATCAGAGGCCCTTTCATGACCTGCCTCAATCCAGAGTCTGCGGGCCATATCAGGATGTTCTTTGATTGTCTCAAGGATACTATTTTTGTCGAAGAGGAGTGGCATTCCTTATGTCCTTACATATCTTTTCTAATAATCCTTTCGGGTTACTGCTATCCCTTATCGCCCTGCCAAGGACAATATATGATGCACCCTTGAGGATTGCTTCTACAGGTGTGATTGTTCTTTTCTGATCATCCCTTTTTTCCTCTATCCTCACACCCGGCGTTACTATCGTGAAGTCATTGCCACATAAAGCCCTTATCATCTCTATTTCTGTTCCTCCTGCAACAACGCCATCAAGCCCGGCCTCTTTTGCAAGGAGTGCCAGGTTTTTTGTTAAATCAAAGACAGGTATCCCTATGCCCATCCTCTTCAGTTCAGCATCATCTATGCTTGTTAATACTGTGACCCCGATAATTTTGGGTCGCTGGAGCCCGAGTTTTTTTGCTGTGTTGTGAAGGGCGATCTTCGCCTCTTTCATCATTGTCAGGCCACCCGATGCATGGACATTCAACATATCAACCCCGAGCTTTGTAGCCTCAATGACCGCCTTTGCAACAGTGTTCGGTATATCATGGTATTTAAGGTCAAGGAAAACCTTTGAGTTTTTCATAATGATAAAATCCACAATCTTTGGACCACAATGGGTGAAGAGCTGCTTGCCAACCTTGAACATGCCCACATGTTTTCTGAACTCCAGAACAAGCTTCTGTGCCTCTTCAAAATGTTCTACATCAAGGGCAAAGATGATTCTTTCCTTCGGGTCCATGTATCCTCCTGTTACTGGACTATGGGTATATGAGAGAATGCGATTATGAGATTTACCTCATCAGCCCATTCAGCAATCAGCCTGACAACCAACTGCTGGTTGTAGCCATTCTTTAAATGAATTGACAAAAAATGCCTTATCTATTAAGTATATTCCTGTGGAAAAGGAAAGGGTGTCTGATTTTTTACTTCTCCTGGTAGCGGCTATCTGGGGAATAAACTTTGTTGCTGTGAAATTTTTGCTTTTTGAGATCTCTCCTGTAAATCTCATACTCTTCAGATTCTTTTCAAGCAGCATACTTTTATTTCTTTTACTCTTTTTTTTTGAAGATGTAAAGATACCTTTGAAAGATTTTTTATACCTCTGCCTTCTCGGACTTACAGGCATTACCACCTACCAGTTTTTCTTCACCTACGGGATAAAGTATACATCAGCTACAAATGCAAGCATATTACTCAACATAGCCCCTGTATATGGAGGAATTATCAGTCACTTACTCGGCTACGAGAAGTTCAATAAGAAAAGGGTGCTCGGCATTATAACAGGGTTCATGGGGGCCTACATTATCATCACAAAAGGCAGCTTTCAATTAGGGGGCGGCAATATCAAAGGAGACCTGTTAATGCTCGTTGCAAGTATCCTGTGGGCTCTATATACCATTCTCTCGAAGCCGCTCCTCGAGAGACATTCTGCTCTTAAGGTAACAACATTTAGCATGATAACAGGTTCTGTGCTACTCATTCCTTTTATGCCCTTCTATGCAAATACCGGTGAGTTTGTAAGGCTTTCGCTTACTGGATGGATGTGGCTTTTGTTTACTACCATCTTCTCCATAGTGGTTGCCTTTTTCTTATGGTACAGGGGTGTCTCAAAGATTGGCCCTTCCAGAACCCTTATATACCAGTATTTAATTCCGGTCTTCGCTGCATTCTTTGCATATCTCCTGCTTAAGGAAAGGCTCTATGTATCTCAATTAATCGGCGCCATCATTGTATTTTTCAGTATATCCATGGCACGTAGAAACTGATTTACCAGAAGGATTCAAGGGTTCGAGGGATTTTTAAACCCCTGGCCCCTTGACCCCTGATTTAATAGTCCAGCCCCTGTATCGCTACTACCCCTTCTTTGTATATATGTTTTATCTCTTTCATCTCTGTAACAATATCCGCCATCTTTATAAGTTCAGGTGGTACATCCCTGCCTGTTATTATCACATGGAGGGCGTCGTTCTTCTGGATGAGAAAGTTTATTACCTTTTCTATTGGGAGCAGCCCGAGGTTCAATACTACAGCCAGTTCATCAAGGATAAGGATATGGTATTTCTTCTTTTGAAGCGTCTCTTCCATAAAAAGCCATGCCGCTTCAACCATTTCCATATGCGGTCTTGGGTCATCCCCCCTAAATATAAACCCCATACCAAAAGGATGTATATCTATGTGCTCTAAAAGGGACGGGCAGACATTATGTTCCCCTGATTTTCCCTTCTCTTTTATGAACTCTATCATAAGCGTGTTCATTCCGTAACCGCTTGCACGAAGGGCAACACCGAGGGCTGCTGTAGTTTTTCCCTTTCCATCACCAGTAAATAAAATGATAATGCCTTTTTTCTTCTTTTTCATTTAACCCCCGTTCCCCATATCATTATTCAATCACCAATAATCAATTATCAATAATCAAACAAATTCGAATTATCAATTTCCAATAACCAAACATGTCTCCTATACCCTGTCCCCTGTACCCTATCCTTTAATAGACCCTAAAGGTACAATCTTTGCGACAAGTTTAGAAATACCTGCATTATGGACAACACGGACAACCTTTGATACATCCTTGTAGGCCTCCGGCATCTCCTCTGCAAGTGTCTCCCTGCTTGCCGCTCTCACATAGACTCCTTTTGCCTCCATCTCCTTGCTGATGGAACGTCCCTTTGATACCTTTATTGCCTGATGCCTGCTCATCACACGACCTGCACCATGGCACGTGCTCCCAAAGGTCTCTTCCATTGCCCGCTTCGTTCCGCAAAGGACATACGATGCCCTGCCCATATCCCCTGGAATAAGGACAGGCTGACCCACCTCCATATATCTTCCCGGTATCGCAGGATTGCCCGCCGAAAAAGACCTTGTTGCCCCTTTTCTGTGGACACACACGGTTGATTCCTTACCTTTTATCCTGTGTTTCTCTATCTTCGCGATGTTATGGCATACGTCATACACAAGGGAAAGGTCAAGGCTTCTGGCGCTCGCCCTGAAGATACCTTCGAGGGTTTCTCTCACCCAGTGGGTTATCATCTGTCTGTTTGCAAAGGCGTAATTTGCTGCAGATGCCATGGCTCCCAGATACCTCTGACCCTCCGCCGATTCGAGAGGGGCACAGCAAAGCTGCCTGTCCGGAAGGGATATGCCATACCTTTCAGATGCCTTTATCATCTCCCTTATATAGTCATCACATACCTGGTAGCCAAGGCCCCTTGAGCCTGTATGAATCATAACCGTAACCTGATTCTCGTAGAGTCCGAATACCCTTGCGATGTCCCCGTCGTATATTTCCTTTATATAACCTATTTCAACAAAATGGTTACCGCTCCCAACAGTTCCAAGCTGGTCCTTGCCCCGCTCATAAGCCCTTTCTGATACATTCTGCGGGTCTGCATGCTCAATTCGGCCGCTATCCTCTATAAAACCGAGGTCTTCCTCTGTTCCATACCCATTGTGTACTGCCCACTCTGCACCTTTTTTAAGGACTTTCTCTAATTCATTACGTGATAATTTAAGGTCTTTCCTGTGAGAGCCCAGACCACTTGGAATGTTGATATAGAACCTGTCGATAATCTCCCTTATCCTGCCTCTTATCTCTTCTACGCTCAACCCGGAGCGCATAAGCCTTACGCCACAGTTAGAAACTAAAAAATTATTTGCAATGAAGTTATGGTCATGATGTGCCACAGTAAAATCATACACGTACCCGGTGTTGGAGATTTTCTCGATCCTCACAATTTTATCAAAAACAAAACCTGATTCCTTAAGATTTTGCGTAATTCCCTGCATATATTGGGTGAATTTTCCGAATGCTGATGAAATCCGAGGAGCAGTTTTTCTCCCCTCGTATAATGATCGTTCAATAAATCTTTTATTTACCCAGGGAGAGTTGATGTTGGCAAATATTTGTTCAAGAGAACAGCCTTCCTGTTTTTGACAATGAGCTATTGATTCAGATTTCTTCCTTTCTTCAATGATAAGGGATTTCTTTCTTATATAATGGGCACATAGATTTGCAAAAAATGTTTTTTTGCGGTTATATTCAAAACCAACCCTCTCATAAAGGTTTAGTAAACTTTCCTGCGCTGTAGAAAGAATTAACCTTGTCCTCATTCGTGGTTTTTTGTCTTTTCCAATTCTTTCAATTCTTGAAGGGATTTTGTTTGTTTTTACCCCTGCTTCTTCTAAAAGAAGAGATAAATCCCGCAAAAAATCTTTCCCGCTTTCAGCATTCGATGGTTTTTTATTCATGGAAACTACAGGAGAATAAAAATTGTAACCGTGATGAGTATATGGTCTGGGGGTAGACATCTCTGCACCAAAAAAGGATGCTAAAAATAGCCTTTTTTGCCACAAAGGTGCTTTAAAAAGCCATTCTGGAACCTTAAAATCATGGCATGTCTTGTCCCCCCATGGCGTGCCCAATGCGATGAGAAGCAAAGCAAGACTGCTGGACTGATTTTTACATATAGAAGTTCTTGTTTCAAAATCGTATCTTGCATACTCAGTTTCAATGGTCTGTTTTCTTTCCCGATGATAAATACCTGCCTTGAAACCTAACCTATCTAAATCCTTCTGTATATCTTCAAGGTCTTCAGGGTTACCGAAAAACGAAATAAGAAAATCACATTGTCTTTCAAAAAATGTTATAGAACCATCTCCGAAAATATAACCCATAAGCTTTATGATTTCAGGTAGATTGGGTGAATTGTATCTTAAAGGAAATAGATTTCTTTTTTCACATTCTTTTAAAATTTGAACGAGGGCATTGCCTTTGTCTCCCTTATTAAAAAAATGGGCTATTTTCTTAAATTCCTCAAGGTCAAGTATTATATCATCTTTCGGCTCTTCATAGGGTACCCCTTTAAACGGGTAAATAATTAAAAAGTCTCCCTCTTTAAAATTTTTTGCCTCAATTGTTTGTATATTGCCATTTAAAGACCACATTGGATGATCGTCGGTTACCTTTATTTCATAACCTGTCTCAGTTGTCATTAAAAGAATATCTTTTTCAGACCTTCTTTTTATAAATCTCACAATTTCTGTTTCATCTATGTTTGTTTTTTCCTTATTAAAACAAACAAGTTTTTCCCATTTTTCTTCACAATCTTTAATCGTTATAAAATACCCATCCTTATGCAAGACTTTAGCATTCTCAGTGAGGCAGTTTATATCGTAACCTACACCACCTGGTGATATGATACCTTTTGCCACATCAAAGGCAGCCACCCCTCCTATGGGAAAACCATAACCCCAGTGGATGTCCGGCATTGCCATTGAATCGCCAACAATCCCGGGCAGACAGGCAACATTCTCCACCTGCTTGATGCTCTCATCCTTTTCAAATTCCTTCAGAAGTTCTTCGTCTATATAGATAATCCCATCTACCCTCATGGCATCATGTCTTTCTATCACGAACCTGTTGTCGTCAAGCCTTTTTAAATATTCCCTTGGGTCACCCACGAAGAAATGCCTCCTATATGTCGAGAATGAATCTCCCTTTGAACATATCCCCTTCTTTTCTGATTGAAAACTTATGATAGGTCACTGCCTTGACCTCTTTTTTTATTGTGTGCCTGAGGGGATCAAACAATTCACCGGCAATATTCCCTGTAACCCTGCCACTTTCTATTTTTAACGATAAATCCTTTGGGATAAATCCTTCAGCTTCAAAGAGATAGAGGAGTTCGTTCAGAAAGACGATTAAAAGTTCACCATTACCCTTTACTTCAAGCCTTTTTCCTATCCTGGGCTTCACAGTCCCTGTATCCACGATAAGGGAAAAAACTGCATAAGCCGCATTTGTAAAGAGTTCTTCCAATGTCCTGCCGTATACCTCAAATCCAATATCTGCTTCGTGGTCAATGACCTTGTACTTTTTCATAAACACTGTAAGAGTTAGGATTCAAGGGGCTCGAGGCCTGCCCTGCCAAACCGCAGGTCTTGGCCAGGGATTCGAGGATTCGAGTGAAAAACAAACCCTTTTAACCCCTCATTATCTTACCCACAAAAACAATTATATCACCACATAACAATAAAAAGAAAATGTTTGTAAAAAACCTGTTCTTTTCATTATCCAACCGCTCTATCACCTGACCCCTCGACCCCTCGACCCCTCGAATCCTATTTTTAAAATAAATTAAAAAAATTTAATTTTTTTCTTGACAAGTCTTATTATCACTGCTATAAAACTAAAAAGTTTTAATAAAGGGGGTGATACAGGCGGAATGTTGTTAATGTTTAATAAAGGTTTAATAAAACGAAAAAAGGAGGTAGGAATGAAAAAGGTTATTATTGTGGCACTTGCTTTATTTCTTGCAATACCTGCAATCAGCTATGCAGGTAGTGTAACGAGCAGGTGGGATGTGGTGATTGGTGGTTATGTGAAATTTGATATGGGCTATAATGATAAGGGCGTGGGTGCTGACTTCATGCTTGCCCCAAGGAAAAGCGCCGGGGGAAATGAGAACATTCTTAACGAATACGGTAACTTTTTCACAGCAGCTGGTGAGACAACACTCAATTTCCTGATCAAAGGTCCTGACGGATGGGGTGCAAAGACCACTGCATTTATTGAAGGCGATTTTGAAGCAAAATGGGTTAACGGTGGTAATGACAAGGACCAGGATTATGGTCTATTTTCGTTGAGACATGCATGGATGAAGTTTAGTTGGGCGAAGACAAGCCTCCTCATCGGCCAGGCATGGCAGGTGTGGGGTCTGGTGCCGACCTATGGCGGCAGGCTTCTCGGTAATGACTTTCTCGCCCCGTTCATGAAGGGGGCACGGCAGCCACAGATAGCTTTAAGTCAGAAGTTCGATAAGAACTGGGCCGGTGTGGTTGCTATCGCTGCCGATACAAGCAACTTAGGCACGGCTGGTGGTAACAGCAGGGTTAATAGCTTCACAAGGAGCGCCCTGCCCTTCTTCGAAGGTGAAATTACATGGACGTCTGATGCGTGCGGGAAGATCGGCCCCTGGCAGATGCTCTTCGGTCTCGGCGGTTTTTTTGGAAGGGAGAAACAAACATACGACGTTGATCCAACAGCCAACCAATCGTATCGTGATAAAGACGTTAATGCATGGAGTGTCTTGTTTAAGGGTTTTATCCCCGTCATTCCCGAGAAAAAGGGAAATAAGACTGGCGCACTCTCTATATCCGGCGCCGTCTTTACAGGTCAGAACATGAGCTGGTTTGGTGCTGGGCCTTCGTCCCCTGCATGGGGTTCTTATGCAAGAGCTGACATGGACTACGTGGCTCCTACTGGATCAGGTGGCTGGGGTCATATTGCGTATTTCTTTGCTGATAATGTCCATGTCAATGGCTATTACGGCTATGCAAGGATGAACTACAGCAGCGCTTTTCAGAGGGCAGTACCGGCCACGCTTGCAGACATGAAGTGGAATAATATTCAACATATTATAGTCAACCTCATGTACGATGTGAACCCGGCAGTAAGGCTCGGTCTCGAGTGGGCCAATATAAACACCAACTATCCGAGCTGGACAGATTCTAAAGGAGCACTCTATGAGAGGAAGGGTAGTGTGAATAGCTTCAGGATTGGCGCATTCTACTTCTTCTAAGAGACAGCATAATGGAAACAAAAAGGGGGCTTCGGCTCCCTTTTTTATTGCCCCCATTCGCTGATAGCTCATTAGTTCATAGCAAGCATATTTGAAGTATTTGTTTACGGCCTTTATCGTTGACTTCACTATACAGTTTTTGCTATGCTCTAAGACAGGCCGGAGTGGTGGAACTGGAAGACGCGTCGGACTCAAAATCCGATGGAGCTTAGCTCTGTGCGGGTTCAAGCCCCGCCTCCGGCACCAGAAAAGCAGTAAATAGTGATTAGTGATAAGTGGTAAGTGACTTAAGCCCCTATCCCCTGTATTGTTATTCAATTACCAATGACCAATTATCAATAATCAAACAAACTCCAATTACCAATTTTCCAACATCCAAACATTTTTTGTCTGGAACTTGAGATTTGGTTATTGGTAATTTTATATGTTTGGATATTCGATCATTGGATATTGGTTATTTTCTGGTCATTGTAATTTGGTAATTGGTAATTTTAATTGTATCTCGGCGAATCTTGCGAGGTCTTCTTCTGTGTCTATGCCGAAACCATCATAGGATGTGATAAGTACCCTTATCCTGTACCCATGCTCGAGAACCCGGAGCTGTTCGAGGGATTCTGCCTCCTCAAGCATGCCTTTCTCCATATTGACGAATTTTTCAAGAAAGGACCTCGAATACCCGTAAATACCTATATGCTTGTATGTGATTGAGTGGTGAGTGGTAAGTGGTGAGTGGTCATTTACCTTTATATAGGGTATGGGTGAGCGGGAAAAGTAGAGGGCAAATCCCAACCTGTCAAGGACAACCTTCACAGTATTCGGGTCTCTGTACTCTCCCTCATGTCCAATAGGACACGAGAGCGTTGCCATATCGAGGTGTTCCTTTTCAATTACAGAGAATAGCTCATCTATCATGTCGCCACGGATAAATGGTTCATCGCCCTGAAGGTTCACGATAATTTCGGCGTCACTACCCCTTATCGCCTCGTAGACCCTTTCAGTCCCGCTCTCACATGAGGGGGCTGTCATCACCACATCCGCACCAAAGGAGAGCGCTGCATCTCGTATCCTTTCATCATCCGTTGCAATGAGGATATTGTCCTTCAATCGGGACCTTTTTGCTCCCTCGTAAACCCACTGGATGAGCGGCTTATTGTCTATCTCCCTTAGCGGCTTACCAGGAAGCCTCGTGGATGCATATCTTGCCGGTATTACAATGACCTTCTTCATATCAAATACCTCTAATTAAGGGTTCAAGGGGTCCAGGGATCAAGGGGTCAAGTGGTTTTAACCCTCGAATCCTTGACCCCTTGATCCCTGCTGTTCTATACCCTGCCTTTCGTTAAGATATCTCTTCAAAAACATCCCTGTATAACTTTTTGGTACAAACACCACCTCTTCCGGCCTGCCCTTGGCAATGAGATATCCCCCTTTTTCTCCACCTTCCGGGCCCAGATCAATTATGTAATCTGCAGATTTTATCACATCCATGTTGTGCTCAATAACTACCACAGTATTGCCTCTCTCTACAAGCTCAAAGAGTACGGTGAGGAGCTTCTCTATATCTACAAAATGGAGCCCTGTAGTTGGCTCATCGAGTATGTAGAGTGTGCTTCCTGTGTCCCTCTTGGACAGTTCCCTTGAAAGCTTTATCCTCTGCGCCTCTCCCCCTGAGAGTGTTGTTGCCGCCTGACCGAGCTTTATGTAACCAAGGCCAACTTCATATAGCACCTTCAACTTACTCTTGATATGGGGGAGGGCTTCAAAAAATTCCATTGCCTGGGTAACTGTCATCTCAAGGACATCCGCAATATTCTTCCCTTTATATTGTACCTCAAGGGTATCCCTGTTATACCTCTTCCCTTTACAGATATCACAGACTATATAGACATCAGGAAGGAACTGCATCTCAATCTTCACAAAGCCTTCCCCTGTGCATGTCTCGCATCTGCCCCCTTTCACGTTGAAGCTGAATCTGCCTTCCCTGTAGCCCCTCATCCGTGATTCCGGGAGCTTCGCAAAGAGTCCCCTTATGTGGGTAAATACACCTGTATATGTTGCAGGGTTGGACCTCGGCGTCCTCCCGATGGGCGACTGATCAATGTCAATTACCCTGTCTATTACCTCAAATCCTGTTACATCATCCGTCTCCCCTGCCCTTTCCTTTGACCTGTACAACTTCTGCTTGAGGAGGGGGTACAGGGTATCCACCATGAGCGTGCTTTTACCCGAACCGGAAACACCTGTAATGCAGGTAAAGACCCCAAGGGGTATGTCCACATCTATGTTTTTCAGGTTATGTGCCCGTGCCGCCTTTATCTTTAGAAACCCCTTCGGCCTTCTCCGCTTTTCCGGGACAGCTATCTTCAATCTATTCGATATATACTTCCCTGTTATTGAGGTAGCGTGTTGTTTCAGCGCTTCCGGTTTTCCCTGAAATACAAGCATCCCCCCGTTCTCCCCGGCACCAGGGCCTAAGTCTATTACATAATCCGATGAGACTATCGTATCATGGTCGTGTTCTACCACAATGACTGTATTGTCAAGGTCCCTGAGCCTCCTCAAGGTTGCGAGCAGTCTCTCGTTATCCCTCTGGTGGAGCCCTATACTCGGTTCATCAAGGACATAGAGGACCCCTGTGAGACCTGACCCGATCTGTGTTGCAAGCCTGATCCTCTGGGATTCTCCGGATGAAAGGGTTGCAGAGTTCCTGCTCAGCGTAATATAATCAAGACCCACATCGATCAGGAACTTCAGCCGGGATGTGATCTCCTTCAGTATTGTTCTCGCAATCTCCCTTTCCTTCTCAGTAAGCTCTATACTGCTGAAGAACCTCAAGCATCCTGCGATAGTCATCCGTGCAACCTCATCAATGTTAAGCCCGTTTATCTTCACCCACAGCATCTCCTTCTTGAGACGGGCACCGTTACAGGTTGGGCAGGGGATAAGGTTTATAAACCTTTCAAGCCTTTCTCTTTCATAAAAGTCAGCACCTTCCCACTCGTGCTCAAGCTCGCCTATAACCCCCTTAAAGGGTCTCTTGATAAATTCCCTCCTTGAACCCCTGTCTGAATAAAACTCTATTTCCTCCCCATTTGAGCCAAAAAGGATCGCATCCTGCACCTCTTTCGGGAGCTTTTTAAAAGGCCTTCTCACGTCTATCTTATAGTGGTTCACAAGGGCTTCAAGAAAAGGCAAAAAATGAATGGGGTTTTTCTCTCCCCAGGGAATAACTGCCCCTTCCCTTAAAGAGAGGTCAGGATTCGGAACTATAAGGGCAGGATCAAAGTATTCCTTTACCCCGAGACCGAGACATGCTGGACATGCCCCATAGGGGTTATTAAAAGAGAACATCCGTGGTGCAATCTCCGGATAGCTGATACCACAATCAGGGCAGGCAAACCTTTCACTGAAGATGAGGGTATCCTTTTCTGTTTCTACCTTTATAATCCCCCCTGCCTTATGAAGTGCAAGCTCTACTGCCTCAAAAAGCCTCCTCTCAATACCATCCCTTATAGTGATTCTATCGATAATCACATCTATCTCATGCTTTTTGTTCTTGTCGATACTTAAGTCTTCAGACAAATCCACTATCCTTCTATCCAGCTTGATTTTTGTAAACCCCTGTTTCCTCAGGTCATCTATTTCTTTCCTGTACTCGCCCTTCCTGCCCCTGACAATCGGTGCAAGGAGCGTGAGCATAGTACCTCCCCCGAGGGACATAATGGCATCTACTATCTGAGGGGCATGCTGGCTCTTTATCTCCTTTCCGCAACCGTAACAGTAGACACGGCCGATCCTCGCAAACAGAAGTCTCAAATAGTCGTATATCTCTGTCACAGTCCCAACCGTGCTTCTCGGGTTTTTGCTTATCGCCTTTTGTTCTATGCTTATTGCAGGGGATAGCCCTTCGATATAATCCACATCGGGCTTGTCCATAAGTTCAAGGAATTGTCTTGCATAGGAGGAAAGGGATTCCACATATCTTCTCTGGCCCTCTGCATAGATTGTATCAAAGGCAAGGGTCGATTTACCGGAACCACTCGGTCCTGTAATTACAACCATCTTGTTTCGCGGAATCTCGACATCGATATTTTTTAGGTTATGCTCCCTTGCGCCTTTTATTAAAATCCTGTCCATAGAAATAAGAATATATCAGATTTGCAGGCTCTGGTAAAGCGAAGAGCTTCAGGGCAAGCGCATTTGGAAGGTTTCGTACACCACGGCTGCCGCAACGCTGTTTCGCTCCCTGTTTCGACTGCGCTTCTTACCCACTTCAGGTTCGAATTGCACTCAATTTCACAACTCGGCTTTACCTCAGACATGTTCATTGCCCTTCGGGACGTTTATTCTCACCGAGTGGGTACCCAAGAATGCTCGTAGGCGCGACTCGCGAAAAGCTCTTCCGTCAGCCGAGACTTGGCGGTTTCCAAATGCGCTTGCCCTGGGGTCGAGGGTTCCAGGGTTCAAGTGTTTGTGAATTCAAGATCTTGTTGCCCAAACCCATCCATAGCTGTATTTAATCCGGAAGGTGTTCCTGAAATGAGCATTACGGAAGTTCCGGGGATACCCTCTTAGAGTGCCCGAGGCGTTTCCCCGCATGATGCGGGGAATAAATGCGCGGATGCATCTTCGCTTGAGCCCCAGGGGCTGGGATGGGTGGGTCTCGCATTTAAGCTGAGGGAACTCTTAGAAGGGTCGGAAATGGAGTGTTGGCGAATGGAAGGAATGCCTTCCGGGTCGGATCGAATCGTCTTTGATGAAAAATTGTTTGGGCAACAGGCTATTGCCACCGGACCCCTTGAATCCTTGAACCCTTGAACCCTCAAGCCATAGGCTTTAGCATCTTTTGATCTTGTTGTTGAACCCCTCGGAGATGGCAGAACTTGTTTTTTTCCTGAAATGTTGTAACAGAAACCCAAGTATTGTCCTGATTCTTTCAACCAGTAATCCTCATGAAGTCACCACAGCCTTGTATTGTATATGAAATATTTCCTTGACAAGAGTTAACATGCAAGTTAACATTATTCAGTGAGCAGAGTTGTCACGTTCTATACGAAGGTTAGTGGAAACTGTCCGGTAAAAGATTTTCTTGATTCATTACCGGGAAAAGCTGCACAGAAGGTAGCATGGGTTTTGAGTCTGTTGGAGGATTTGGACATTGTGCCTTCTTTGTATTTCAAAAAGCTTGTCGGGACAGAAGAAATCTGGGAGTGCAGAATCCAATCTGGTTCAAATACGTATCGCATATTCTGTTTTTTCCTTGGCAACTCTGTAGTTGTCCTAACACATGGACTGGCAAAGAAAAGTCAGAAAACACCGAAACAGGAAATAGAAAGGGCAGAGTCATACAGGAGAGATTTCTTAAAAAGGAGGTTAAACCATGAGTGATTTGAAACAATATATAGACCGGAGAAAAAAGAGAGATAAAGAATTTGCCAAAGGTTACGAAGAAGGCTATGAGCAGTTCAAAATCGGGGTAATGCTTCGTCAGGCCCGTGAGTCAGCAGGTCTCACGCAGGAGGAACTTGCTCTTAGGCTCAACACCCGGAAAACCTCGATTTCAAGAATCGAGAACCATGCGGAAGATATTAAATTGTCAACCCTGAAGCGTGTTGCAGCAGCACTGGGGAAGCAATTGCGCTTACAGATTTCTTAATGCAACACCTCAATCTATCGCCTGATAAATTCTTCCTGAAAGCAACAAATCGTCTATCTCGACGAAAATACAGAACTTCAATCAGTAATAAACATAATTAACGCCCGACGACAAACATCGACATCACTCCTCAAATGTTGCATTCAATATTTAATTGACATGTAAGAACAACAATTTTATTGTTAACTAAAGAAGAAGCAAAGTTTTATAAAATGTGTATCTTCTGTCAAGATAGAAATGGTGTACTTTGAACTGGAATTCACCATAGGAAAGGAGAGAGGAAATGAAGAAAGAAGAAGAAAATAATTTCAAGAATCTTTTCGAGTCATCACCCCTTAATAAGGATAAGGGATGGAAGGAGTTGGTTGAGGAATCGTTGAGAGAGAAGGATTTATCAGAGGAGAGGGATTATGAGGCAATTGGTTTGATGCGGATGCGTATAAATGCCATCGGGATGTCAATACCGATCTCCGTGAAGAAGCAGCTTGGAGAGGGACTAAGGGCTGTAGAAATGGTCCTTAAGTTGGAGAAGAGGCTTTTTGCAAGAATTAAACATCCCATCGACGAGGATGCAATGGCAGATGTATTGAGCATCATACTTGCTCAGGTAGCAGCCCTTGCGATTTTGAGACCATCAACATCGTTAGATACCTTATGGGAAGTTGTGGATTCTCTCAATACAATGATCAATTTAAAGATTATGAAGGAGAAAAGTGTGGAAGAGTGATGCCGTAAATGTGATTGTATTCTTTGGGGGACGAAGGGACGAAGGGGACTTCCATAAAATTATAAGATTCGTGTTAGGACGTACTTCAATAATTCAAAAACCCGCCAAACAAAATCCGTTTGCTTCTTCCTGTGCTAAATGGCTGTGATATTTAATGGATTATCTGCGCTTTCAAGCGGTAATAATTGAAGTGTTAGGTTCCCAACGTTTGCCGATCATATATCCCCATAATTGAGTAACCCGTGTTTAGAACTAAATCTATATGGTATTCCTTTGCTAAGAAGTATCTAACCATCTTAAATGCCGATTGGCAATGCTCCCCCCGGCACACAAATCTACTTTTCCCATGAGTTACTTTGTTGCGAATGTCTCTGAGTTTATCAAGCATAGAAAAGGTTTCAAAGTCTATGGTATCCGTTAATTCTAATAAATTTAGCTTTTTTTCCATACCCAACTGCCGAGTTAAAGATTTTTTCCTGTCACTGTTTATTCTTTTTAAACCCGAGTTATATGTTATGCTCTGTTTTTTTAAATAGCCTTCCCAAAGGTCAGAAATAAACCTCTCTATTACAAACCATGATAAAACCAAAGATGTGGAAAAATTTAACACCTTATATTCTGATAGACTTTTTTCCAAATCGGACAATACTTGGATCTTAGTGTAGTCTGTAGAGCAACTGTCTAGGGTGGTGTGTATTTTATCAAAAACATCAACGGGTAATTCCACAACATTTTCAAGTGTTTTATATGGTTTAATTTTACCGCCGTATTTATATTTATATGACAGCCCTTTAATTGTCCCATTCTGGATAGGTGTTACTACCATTGCGTCTTTAGTTGTTACTTCAGAAATATCAAAGTAGGCTATATTAAGGCGCTGTAAGGTGTAGCAGTCTAATAACAAGTAAGTAGTATTTAGGAAAGCCATGTAGTATGCCCACTTGTATTCCATTTTTTCTCCAGTGCTGCACTTATGCTGAAAATGCAGGCCTTCGAGATATTCTCTCTTTAAATGAAGCAGTATCATTCCATCACTTTTTATTTTGAGTAGAAAACGGTCATTTTCGTAGTTAATTTCACCCTTGCTGAGTTTGAATGGCATCGTTGTGTAAAAGGCAGCAAAGTCTTGAACAGCTTGATTCATTTTTTTATTCCTATCACTCCAGCACGGCAAGCAGAGTTTGCGAGAGACCTTTACATTCTTTTTTTATGTTACTACTTGATTTATTTAAATAGTATTGGGGAAAAAGAGATGCTTGTCAATGAATATTAGGATATGCCGTACGAAACATTACAATCAGTATTCAGTAGTCCTGAAAACAACCTGTCGCTGAACATTCGTAGATGTAATCTCTAACATACAATATTAAAATGGAATAAAAAATAATTTAATACACCCGAACCCTTGGACCCTCGACCCCTTGAACCCTGTGGTTTATGTGGTTTATAGAATCTTTTTTCTGTTGCTTTATTCCTGTCAACCCTGTAAATTTTAACATCGGTAAAGCCAACATGCTTGTATTTACAAATGTACCGTATGGAATGGTTGAACCAAACATCAAAAGGATCTTGAGCCTCGAGATAGGTATAGAGATATACATCGATAACAACGCCCTTGAAGGGCTTGGCAAAAACGAGGCTTCGGAGCTGGGTAAAAGGCTTCAGGGATACGGTATATCATGCACAGTCCACGCACCCTATATGGACTTGAGTCCTGGCGGTTTTGATAGAACAATAAGAACAATCACAAGGGATAAGCTCAAAAGGTCTGTTGAGATGGCCCATCTCCTCCATGCAAAAGGGGTAGTATGCCATCCCGGTTATGATAAATGGCGTTTTGACGGGAATGAAAGGTTGTGGCTTGACGGGAGTATCGAAACATGGACAGAGGTGATAGGTGAAGCAAAGGAGAGCCCCCTTATCATGGTTGAGAATGTCTTTGAAGAAAATCCCTCCACATTGACAGCCCTCTTTGAATACTTCAAAGAAAAGAACCTCTGGTTTTGCTTTGATTCAGGTCACTTCAACCTGTTTTCAACCCTTCCCCTCGATGGCTGGCTTCCTCCACTTAAGGACAGGATAAAAGAGATGCACCTCCACGACAACCACGGAACATCGGACGAGCATCTCCCTATTGGAAGGGGAACATTCCCATTTCGGGAACTCAAGGCATTTCTAAAACATACAACAGGCATTCTCTATACCGTGGAACCCCATGGTGAGCCTTCTGCAGAGGAAAGTATAAAAAATATAATGGAGTTTCTGTCGTAAATGGCCAACAGGATTGAAATCGCATACAAGGAAGATGTGAGGGATGTCCCGGGGGAAAGGTTAAAGAAAAGGATAAAGACAGACTTCGGGATTGATATAACAGAAGTACATGTGGTGGACGTCTACACAATAGATGCCGGTTTAGAAATAAGTGTCATCGAATACCTGAGAACCGATGCCTTCGTTGACCCTGTGATACAGAAGGGGCTTGTGAATGAGCCTACGCTTATAGATGCCGACTGGATAATAGAAGTGGGGTTTAAACCTGGTGTTACTGATAATGTTGGGAGGACCGCAAAAGAGGTCATAGAGGCAATTTCAGCCTATCAATTCAAAGATGACGAAGGTGTCTACACCTCAAAGATATATTTTTTAAAAGGAAGGCTTGCAGAAAGGGATATTATAAACATTACCGAGGGTATGCTCGCAAATACTTTAATCAACAGGTATGTGTATAAAAATGCTGCACAATATCGAACTGATCAAGGCATGGGGATATCTGTTCCTAAGGTGGCTATCGAACACGAACCCACTACTGAGACATTTGCCCTCAACACAGGCTTAAAAGAGATGATGCGAATAAACAGGGAAAGAACATGGGCCTTATCAAGGGATGAAATCATCTCTATACAGAGATACTTTCTAAAAAAGGAGGTCATCGAGGAGCGAAAGAGGGTAGGGCTCACTGAATCACCGACCGATGTGGAGATGGAGGCAATTGCCCAGACATGGTCAGAGCACTGCAAACACAAGATATTCAATGCAGTGATTGAGTATGAAGAAGATGGCAGGATATCCAAAATTGACAGTCTCTTCAAAACATATATTGTCGCATCTACCGAAAAGATAAGGCACCAAAAGGGCAGAAAGGACTTTTGCCTTTCTGTATTCAAGGACAATGCAGGCATTATAAGATTTAACAGGAAATACAACCTCGCCTATAAGGTTGAAACCCATAATACACCCTCAGCCCTTGACCCATATGGAGGAGCACTTACCGGTATTGTGGGTGTAAATCGTGACCCCTTTGGTACCGGTAAGGGAGCAAAATTGATATTCAATACAGATATCTTCTGTTTTGCAAACCCTGATTTTAACGGTGTTGTTCCGCCGAGGCTACTCCACCCGAAAAGGGTTCTGGAGGGTGTAAGGGAAGGTGTGGAACACGGGGGGAATAAGAGCGGCATACCCACCATAAACGGTTCCCTCGTATTTGATGAAGGATATCTCGGTAAACCCCTTGTTTTCTGCGGTACATGCGGTATTATGCCAGGAAAGATAAAGGGTAAGCCAACCCACACGAAAAAGGCACAAAAGGGTGACGCAATCATCATGGTTGGCGGCAGGATTGGCAAGGATGGGATTCATGGTGCCACGTTCTCTTCTGAAGAGCTATCAGAGGGTTCCCCCACAAGTGCAGTCCAGATAGGTGACCCTATTACACAGAAAAGGATGACAGATTTTCTCCTCATTGCGAGGGATATGAGTCTCTATAACTCCATTACAGACAATGGCGCAGGGGGTCTTTCCTCCTCGGTCGGCGAAATGGCACAGGATACAAACGGATGTATGCTCCACATTGACAGGGCACCCCTCAAGTATCTGGGGCTTTCTCCCTGGGAGATACTCCTTTCTGAGGCACAGGAGAGGATGACCGTTGCGGTTAGCCCTGAAAAGCTAAATGCCTTTCTTGAACTTTCTGAGAAGATGAACGTTACATCAACCGTCCTTGGTGAATTCACAGATACAGGCAGGTTCCATATCCTCTACAAAGGACAAACCGTCGCCTATATCGATATGGCATTCCTCCATAATGGCCTTCCGAAGATGGAGCTCACAGCAAAATGGGAAAGAAGGATAAGGGAGGAGGCCCCAGTCAACGAACCAGAGGATTATCTTGATTCGCTTTTGAAGGTGCTTAAAAGATGGAATGTATGCAGCAAAGAATACGTGGTTCGACAGTATGACCATGAGGTACAGGGGGGGAGCGTCGTAAAACCGCTTGTGGGAAAGGAGAATAGCGGCCCGAGTGACGGAGGTGTGGTAAGACCAGAGCTTGGAAGCCAGGAAGGGATTGTCGTGAGCCACGGAATATGCCCTAAATTCAGCGAGTTTGATACATACCATATGGTTGCCTGTGCAATAGATGAAGCGATTCGAAACAACATAGCAACCGGTGGTACACTCAACAGGATGGCCCTTCTCGATAATTTCTGCTGGTCTGACCCTGTATTCTCTGAAAAAAATCAGGACGGCCCATATAAACTTGCCCAGCTTGTACGGGCAAACATGGCACTCTATGACTACACAACACTTTTTGAAACGCCCTGCATATCAGGGAAGGACAGCATGAAGAACGATTATATGTTCAAGGACATAAAGATTTCTGTCCCCCGGACAGTCCTCATATCTGCAATATCAGTGATAAAAGATGTAAAAAATGTTGTCACAATGGATTTCAAGGCAGCCGGTAATCTAATTATCGTGATAGGCAAGACATATGCTGAACTTGGAGGTTCAGAATATTTTACTGCATCAGGCATCCATGGAAACATACCTCCAAAGGTAAGGGGGCAGACGGCAAAGAAGACATTTAAATGTTTAGAAAAGGCAATAAGAACAGGGATTATTAAATCCTGCCATGATATCTCGGATGGAGGTATTGGATGCAGTCTTGCGGAGAGTTCCTTTGCAGGAGGATTCGGGGTAGATGTCAACCTTTCTTATATCCCGGCAATTGGTATCTTCAGGGATGATTTTTTGCTCTTCTCAGAATCCCCGAGCAGGCTCATTGTCACAATACAGGAAGAAAACCTAAAAAGGTTCAGGGGAATATTTTCAACCATACCCTTCGGTATCATTGGAAAGACGAGAAAGGATCAAGGATTTACAGTCCATGGCATCCATGGCAATACGATTATAGATACACGGATAGACCTTTTGAATAAGGCATGGCAGTCGCCCTTTAAAGAAACCTTTAGTACCTGAAGGCTGGTAAATTTCTCCGGGGGGATTTATAATAAAAATAATTTTAGTTATTTTTTTTCTCTGCTTAAGCCTCTCGCCTGCCATTGCCCAGGAACAGGATATTGGCTCACAAAAATCAATAACAAAAACCCTTGAGGCAAGGGTGGGTGAGGAATTTACACTTGTCCTTGAATCGAACCGGACAACCGGCTATAGTTGGCAGCTCGCCAAACCTTTTGATGAAGGGATAGTAAGGCTCGTAAGCTCTGAATACAAGGCACCTGAAACAAGGCTCATAGGTGCTGGCAGTAAAGAGGTCTGGACCTTTAAGGCAGTGGGTGGGGGGAAGACAAGGATCCACATGGAGTATGTTCGCCCCTGGGAAAAAGATACTGCACCAGTTAGGACTACTATCGTTGAAGTTACTGTGAAACCCGCAAAATAGTGGTGTGAAAAGAGAACCAGAGGAGAACGCTCTATGAATGGTGCAGAAATACTCATAAAAACTGCAATAGCTGCAGGCATTGAGGTATGTTTCGTAAATGCAGGCACTACTGAGTTGCCTGTAGTTACTGCCTTTGATTCTATACCAGGCATAAGACCCATACTGGGGTTGTTCGAGGGTGTGTGTACAGGCGCAGCTGATGGTTACGGGCGCATGATAGACAGGCCTGCAATGACACTTCTCCATTTAGGTCCTGGTTTTGCGAATGGTATCGCCAACTTGCATAATGCACGGCGTGCCCATGCGCCTGTATTCAATGTGATCGGTGAGCATGCCACATGGCATCGAGGGGCAGATGCACCACTCACGATGGATATTGAAGCCCTAACAGGGACTGTATCAGGATGGCAGTATACCAATAAATCTGCTGAAACCCTGTCACGGGACATTGCCAATGGGATCGCGAACGCCTGGTACGGTCAGATAGCAAGTCTGATTGTACCCAATGACCATCTGCTAACTGAATGTATTGATGAATCGATTAGCGAATCCCTTTTTTCATTCGACCCTGTTGACAGCGATTCCATCGAGAAGGCTGTCCAGCTCTTCCGGAACAATAAAAAGGTGGCACTTATGCTCGGCGGCAGGGCTTTGCGAAAACAGGGGTTACAGGCAGCAGCCCGCATTAAAAACGCTACAGGGTGTGACCTTTTTACAGAAACCTTTCCTGGATACATGGAACGGGGTGCAGGGCTACCAATTGTGGAGCGTGTTCCCTACTTCCCTGAAAAGGCATTTGCCAGGCTTTCCCAATACCAGGCAGTAATACTGGCGGGCTCAAAAGAACCTGTCACCTTCTTCGGCTATCAAGGTATAGATAGTGAGATACTGAAGAAAAATCAGCTGAAAATCCATATTAGTACGGGCAGACAGAACGTTGTGGAGGCCTTAGAATATCTGGCTGATGCCTTAAACACACAAGGTTTTGTGAAAAAAGCAGGCAATATCTTAGCAGAGCAAACCCCTCTTGAGCTTCCTCAAGGTGAACTAACAGGGGAAAAGGCCTGTCGGATTCTGGCTGCCCTGCAGCCTGAGAATGCAATTATTGTGGATGAAGGGATCACTACATCATTCGATTATTACCCATTAACCGGGGGCATAGCACCCCATAGCCTCATGGCTATATCAGGTGGTTCTATCGGATATGGAATGCCCTGCGCCCTGGGGGCTCAAGTTGCATGCCCTGACCGGCCGGTGATTAATTTGCAGGCCGACGGGAGTGCCCTGTACACTGTACAGGCCTTATGGACAGAGGCACGGGAATCATTAAATGTGACAACACTAATCTGCTCAAATCGAAGTTATCACATATTAAATTTAGAGCTCCTCCGCTCAGGTATCACATCACCAGGTCCAAAGGCTCTATCCCTAATAGACCTCATAGACCCTTCAATTGACTGGGTAAAAATTGCTTCAGGGCTCGGTGTGCCTGCGGTGTCCGTAAGTACCGCAGAAGGGCTTGCCCGTGAACTGGGGAGGGCGCTGCAAGAACCAGGCCCCCATCTCATCGAGATGGTACTGAAATAGCATCAGGCCTTTATCCTGTTTTTTTCATCCACATATACCTTTTTTGGCTCAAAGGAGGCGAGTTCCTTTTCGTCGTAAACTGCATAGGAGACTATAATGATAATATCCCCTTTCCTTGCCTTATGGGCTGCAGCCCCGTTGATGCATATAACGCCTGAGTTTCTTTCCCCTTTTATCGCATATGTGGTAAAACGTTCGCCGTTTGTTACGTTATAGATATCTACCTGTTCATAGGGAAGTATATTTGCCTTTTCCATCAGGAGTTCATCAATGGTTATACTCCCCTGATAATCAAGATTGCTCTCTGTAACGAGCGCTCGATGAATTTTTGATTTCATCATTGTTCTAAACACGTTAAGCCTCCATTAAAATAGTGTTATCAATAAGTCTTGTCCTGCCAATACGGCAGGCAATTGCAAGAAGTGCTTTATCCTTTATCTGATCAACTTCTTCAAGCGTATCAGTATTGCAAATACTTATATACTCAATGTCTATGCCATTCTTTGAATTCAAAACCCTTTTTGCTTCTTCCTTCATAGCTGGTGCCTCCCTTTGGCCTTCCTTAAAAATCTCCTCTACCTTCTTTATCGCTCTGTATATGAGCAGGGCCTTTCCCCGCTCTTTGGGACTTAGGTATGTATTCCTTGAACTCATTGCAAGCCCATCCTTTTCCCGTAAAGTAGGATGGGGAATTATCTCTATATCCATGTTCAGGTCTTTCACCATCCTTTGAATGACCCTCATTTGCTGGTAATCTTTCTGCCCAAAGACCGCAAGGTGGGGCTTCACAATATTAAGTAGCTTCGCAACAACGGTTGCTACACCAACAAAATGTCCTGCCCTTGTCTTGCCGCAAAGGTAATCTTCTAACCCCTTGACCTGTATATTGGTAGAATATCCCTCAGGATACATATCCTTATCCTCTGGAAAAAAGACAATGTCCGTATGCTCCTTCTCAAGGAGTTTCATATCCCTTTGTAAATCTCTCGGGTATTTACTAAAATCCTCTTTTGGGCCAAATTGTGCAGGGTTTACGAATATACTTACCACAACCACATCTGTTAGCCCTCTCGCCATTTCCACAAGGGAAAGATGGCCCTCATGGAGGTATCCCATTGTAGGGACAAGGCCGATTTTCTTCCCTTCCTTTCGGAGTGATTCGGCAGCTCCCTGCATCTCTTTGACGGTTTTAATAATTCTCATATTAAATTCCTGCTTTTAGCTTTCAGCAATCAGCTTTCAGCAAAATTTTATATGCTTTAGCTGATAACTAATGGCTGATAGCTGTTTTAATGAAAAGAGTGGGTATCATCCGGGAATACCCCTTCTTTTACCTCTCCTATAAAGCTCTTTATTGCGGTTTCCATTTCCTGCCGAATATTAAGGTAACTTTTTACAAATTTAGGTCTGAATTCGCCAAACAGACCAAGGAGGTCATGGATTACAAGAACCTGTCCATCACAGTCCGGCCCTGCCCCTATGCCTATAGTGGGGATAGAGAGCATGTCCGTAATCTCCTTTGCAAGTTTCCTTGGAACACACTCAAGGACAACAGAGAATGCACCCGCCTCCTCAACTGCCTTTGCATCCTTTATCAATGCCTCTGCCTCTTCGCCCTTACCCTGAACCTTGTAACTGCCCATCCTGTGTATCGATTGGGGGGTAAGCCCTATATGTCCCATAACCGGTATCTCGATATCTACTAAAGCCCTGATAACATCCTTCATCCTTACACCGCCCTCAAGCTTCACAGCCTCGGCCCCACTTTCCTTAATCATCCTTCCTGCATTTCTCCTTGCCTGTTCTATGCTTTCCTGATAGGACATAAAAGGCATGTCTATTACAAGAAGGGCATCTTTCGTGCCTTTTGAAACAGCCTTCGTGTGGTGTATCATCTCATCAACTGTTACAGGGATTGTGTTCGGGTATCCAAGCATCACATTGCCAACAGAATCCCCGACGAGTATACAGTCTATGCCAGCATTGTCCATTATATTTGCGAAGGTATAATCATACGCAGTGAGCATGGTTATCTTTTCCTTGCCCTTTTTGTTCCTTAAGATTGGGACCGTTACCTTATTCATTTAAAATCTCCTCAAAGAAAAAGCCTTCTGAACCGTGTTCAGAAGGCTTATAAATTTCTCTCCTTCCGTCTCGGTCCAGCTTCAGGATCCAAGCGGTATATTAAGATTATAAAACCTATTTTTCAATGAAGTCAACTATTTTTTTGCACTAATGTAAGGGCAGTGAATAGATCAGGGGTCGAGCCCCGCCGTTGGCGGGATTAAATCACTTGAACCCTTGAATCCTCGACCCCTTGAACCCTTTATTGGTGTATCAGATATAGTTTTCGAGGAGCAGGGAAAGGGTTTTCTCAACACTGCCAGGTTCTTTTTCTTCCATTGCCCTGATTGTCTTTTTTATCTTTAAGTAGGTAAGTTCATCTCCTAAATCGTCAACACTCCTATAAATGCCAGCTCTTCTCCCAAATCTATATACAACCCTGTGTTCTTCATCCATGGACAGAAAATCATCTATAACAGATAATATTTTCTCTTTGTCTTCGGGCAGTTTGCCATCAATCTCTTCAAGAAGATTCAGGATGTGGTCACTTTTAATATAACTCGTTATCCCGTCAAGGTTCTCTATCAAGAGCCTCTCCTCTAAAAGGATTTCCTCATCATGGGATATTATAAAATCACCGTTTTCTACCTTTTCATAGAGGGGCATACCTCTTAGAACCTTTAATGTTCTAAACCTTATAAAATCAGGGTCGATTCTATTCAAGGCATCTGCAGTTTCAAAGGCATGTTCCCTCCACCATTTCTTTCCACCTGCCCCAAGTACTACATATTCAGAGAGTTCTATGCCCGACTCCTTTACCTTTTTTCCACATTCTATATGTTCTTCCTTTGTCACACCCTTATTCAAATATTTCAAGAGAAAATCATAACCCGTCTCCAAACCGATATGAAGCCTTGTAAGTCCTGCCTCCTTCATCCTTTTCAGGTCTTCAACGCTCAGCCTTTTTGCAATGGTTCTTGAACGGGCATAAGAGGTCACCCTTTCGATAGTGGGCAGCTTCTCTTTAAGATACTTAAGGGCATCTATAAAAGATTCCGGACTCATGGCAAGGGAATTTGCATCCTGTATAAATACATTCTTTCCTCCAGAATACACCCACATGGCAACGCTTTTATAACATTCGTTGTAGTTATCACTCGAAAATATTTCATCCACCAAGCCATCAGTGATCTTTCCCCCAGAACCTTTCTTCCAGGATAGGCTAAGAATATCATCATGGATCTGCTTTATTGTATCTATATCCCTCTTTATCTCTTCAAGGTTCCTTTTTTCAAACCTTTTTCCTTTGTATATACTGCAGAACTCACACTGATTCCATGGGCAATTCCTTGTAAACCTGACAAGGAGACTATACGCCTCATTTGGTGGCCTAATCGGCCCTATTTCATACCTCAATGCTTTATTCATCTTTACTTACATGGATTGAAAAGGCAGGTGTAGAAATTTTGGACATTATTTTCTTTCTCTTTTTCCCCTGACTTGTTCTCTTTCTCTTTCTTATTAATCCAGTTTTCTTAGAATTTGATGCCATTACCATCCTCCTTTTTTATTAACATAACACAGAACCTCTTTATCTTCAATAACTATTGCCGCATTGGATAAAGGCATATTATTAATTAATCATGGGTTATAGGTTCATTTAAGTCAATGCTATCCATTCAGGCCTTAATGTGAAGCCAAGATGTAATTATATTTATAGCTACCTTATAAAAAATTATATTTTGTCTCAAATTATAAAAATTTTTATTGACAAATACTTTTTTATGTCTTATTTTAATATAGGATATGTTAAATAATTCACAATATATTATAA
>Ga0209609_10000363_pt1 | contig 27388 bp, 33 predicted proteins | sample LakKivw325mmetaG_FD_184136 | JGI IMG/M metagenome (GOLD analysis project Ga0209609, IMG submission 184136) | Anoxic lake water microbial communities from Lake Kivu, Rwanda to study Microbial Dark Matter (Phase II) - Lake Kivu water 325m metaG... | ecosystem: Environmental > Aquatic > Freshwater... | reverse complement strand
GGGTGTTCAAGAACTTAAAGCAGCCAGCACGTTTTCTGCGGTTTTCTTTCCTATCATTTTGCTCAGGTTTTCAGCGCCCGCTGCCTTCACGTCCTCTGAGGTTTTTATGCCTTTTGCGAACAGTTTCCTTGCCCTCACGCGGCCGATGTGCGGAATCGCGACCAGTGGCAGGAGCTCCTTTCTGACGCCGTATTTCACGCGGGTTTCAAGGCGTTCGAGTTCGCGCTCCGCCTTTCTGAGCCAGAGCATCCGCGCGAGCTCTTTTCCGGAATATGCAAGCCACTCCATTATGCGCACGCGCTCATTTAATTGTCCAGGCGCAACGCCAAAGTCGTCCATTATTTTTTGTTCAGACCATTCGTTTACCCATGCCTCGAAAAGCTTGGCTGTCTTGTATCTCTCGATTGTGTCCAAGTCCAGGTAATCGTCGTTCATGTAGTCGAGAGCGGACTGGAATGAAATATCTTCGGTTGCTTTTGGAATCTTGTGCAGCAACTTGTTTGCATTGAGCTCCATGTCCATGGTTAAAAGTTCTTCCTCGTTTTCCTTGACGCTCAAGGATGGCATCTCCACAGCAACGCACAGCGCGTCAAGCAGCCCGAGTTCGTTCAAACGGTCCTCGTGCTCGGCCTTGGATATGTAGTTTATGATGTTGTAAGCAGTGTATGGGTCGATGTACAGCTCCGCGATTCTTGAGCCCACGGGCGTCGGATTCAGGAACTTCCCGTCCCTGTGGATGAATTTCCACTTTATCAACTGGTTCAGAATTTTGTCAATCAGTTCCCTGAAATCTTCTTTTAAGCCGTACTGGAAACCGAAAAAAGTGGATTCGAAGAAATCCATCAGCGATTTTTCCGTTTTGGTGAAGTCCGAGGCGATTGCAGCAAGGACGTGGAATCGCAAGACGGGCTCAACACCCAGACGCGAGGTGATGTCCTCCACAACGCCGTTTATGTACCTTTCCTCAATGTACTCCTGCTCGGATTCCGACTTCGCGATTGTTATTGCATAACCGATTTTGTCGTATTTTGGACGACCAGCACGACCGACCTGCTGCTTGTATTCCAGAACAGGGATGTAGTGCATGCCCTCAAGGCCGTAGCGCTTGACATCGCGTATCACCACAGTCCTTGCGGGAAGGTTCACGCCCGCAGCGAGAGTTGGGGTTGCGACTATGACTTTTATCAGACCTTCTTTAAACGCATCCTCGACAGCGATTCTCTGCTTGTTCACGAGCCCTGCATGGTGGAACGCAACGCCCATTTTCACGCACCCTGCCAAACGCTCGCACTGCTTCGTTTTACTGCTTAACGCTTTTAGGATTCCATCTGCGATTTTTTTTGCCTCATTGCCGGGTTTAAACTTCAGTTCTTGGCCCAGCTTCTCGGCAACAGATTCCGCGCTTCTTCGCGAGTTCACAAAAACGAGGACCTGGCCACCGTCCTTCAGCGAATTACTGACAGTGTCCATGACGCCCTCGATTCCCTTTCCGATTTCAACCTCTTCATTCAGCTCGACAGGCCGCCATTCCAAATCAACAAGTTTTGCGTTCAACCAATCCGCAAGCTCGTCCGCATTTCCGATTGTCGCTGACAACCCGAGCACCTGAATTTCAGGAAACATTTTTTTGAATTTCGCAACAAGAACCTCGTAAACAGGACCCCTGTCCGAAGCTATGAGATGAATTTCGTCCAGCACGAGCATTCCGACATCAGAGAACCACTTCGGCCTCGACCTCAGGATTGAATCGCACTTCTCGGCTGTCGCGACCATGATGTCGTAGTTTTTTTTCTTCGGAAACCTGCTCGAGTCGAGGTCGCCGACCTCCAGCCGGACTTTGTAGCCGAGGGATTCGTATTTTTTGAACTCAAGGAATTTTTCATACGCGAGAGCCCGGAGCGGAACTATGTAGACGATTTTCTTTTTGTTTTTCAGCGCGCTGCACATGGCAAATTCTGCTGTCAGGGTTTTTCCGGATGCTGTTGGTGTGCACAAAACTATGCTTTTTCCTTCAAACAGACCGGAATGCACGGCGGATTCCTGCGGGGGATAAAGTTCCCTGATTCCCTGCGATTCAAAAAGCTCCTTGAATTCATCACCTATGGGAAGTTCGCCAATGCGCATGTTGAAGTATATGCAAAGAAGGATAATATTTAAGGCAGTGAGGAATGGAAAAGTGATTACAGCGATAATTCTTTTGTACTTTTTCTGTTTGAATTAGCAGATTTACTTTTTGGATACCCTAACGCAATCACCGCCATCAACTCCAGATTTTTCGGAACTCCGAGAATTTTTTCTGCTTTTTCACGCTGGTTTAAAATTTCTCCAAGCCATACGCCGCCCAGGCCAAGCGCATGAATTTCAAGCAGCATGTTTTGTATGCACGCGCCGATTGCCTGAACGTCCTTTGTTCTGTCGTAACCTTCGTTGTTGTTAAGAAAAACCACAATTGAAACAGGTGCGTTTTTTATTATGTGCCCGTATTTCGTGCATTCTGCAAGTTTATTTTTTGTTTCGTTTTCAGTTACAACCTTGAATTTCCATGGTTGATTATTCAACCCGGAAGGTGCCCATCTCCCGGCTTCGAGAATTTTTTCGAGCTTTTCCTTCTCCACGGGGTTTCCAAGAAATTCGCGGATGCTTCTCCGTGTTTTTATGAGTTCAAGAACGTCCATGTAAATTATTTCACATATTCAACGCCGGGCATGTTTTTAAATTCCCTGTCGCCCGTCAGAAATTTAATGTTTCTCTGCCTTGCGATTATGTAACCTATGCAATCAACATAAGAGAACCTTTTGTCTTTGTTGGCAAATTTGAAATCCATCGCCATCCGAACAGCAATATCATCCACTTCAACAACATATCTAGAAAAAGCATCATAGTACCTATCTGCGGTTTTCTTATCCTTGGTTAGCAGAAGACCGTAATACAGCTCCATAAGGTTCAATCTAGTTGTTATTGCTGATATGCCATGTGTGTATCTCTCGTAGGATGGATTGCCCCGTATAATTTCATATATTGCGTAGGTATCTAAGAAAACGGACTCTATTTCCATCCTTCCCTTACTAGATTTTTGAATTCCTGCCCACCAACCTCGGTCCTAAGCGTTCTGAACGTCTTGCGCATATCTGCTTCTCTTACAACGTCAACAAACACCTTCTCGTTTACATGCAAGCCCTTCTCCCTAATAAACGCCTTTGGAAACAAAACACCAAATGAGTTACCCCATTTGCGCACCATAACCTCAAAAGCCATAGATATCACCTAAAATTATACGGTAGTTATACACATGTATTACCAGTATAAAAACCGGTTATATCTGTTTCCTCACGTAATTCACAAGACCTTCGTCCAGAAGTTTGAACAGGAAACCGGGCAACGGCTTGAATTTGAATTGTTTCTTTGTTGTGAGGTTTTTTACTGTTCCGTCCTTGAAATTTATCTCGAGTTCATCGCCTTCAGCCACCTTCACGTCACATTCAACCACGGGCAGCCCGATGTTTATCGAATTTCTGAAGAATATTCGTGCAAATGATTTCGCAACAACGCAGGAAATTCCGCAGCCGATCAGGGCGCGGGGCGCGTGTTCGCGCGAACTTCCGCAACCGAAGTTTTCATCTGCGACTATGATGTCTCCTTCTTTTACATTTTTTACAAATTCCGGCCTCACCTTTTCGAATGCATGCTTTCCGAGTTCTTTCGGGTCTGCCATCACCAGGTATTCCGCGGGTATTATCTGGTCGGTGTCAACATTTGCTCCGAATTTCCAGACTTTTCCCTTGATTTGATATTTCATTTTTTTATTTCTTTCATGAACTCATCCGTCTTCATTATTTTGATGCCCATGTTTGACATGTCAAAGAGGTTTGCCTCATGGACTTCGGGTGTTTTTGCTGTTGTGGCATCGCTGATGACGATAACGTCGTAATCGTAACCTACTGCATCAACCGCGGTGCCCCGGATGCAGTTCGGCGTCTGGACTCCGACCATCACAAGGGTGTCAACCCCGAGGCTGTTCAGCAGCAACGGCAGTTCAGTCTGGAAGAATGCGCTGAACCTTTGCTTTTCGATTATGTACTCCCCTGTGATGGGGGAGAGTTCATCAATAATTTCTGCGCCATGCGTTCCTGAAACAAGAAACGGCTTTTCCGCGAATATTTTTCTGCGGAATTTTTCAACATCAACCCCGTCTGCCCTGTGGACGCGCATCATGTGGATTACGGGTTTTTTCGCATTCCTGAACGCGGAAAGGAGTTTTTTTATCGGTGGAACAACGTCTTTTCCTGTTGGCACCATAAGCTCCAGAACATCATTCTGCATATCTATTATCAGCAATGCGGATTTCATTTTATCACACTATTTAGTATTAGTGCCGTATTATTTAAACGTGACTGTCATTCAAACAGTTCCTGCCCAAGACAAGATAAACCTGAAGGTTATCAGGGGTGCAATACCCGATGTCAAAAAATTAGGAGAACTGACTGATAGTGACATTGAAAACAGAATACGCGACCTGACAAGACTTGTGGTCCCCAGGAAAGGTGAGGTTGATGAAGATGCAAAACTGGGCACCGTCCTGCGCTTGGTTGATTCTGCACGAGGGAGTCTTCAACAGCGCGTCGAAGACCTTGAACTTTTGGGTGAGTTGGGCATTACATTTGAACCTGTTCAGCATGTTTCTAGATTCAGAACAGCAACACAGGCCAGCAAAGTTTGGAGCGTCAGTCAAAGCCTTGTTATAAAACATTTGGCTAATCCTGAAACCGCAAGTGAATGGGGAGCCAAACGGGGCAAGGAAGGTAGAAACATACGCTGGGAAATTTCCGAAGAAACCGTCAACAGGATTAATTTGGAATTGAAGCTGGCTGTTCCGTTGAGAACGCTTTACAGACTCCTGAGGAATAGGGGAGTTAGGATGGATTATCATGTCTTCAAGAAGCTTTTCTTAGAACCTGGGAAAAGAATGAGGAGTGTGGGTAAGGATTTGTTAGAGATTAAAGGCAACGACAACCTGCTTGTTGATACCATTTATGGCGAATGGAAGGACTACACAGATGTAACATCGGCTGCGGGTGTTGCGAGATTTCTTCTTGAAGAAAAGGAGCGTTTGGATGAAGGTTACTCGAGCAGGGATGTAGGTGAACGTCTGGGTATCGGCTGGGCACAGGTTAATCGACTTTTAAGAAAAGGAAAACTGCCGGGTGTTGTTGTGCGCGGTATAGGAGCAGGTAGGGCAAGAGTAAGATTAACCGAAGAAGAACTTGAGGAGGCACTTAGAAGCAGGGGTTCTGAAAGAGGCCTTATACAGGAATTGAAGGCCATCAAACTCCCCGGCGAGAGACGGGTAATTGTTGAATACCCGAACGGGTTTGAAAATGATGATATTGCATCCGCCAGGAAGAGGATCGCACGATACGGCGGCGCAAAAAATCTGCCAGACTTCGTAAGAGAGCAACTCGAAGATGCGGGGGTCACTTTCAGGGAAGAAACCGAACAAGAAGCGAGGGCAAGGGTTATTATAACTGAACTTGTAAGAAGATTCGGCTCCATTGATGCAATCAGGGATAACGTATCTGCTATAGGCTTGGCTGAGTTAGGCATCGAGATAGAGAGAAGAGATGGGCAGATTAGTATCAGGCCTATTAGATTGAAGAGACTATAAATCGTTCGGGTCAGTAATTTTTCCTTTTATTGCGGATGCTGCAACGACGGCTGGATTTGCCAAATAAACCCTTGAGTCCTTGTGGCCCATTCTTCCGATGAAGTTCCTGTTGGTTGAGGAAATGCACACTTCGCCTTCAGCAAGAACGCCCATATGGCCGCCAAGACAGGCGCCGCATGTCGGTCCTGAAACGTATGCGTTTGCCTCCATGAAAATCGTGATTAAACCCTCCTTCAATGCCTGTTCGAAAACTTCTTTTGTTGCAGGCACAACTATCATTCGGACATTTAGATTTACTTTTTTCCCTTTCAGGATTTTTGCAGCAATTCGCAAATCTTCGATTCTGCCGTTGGTGCATGAACCCAGATATGCCTGGTCGATTTTTACGTTCAGCTCGGATGCGGGTTTTGTGTTTTCGGGCAAAAAAGGTTCTGCGACCGTGCATGGGATTTTTTCTGCTTCATATTCAAAGGTTTCAACGTAATGCGCATCCTTATCCGCATAAACGGGTTTGTATTTTCCCCTCACCCGGTTTTTCAGATAATCAAAAACTTTTTTGTCCGCAGGTATTATTCCGGCCTTTCCGCCGGCTTCGATTGTCATGTTAGAGATTGTGATGCGGGAATCTATTGAAAGTTCCGTTATTGTTGAACCATAAAATTCCATTGCATTGTAAAGCGCGCCGTCAACGCCAATATCACCGATGATGTGCAGGATTATGTCCTTGCCCATTACATACTTGTTTAATTTTCCCTCAACAACGAACTTCTGGGTTTCAGGAACCTTGAACCATAGTTTTCCTGTCGCCATTACTGCTGCGGCTTCTGTCGAGCCGATTCCTGTTGCGAACGCCCCCAACGCACCGTATGAACACGTATGCGAATCCGCACCGACAATCAATCTTCCTGGAGCAACAAAGCCCTGCTCGATCATGAGTTGGTGACAGACACCACCCCTGCCAACTTCAAAGTAGTTCTCGATTTTGTATTTTTTTGCAAAATTGAGCATCGCCCTTGCCTGTTCTGCGGATGGTTTGTCTTTATTGGGGACGTAATGGTCTGGAATTAAAACGACTTTTTCCCTTATTGGTTTTGTGCCGAATTTTTCAAAAACCTCGAACGCAGGGAGGCCGGTAACGTCATTCACCATGACGTAATCAACGCCTGCTTCAACAATTTCGCCTGCCCCGGCTTTTTTGCCGGATTTTTTGGAAAGGATTTTTTCGGATATTGTTGGCATAGAAAGGTATTACGGAAGGTGAATTAAAAATTCAATCGCCATTCTGCCCCTGGATAGATTCTAAAAAGCTTTCTTTTGTAGGTATTTTCCAGGAAGTAACAATGCCGTTGCTTGCCACCATCAGGAGTTCCATGCCCGCTACTTCTGAAAGGTTGAGGGAAAACTCCACATCCGTAACGCCTGGGGTGAGATATGACGTAACCCCTCTTTTGGCAGGGTCGTATAGCTTGATGCTGCTTAGTGTCCGTGGTTCGTGAATTCCGAGTGTTATTTCATCGCCCTGAATTCCACAGAGTCCTACAGAAGGTAGCTCAAAAAACTGTCCAGACTCACGTCTCAGATTTTCGCTGGCGTCTTCTTCATGGGTTGGATACATGTTACCATTAACCACAAGAAACAAATGCATGGTGTTTGTATCGTGCGCATATTCGAGGATGAAGATGGGTAGGTCGCCCATGGAGGACTGTATATCGGTCGGGCTTGGACCAACGGGGGTTTGATTCATATGGAAATGCAACATTCCCTGATAATCCGGTGGAAGCTCAACTTCTCCGCCTGCTCTATTTTGCAGAACGTATGTGGTGAATATAATGCGGAAATCGTCAAGGTCTTCGGGTAATGTGTCACCAATACCATGATTTCTCCACTCCACAAGCCGGTATCTGAGATAATCGTACATCGAACTGGTCTCCATGGCACTGGCTTGTTTGTCTGCAATCATCTCTTCGACGTCTCCTATGAGTTGGGGAACGCCTGACGTGTCACGATTTCTGACTAACGCATCAAACGCCTCAGAAATCTCATCGCGTATCTGGATTCTCTCGAGATAATAACCATCCTCATTCTTTCTTATCCAGTATGTCGCTTCGGTGCTCGGGCTTTTTGCATCCTCGAGCATTAGTGTTTCAAGGTTTGCGGTTCTTGTGGCGTTGCCTTCAACAACTCGGCAACCGTTGGTGATACCTGCAACCAGAAATCCGTAGACCTCCCGAAGGTCAACTGTTCTTGTCTCGTTCTCTGGAAGTTTCTCCCTCAGAGCAGGCAGGCGGTGTAAAACCTTTTTCGTTACAGCCATCATTAACTCTACGGTATCGGCAGATAAAAATTTAGCTCACAAGTGCACTTTTCAGCGCTCTTGCAAATTTTTCCAGCTCTGGGGTTGTTTTTTTCCGGTTGTTCAGATTCTTCTCGATGATTTTTACGAATGCGCTTCCTACAATGACGCCGTCCGCACCGGCGCCCAGAACTTCGCGCACGTGCTCCGGTTTGGAAATCCCGAAACCGACTGCAAGTGGAACTTTTTTTGATGTTCTTTTTATTTTTTTCAGCAAGGGTTTTATGCTGCTCGATAATTTTTCTCTTGCTCCTGTCACGCCGAGCAACGAGACAACGTAAATGAAGCCACGGGACTTTTTTGATATTTTTTTTAGTCTGTCGGATGTTGTGGTTGGAGCGACCAGGAAGATTAGATGAATATTATTTTTTCTGCATGCCTCGTGCAAATTCTCTGATTCTTCTGGCGGTAAATCTGAGACGATTAAACCGTCAATACCTGTGTCAGCACAATCCCTTGCGAATTTTTCCAACCCTCTTTGAAGAACCAGATTGTAGTAGGTCATGCAGATTTTAGGAATTCCGGATTTTTCATCCAGTTTTTTCACAAGCGAGAAGTATTTGTCGGTGTTCATCCCGTTTTCAAGGGAGCGCTGGCTTGCCTTCTGGATTGTCGGGCCGTCTGCGATGGGGTCTGAAAACGGAAGTCCCAACTCAAGCAAATCAACGCCGCCTTTTATGAGCGCGTCAACTACTTTGGGGGTGTCCCTGATGGAAGGATCGCCTGCAGTAACGAAAGCTATGAGTGCACCTTGATTCTTCTTTTCCAGTTCCCTGAATTTTTTGTCTATTCGGTTCATAGTTTTACACCTAAAGCATCCGCGATAACATGAACGTCCTTATCTCCTCTGCCAGAAACTGTTATTACCAATGTCTGCTTTTTGCCCATTTTTTTGGCAACGTTTATTGCGTGATAAACCGCATGTGCGGATTCGAGTGCCGGCAGAATCCCCTCGGTTTCGCACAGGATTTTCATTCCCTTTAGCGCTTCGTCGTCCGTTGCGGACGTTACATGCACCCTGCCACTCCCGACCAAATGGCTGAGTTCCGGACCAACGCCAGGGTAATCCAACCCCGCCGAGATACTATAAGATTGTTTGATCTGACCGTACTTGTCTTGCAAGAGTTTTGAATAGCTTCCGTGAAGAACGCCATTCGTTCCGGCACAGAGCGTTGCGCCGTGCTGCCCCGTCTTTATTCCTTTTCCGCCTGCCTCTACGCCTATGAGTTTTGTTTTGGTATCAATAAGATCATAGAAGGAACCGATTGCGTTGCTCCCGCCACCGACGCATGCAACTATTGCGTCGGGAAGTTTTCCCTCTTTCTCGAGCATTTGTTTTTTTATTTCTTTTCCGATCACGCGCTGGAATTCACGCACAATCATTGGGTAAGGATGCGGACCCACAACGCTTCCGATGAGGTAATGCGTTGTTTTGACGTTTGATAACCAGTCGCGCATGGCTTCGTTAATAGCGTCCTTCAGGGTTTGCGAGCCACTTTTTACGGGAATTACGTGCGTGTTCATGAGCTCCATTCTGAACACATTCAGCTTCTGTCTTTCAACATCTTCAGCACCCATGTAAACCTCGCATTTCAAGCCAAACACGGAAGCCGCAATTGCGGTCGCGACTCCGTGCTGTCCGGCTCCTGTTTCAGCAATCAGCCGGGTTTTGCCCATTTTTTTCGCAAGAAGCGCCTGACCGAGAGTGTTATTCAGCTTGTGGGCACCGCCGTGCACGAGGTCCTCACGTTTCAGATAAATCTTTGCGCCGCCGATTTTTTCTGTGAGATTTTTCGCATAGTACAAGGGGGTCGGACGACCCGCAAACTCCCGTAGATAGTAATCCAGCTCGTCATGAAATTTTTTATCTTTCGTGAATTTGTCAAAATTCTTCTCAAGTTCCTCGAGCGCGGGTATTAAGACTTCGGGTGCGAACTTTCCCCCATAAATTCCGAACTTTCCGTATCTGTCAGGCAGATTTTGCATTTTTTATGAACCTCGCTACTTTTTCCTTGTCCTTTATTCCCGGAGTTTTCTCAACGCCGGACGCGACATCCACCATGTATGGTTTTACTTTTTTTATCGCATCTGCGACGTTTTCCAGATTTAAGCCACCGGCAAGAATCACGGGTTTTTTTGTTTTCTTCACCGTTTCTGAACTTATTGACCAATCATGGGTTTTTCCTGTACCACCGAATTCTCCTTGAACCCTGGTGTCCAACAGAAACATGTCGACAAGATTCTCGTATTTCTTTATTTTTTCAAAACATTTTTCATCGACTGCGATTTGCTTCACTACGCGTAGTTTGGTTTTCTCTTTTATTTTTTTTAATAATTTGGGTGTAACATCGTTATGAACCTGCAACACGGTTGCTCCTGTTTTTTGTATTTTGATTGCGTCCTCGAGATTTTTTGGTGTTGAAACTACGAATTTTAGTAAGGACGTGGGAACATGACTGAATATTTTTTTTGCTTTTTCTAAATCAACGAATCTTTTCGATTCCGGAACGTTTACGATACCTATTGCATCCGCACCTGCATTTACTGCAAACTCTGCATCTTCCGTTCTTGTTATGCCACATATTTTTACCTTCATTTTTCTGTCAACCCTCGAACTTTGTCCTCGATGCTCTCTGCTTCCATCAGGCTTGTTCCTATCAGTGCGGCGTGCGCTCCGGCATCGATCATTTTCTTCACGTCCTGTTTGTTTTTTATACCGCTTTCAGTTACGATAATTTTGTCCTTTGGAATTTTTTTTGCAAGTTTTTCTGTGGTGTTTAAATCGACCTTCAAAGTTTTCAGGTCGCGGTTGTTTATTCCTATTAATTCTGCACCGGATTCGAGAGCGGCTTTTAGATCATGCTCATCATGAACTTCGATCAGGACTTCCAAGCCAAGTTTTTTCGCAAGTTCTGTAAAATGTTTTGTTCTCCCGTTTAGGATTTTTGCTATGAGTAGAATAGCATCTGCACCATAAGCAAACGATTCATACAGCTGGAACTCACTGACAATGAAATCCTTTCTGAAGACAGGAATTTTCACATTTCTCTTTACTTTTTTCAGGTCCTCTAGCGAACCATCGAAGTTGTTCTTGTCCGTAAGAACAGAAATTGCACACGCCCCACCATTTTCCATTTGCCTTGTTGCTTCCAAGATATTCAGTTCCACAAATCTCCCAGAAGACGGGCTTTTCCTCTTGAATTCGGCAATTACTGGTATTTTGCCTTTGGCGATTGTTTTTTGAATGCCGTCTATCAGGCTTCTTCTCTCTTCCAGCATTTCAATTTCCTTGAATTTTTCCTTAATAACGTTGTCAAGAAAGCTCATTTGCAAAACCCCACGAATTCCTCGAGTTTTTTGTATGCGGCACCGCTATCAATCGCGTTCTTTGATATTTCAAGTCCTTCCTTTAAATCCTTGGCCTTTCCGCCGACCACCAGACCGGCTGCGGCGTTCAGCAGAACAACGTCGCGCTTTGGTCCTTTATCCTTTCCACTCAGGACGTTTTTCGTTATTTCTGCGTTTTCCGCCGGCGTTCCGCCGCGCAGGTCTTCAACGGCCGCTTTCTTAAAACCGAAATCCTCGAGTTTTATTCTGTAGGTTTCGATCTTTCCGTTTTTCAGTTCCGAGATTTTCGTCTCGCCGGGGGTTGAGATTTCGTCAAGTTGCGGAAATCCGTGAACAACCATCGCATGCCTGCATCCGAGCAACCCGAGAACGCTCGCGATTTTTTCCGTGAGATTCCCGTCATAAACGCCGACCACCTGCGCGTTCGCACCCGCAGGATTTGTAAGCGGCCCGAGAATGTTGAAAACGGTTCTTACGCCAAGTGCCTTCCTTGTCGGCATCACGTGTTTCATTGCGGAATGGTGCGCGGGGGCAAACATGAAACCTATGCCAACTTTTTCTATACTTTCCTGGATTTTTTCGGGCGGTAGGTTGATATTTGCTCCTAAAGACTCAAGAACATCCGCACTTCCGCATCCAGACGTTATAGAACGGTTGCCGTGCTTTGCGACTGGTACCTGTGTCGCCACGACAAACATCGCTGTTGTCGAGATGTTGAACGTTCCCGACGCATCGCCGCCTGTGCCGCACATATCGACGAGGACACCATCAACCTTTGGTTTGATTTTTGTTGAGAATTCCCGCATCACCTTTGCAAACGCTGCAATCTCTTCGGGGGTTTCGCCCTTTATTTTCAGGGCAACCAGAAAACCCGCAATCTGCGCCTCGCTTGCACTGCCAGACATTATAAACTTCATCGCGGATTCCGCTTCTTCGGTGGTTAAGTTTTTTCCGTCAATCAGCTTTTGTAGATATTCTTTCATTTTTCAATTTCCAAAAAATTTTTTATTATCTGGATTCCGTTTTTTGTGAGGATCGATTCTGGATGGAACTGCACGCCGTAAATCGGGAACTCTTTATGTTTCAGCGCCATGATTTCGTGGTCGTCAATGCTCTCTGCGAGTGTTTCCAAACAGTCCGGCGTGTTCTCAGAATCAACCACGAGAGAATGGTAGCGTGTCGCCTCGAACGGATTTTTCATTTTTTTGAAAAGCGGATTGTTATTATGCAAAATCAAACTTGTTTTTCCGTGCCTTAGCATGCTCGCGTTTCTTATTCTGCCACCAAACACATATCCCACACACTGGTGTCCAAGGCACACGCCGAGAATCGGGATTTTGCCTCCGAATTTCTTTATTACTTCGTTCGAAACGCCCGCATTCTCGGGACGCTTTGGGCCTGGTGAAATTATTATGTGTGATATATTTTTTTCTTTTATGCATTTCCCTATGGTTTTGATATCTACTGTGTTCTGGAAAACGATTGGCTCTTCACCCAGGATTCCGACATACTGCACCAGGTTGTAAACGAATGAATCTATGTTGTCGATTACTAAAGTTGTCATTTTTGCACCCCCAATGAGGCTATAGACCTCATACACCCACAACGAATTCTTTGGGGGTTTACAACCCCCAAGCAATGCATTTTCATTTTTGCACCCCAAGCGCCCCCATCATGGCCCTGCCCTTGTTCATCGTCTCAAGGTACTCGCTTTCGGGGTTGGAATCCGCAACTATGCCTGCACCCACCTGAACATATGCTTTGTTTTTTTCGAATACTATTGTTCGTATAGCAATTGCAGTATCCATAACCCTGTTGAATGAGAAATAACCGACAGCACCAGCGTAGATCCCCCTTTTTGTGGGTTCCAGTTCTTCAATAATTTCCATCGCCCTGACCTTTGGCGCTCCGGAAACCGTTCCTGCAGGGAATATGCTTTTCAATGCATCAAACTCGTCAAGGTCGTTTTTAAGTTTTCCTGTGACTTCGGAGATGATGTGTTGGACATGAGAATACTTCTCAGCTGTCATGAACTTGTTCACTTTTACGGAACCGAATTCTGCAACCCTGCCGACATCGTTTCTTCCAAGGTCAACGAGCATCACATGCTCGGCGCGCTCCTTCTCGTCGCTTAACATTTCCTGCTCGAGTTTTTTGTCCTCTGCCGGCGTTTTTCCACGCGGGCGCGTGCCTGCGATTGGATAGGTTGTGACAACACCGCGGTCCACGCGCACAAGCATCTCGGGACTTGAACCAACGACCTTTCTGTCACCGAAATCCAAGTAGTACATGTACGGTGAAGGGTTGATTTCCTTGAGTTTTTTGTAGACAAGAAATTTATCCGCATTGAATTCCATATCGAACCTCTGCGACAAAACGACCTGAAAAATGTCGCCTGCGTAAATGTAATCCTTCGCTGTTTTAACGCTTTCCTCAAATTCGTGCTTGGTCGTGTTTGATGAAAACCCATTGCCCGAAAAATCAATTTCTTGCTCTTTTTTATTTTCAATGGAATTTGAGATCTCCTTGAGTTTTTTTATCACTTCTCTTGCATCAACATCTGCAGGCGGCAAAAACTCGTTTGACAGAAGGTAATTCTTCCCGAGTTTGTGGTCGAAGATTATGTTGTTTTTTGTCATGACGAACTCGCAGTCCGGCTCATTTAGATCGTCCCTGATTTTACCATCCAACTCCGTGAAATATCTCACGAGGTCGTATGAAAAATAGCCGACAACGCCCCCGAAAAATCTCGCCAATGAGGGAGTATTCAACATGAACTGCTGCATTATGGACCTTAGCACCGCGAGAGGTTCACTACCAGATACTTTTAGTTTTAGATTATTATCATAAATCCTAAGGTCGATGTTTCCGTTTTTCATGACCAATTTGGCTACAGGGTTGAAACCGATAAACGAGAAGCGGGCGATTTTTTCTCCGCCCTCGCACGATTCCAGGAGGTACGTGTCCTTTCCTCTGAGCGATTCGTACACCTGCTCTGGTGTGTAACCGTTCAGTTCTATGTAAACCGGGGTTACGTCGATCATTTGCTGTAGCAGAGTAATAGGTAAAATGCATATAAAAATGCAATAATGTATAAAAATGGACATTAACATATCAAAATAAAGAACAGCAAAGCTCACGGATGCTTAGATATCGACAAACTCGTAAACACCCGGTTCGGGTTCGAAGATGTGGCCCTTCGCCTTCAGCTCTTCGACAATCTCGTCAAGTTCGTTCTCACCTATGTTCTGGTTGCCTGCCTCGGTTCTCAGTTTAAGCACGTTTATCTGGTGAAGTTTCTGGAGTATGTTGAAAACCGTCTGTTCCTTGCCCGCGCGCTCCAGCCTTGTAGGGTTTTTCCATTTGGTTTTAATGGGTTTTTTGAGAGTAACTTCTTCGGCAGTATCAATTTCAGGATCATTCTTAGACTTCAGGCGGTGCAATCCCCCGAGAATGCCGTAGATATCCCTCCTCTTTAGATTTTCCTTTCGAATCGGTTCATCAGAATTTTTTACATCCATTATACCACCAGAAATCGAGGGATTAAAGCATAAGAGAATGGATTAAAAAACTTTTGATTTTTCTTGGATTTTTTTGCGATTTATGACGCATCAATTTTTAGGTTTACCTAAATATTTATAACCTACGGTAGAATTAATAAGAATGGCAAAAAAATCGAACGAGGAATACCTAGGCGCGATATACAAGCTGACGGAAAACGGCGGTTCGGCTAAAACCGGTGAGATTGCAAAGCAGCTCGGCATAAAATCGTCAAGTGTGACGGAAATGCTGAACAAACTGGCGAGGAAAGGTTACATAAAGTACGAGCAGTATCGCGGTGCAGTGCTTACGCAAAAGGGCAAAATCGCGGCAACAAAAATAAAACGCAAGCATCGTCTGCTTGAGCGATTTCTTCACGATGTTCTCGGGGTAAGGAAAAGCAGGGTACACAAGGAGGCGTGCAGGCTTGAGCATGCGCTCTCCGAAGATGCTACAGACGCACTTGACCGCGTGATGGATTATCCGTCGAGGTGTCCAGACGATGAAAAACCGATACCCCAAACAAAATCTGATTTGAAGAAAAACGAATTCAGATTGTCGAATATGGAAAAGGGCTACGTCGGGAAAATAAAAAGATTTGAGGGCGGTCGTGGTTTTCAATTGAACCTGAGGAGCATCGGCATCAGGGAGGGTAAAGAAGTGGAGATAATTGCAAAGGAGCCGATGGGCGGGCCCGTTGTGGTTAGAACAGGAAAAACGACGATAACCATTGGCAGGGGAATGTCCTCAAGGATTATAGTCGAGGTTCCGAAATGAGATTCTTACTGATGGGGAATCCCAATGTCGGGAAGAGCGCACTGTTTAACAGGCTTACCGGTGCCAATGTGATTTGTTCAAATTATCCCGGAACCACTGTTTTATACTGTAGCGGGAAGATGCACTATCGAGATAGAATTGTAGAGCTGATAGACGTTCCAGGAACTTATTCCCTCGAACCGAGAAGCAGGGCTGAGGAGATAGCAGTTGAGATGCTCGATAGCGAGGACGTTATAATAAACGTGGTTGACGCAACGAATCTCGAGAGGAATCTTTACCTCACGCTTGAAATTCTGGAAAGAAAAAAACGCGTGATAGTCGCACTCAACATGTGGGACGACACCAAGCATCAAGGTATTGACATAAACGTCGAAAAACTGGAGAAACTGCTTGGCGTCCCTGTTGTTCCGACAGTGGCTGTTACGGGGGAGGGGATAAAAGAGTTGGTTGAGAGGATGCCCCAGGTAGCTACTACCACGGCCAAATCCCGCAGCGAGAAAAAACGCTGGAGCAAGATAGGTTCGATAGTGAGTGAAGTTCAGGTCATTAAAGACAAAAAACACACTTTATCCGAACGCGTCATAGATGCGACCATAAAACCCCTGACCGGAATACCCATAGCGCTGCTCGTTCTGTTCGTGACGTTTACCATAATAATCAACATCGGGAATTGGACGATAGGGAACGTGCTGGACCCATTGTTTTATGACTACTATGGCCCATGGGTCAGGGGTTTTGTTGAGGGTGTTTTTCCATCTGGAGTTATTCACCATATATTGTTGGGCGAGAGTGAAAACTTTATAGAGTCGCTTGGCGTACTCACGACCGGAGTTTACGTTCCGATAGACATGGTGTTGCCGTTTGTGATACTTTTTTATTTCATGTTGAGCCTTTTGGAGGATGTCGGATACCTGCCAAGACTTGCAACCTTGCTAGACACGATGATGCATCGCATAGGGCTGCACGGTTCTGCCATAGTTCCCGCAATACTTGGTTTGGGATGTAACGTTCCAGGGGCACTTGCGACACGGATAATGGAAACCCGAAAGCAGAGGTTTATCGCAGCAACCCTGCTCTCAATATGCATTCCGTGTCTTGCGCAGAATGCCGTGATAGTTGGCTTGTTGCTGAAATTCGGTTTGAGGTACATCCTGATAGTTTACTCGACCCTGATTTTGCTTTACATTGTCGTTGGTCTGTTGTTGAATAAAATGATAAAGGGTGAAAGCCCCGAGATACTGTTGGAAATCCCTCCCTACCGCGTTCCGAACATGCATATACTCTTGAAGAAGACCTGGATGAGGGTGAGGCACTTCTTTTTAGAGGCGGTACCTTATGTCCTTGCCGGCGTGTTGTTCGTGAACCTGCTCTACGTGTTTGGGGTTGTCGGGTTTTTCGGCAGAATCTTTGGACCCTTCCTTTCGAGATGGTTTGGACTTCCGAACGAGGCGATACTTGCACTGATCGTCGGTTTCTTGAGAAAGGACGTGGCGGTTGGAATGCTGGCGCCCTTGGGGCTTAGCGCGATGCAGCTGACGGTAGCGTGCACGATACTTGCAATATATTTCCCGTGCGTCGCAACATTCGCTGTGTTATTAAGAGAGTTGGGTTGGAGAGACATGATGAAGGCAACCGCGTTGATGGTCGTGGTGACATTAACCGTTGGCGGTCTGATGAACCTGATTTTTTTGTCTAGCTGATGATGATAACCTTCTTCACGCCCTTTACCTGAAGCATTTTGTCTATAAGTTCCCGGGGAATTGGTTTTTCTGTAACTATCGTCAGCTGGGCGTTCCTGAACATCGGGTCTTCAGCCAGCACCTGCCGGATGGAAATTCCGCTGTCCGTTATTATGCCCGTTATTGAGGCAACAATTCCTTTGGAAGCAGCATCCGTCGGTATTATTTCTATGGCACCAAAACCGAGTTCAGGAGCCACGTCCCTCAGCAGGGGCGTTGAGGAGAGTTTTGTAAAGACCGCGGTCAGTTTTTTGTCCTTCAGAATTGAATTTATCGTAGATTTTATTATGCGTCTGTCAACCCCCGCTATCTTTGCGATACTCACGTGGGAGAGCTCAACCTCGTTCACGAGAAGTCTTCCGTCTCTGGAGATCCTTATGCCGTTCCTCAAAAGGAAATCTGCAACCCTCAGCTGCCCCTTCTTGGACGAGAATTTTTTTTCGAGGTTTAGCATTTTATCGCATGGTCTACCATGCGGGTCTAAACTTGCTTTGCAAGTTTATTTTACATTACGTGAAATTCAAGCTTTTATTTATTAGTGTTCGTAATTGATACGTAATTGGTATTAAAATTCTATGGTGGTTGGAGTGTATCAGGATATCTTGACTATGGATGACTTTGATTTCAAGGGAAAACGAGTTTTGCTGCGCCTGGATTTGAACACGCCTATTGACCCTCACACCGGCGAGTTTCTTGATGACCGTAGGTTTCAGTCGCATAAGGAGACGCTTGGAGAACTCATAAAGAAAAAAGCAAAAATCGTGGTTCTTGCACACCAGGGAAGACCGGGTGAGGCGGACTTCACGCTTCTTGAAAAACACTCGAAGAAACTTTCGGAAATTATAAACCACGAAGTCAAGTATGTGGATGCGATGTTCAGCACCTTTGCACAAAAGGAGATAAAGGCCATGAAACCCGGAGACGTGATAATGCTGGAGAACACGAGAATTTACTCGGAAGAGGTGTTGGAGCGGCCGGCGGATGCACAGGCAACCACGTTCCTTGTGAAGAGGCTTTACCCGCTTTTCGATGTCTTTGTGAACGATGCCTTTGCTGTGGCGCACCGTTCACAGCCGTCCGTTGTCGGTTTCAATGAGGTATTGCCGTCCATCGCCGGCCGGACGATGGAGAAGGAGGTAAAAACTATCCTTGGTGTCCTGAAAGAGCCGAAGAAACCCGTTACATTCGTTCTTGGCGGCACGAAGGCCGATGATTCGATAAACGTGGCAAAACGCGCGCTCGAAAATAATGCGGATTACATTATTACCGGGGGTTTGGTCGGGAACATCTTACTCGCAGCAAAGGGTTACAGAATCGGCGAGCCAAGCATTGAGGTCATACGCGGCAAAAAAATGACGGAGCAAATAGACATCGCAAGGGAGCTCCTGAGGGAACACGAGAATAAGATTCTGATGCCTGTTGATGTTGCATTGAACGAGCACGGAAAACGTGTCGAGATTCCCGTCGGTGAGCTGCCTGCAAAATTCCCAATATTCGACATAGGTAAGGAAACGGTGAAAAAATACAAGGGTATAATAGCAAAGTCTGGAACGATATTCGCGAACGGTGCCTTAGGCGTTTTTGAGGAGAAGGACTTTGCATACGGAACCGCGGAGATAATAAAGGCGATTGCGGACTCCAAGGGGTTTTCAGTGATCGGCGGCGGGCACACGGTTGCGGCCGCAAATGAGCTTGATGCGGGGGATAAGATAGACCACATAAGCAGCGGCGGTGGCGCCTGCATCGACCTGATTGCGGGCTATAAGCTTCCGGGCATAGAGGCCCTGAGAAAAGGGAACGATTTTTTAAACAAAAAATAGGTGGGAAAAATGTACAAGATTGGCGAAGCTCTGGTCGGAAAAGGCGACGAGATAGCACACATAGACCTCATGATAGGCGAAAAGGAGGGGCAGGTAGGCCAGGCCTTTGCAAACGGTTTGACGCATCTTTCCAAGGGCCACACACCGTTGCTGGCAGTCATCCGTCCGAACCTTCCGCCGAAACCCTACACGCTGATAATACCGAAGGTTACTGTTGAAAATCTTGAGGATGCGGGGAAAATATTCGGACCCGCACAGGCTGCGGTCGCAAAGGCGGTTGCGGATTCCGTCGAGGAGGGGATAATACCGAAAGCCAAGATAGACGAGTGGGTGGTAATATGCAGCGTTTTTATCCACCCGAACGCAAAGGATTTCAGGAAGATTTACCAGTACAACTACGGCGCGACAAAGCTCGCATTGAAACGGGCGCTGACGGATTACCCGAACTGGGACAAGATAATGTACGACAAGGACAGGGCGACGCATCCGATAATGGGGTTCAAGGTTCCAAGGCTGTGGAGACCGCCCTACCTGCAGATTGCGCTTGACATCCCGAACCTCGAGCGCATAAAAAAAGTGGTCGAACAACTTCCGGAAAGCGACCGTTTAATCCTGGAAGTCGGAACGCCGCTCATAAAGGCGGAGGGCGTGAAGGCAGTCAGCTCTTTGAGGAAGCTTGCACCTTCGGCTTTCATAATCGCGGACCTTAAGACCATGGATATCGGTCAGGTTGAGGTTGACCTCGCTTTTGACGAAACTGCAGACGCTGTTGTTGTTTCGGGACAGGCATCCGTTGATGTCATAGACAAGTTCATTTATGAATCGCACAGATTCGGGATTTACGCGATTGTTGACACGATGAACGTTCACGACCCGGTGAAACTTTTGAAATCGCTCAAGGAACTGCCGGAAGTCGTGATACTGCACCGCGCAATAGATGCTGAAAAAACCGAAAAGCCGCGCTGGGAGTACATACGAAAGATAAAGGACGCATTTAAGGAGAAGAAGATTCTCGTGGCTGTTGCGGGCGGCGTTGAACCTGACACCGCATCTGAAGCGTTGAAGCAGGGTGCTGACATTCTGATTGTCGGGAGGAACATAACGCAGGCGAAGGACATCGAGCGCGCAACCGAGGCGTTCCTGAACCTCTTAGGGGGCGACATTGATTTGACCCGGGTGCATGTGGAATAAAATGCACTTCCTGAAGCAGATTTTTTCCGACAGGGTTGAGGAATGGGTGCACCAGAGGTTTGTGCGATACAGCAAGGGAACTTTTGACGGCCCTGCCTTAAATGCGAAGATTTCTGGAAAAACCTTGAAGGTAAATGCAAGTGCGGATTACTGCAATGCCCTTGGGGGGACAATCGCAAAAAATTCCAATGAAACCTTCAGCGTTTCCGGAAAAATAATTTCAAAGGAGGATTTGTCACCAATCGGCAAATGCAGGAAGAAAAAAGGTTTTTTTATTCTGGAAATTTCAAAGGAAATGAGTTCCGCGGAACTGCTTGATGTGTACAAAAAATTTCCAGACTCTTTTGCGCTCTTGAACCTTTCAAAGGGCGTATGGAAATTAAAGTGCAAAAAAAATCTGCCAAAGCCGGGCTCCAGTGTCGATGACCAGTTTTGTAATGCGATTTTGGACTTGGTCGCACTTGATGATTTTATGAACGAAATTTTATTTGATATGAATAAAAAGGACTTCAAAGAGGTTTCAGTACAGCATATATATGAAATTTCCGGTATCGTTATCCCTGAAGAATGCAAAAAAGACCCTGCGAAGGCCCGGCTTCTTGCAAAAAGAAAGGGAAAAATAAAAAGAATCCTTACCGTTGACGGCAAAAAAACTGAGACGGAACACGCACTTCTTATTTAATCATGTCCAGTAGTTGTGGTCGTAGATGTAGTACATGTCCTGAATCTTCCTCAGGCTTCTTTCACCCAGGTAACCCTCGTACTCGTAAAGAACATCCTCTAAACCTTCGGGGTTTAATTCCAACTGTATTTTTTCGCCCTTCTTTGCGATTTCCTGTTTTTTCTTTTTTTCTGATTCCATTTGTGAGAGTGTCGCCCCACAGTAACGCCCCGGGTTCATTGTTAACCGATGGTTAAGCTCTGCCTCGGGGTTGACCCTGATGGGGCAGATTAATATTGAGACCGACGAGAATAAAAATAGTATTGATACATTTTTATACTTCAATGTTTAATTAGTCATCATTGGCAATGAGGCTTGCCCTGCGTTTGACGCTAAACTGCCGTTGGCTGATAGCTTCTATTTCTTTCAAGTCAATCTTGGAACTATAGATGGTGTATAGGTCAAGACTTTTCATTCATCCATCTCAAAAAACATGGGGGGTTGATTAATTTGGTTGGTGGACTACGTGCCGAACCACAAGAATACCAATTACTCTTTGCTTCGATTATGCTGGTGTTTGGTTTGGTTGGATGGTTGATGGTATTTCTTGAAACATACAGGCATTTTCCGAAGATGGAAAAAACCGAGAGGATTAGGTTGAGTGTTACAAATGCAACTGTCATGACCATAATGCTGGTTGTTGTATGCTACATTGCCCTTCAACTCCTTGAGGTAGAGGCCCTGAAGTGAAACCCCCGTCACTAGATGATAGCAGAATGCAGGAAAAAACTCGGATATATATCCGAAAACTCAAAAAAGCTGGAGAACGTATTTTGCCGCTTCTTGATAATGAAACCGCCAAAAGCCTGAAGGAAAGTCTTGGGCGTCTTGAAATGTCTGAATCAAACCTAGTAATTCTTGGTCAATTTAAGCGTGGAAAAAGCACGCTCGCCAACTGCTTTTTAAGGAAAAAAATATTGCCCTGTTCCGCTGTTCCACTTACTGCTTTGATAACTGAGATCAGATACAGAGACAAAGAGGGGCTTCTCATAGAATACAACGACGAAGGAGAAGAACTACCACTCGCTTCCCTCCACAAATTTGTTACTGAGAGGGAAAACCCAAAGAACAAGAAAAACATAAAACACGTGACAGTATTCTGCAACTCTGAATTCCTAAGGAAGGGCGTGGTACTGATAGATACCCCGGGTCTTGGCTCAACATTTACCCACAACACCAATACAACAGAGGAATATGTAAAAAACTGCGATGTGGCAGTTTTCGTTATGTCGGCAGATTCTCCCCTTTCACTTGGCGAGTTGGAATTTATAAAGCGCATTCGCACTTATACCCCTAGGATATTTTTTGTATTGAACAAGATGGACTATTTGTCGAAAGAACAACTTGAAGAGGTGCAGCATCACATCGAAAGCGAACTAGAAAGCGTTGGAATAAATGCGAAACTTACCACCATCTCGGCCAACCTTGCCTTAGACGCCGTTTTAGTTAAAAATGAACGTTCTTTTGAAAAAAGCGGCGTTAAAAAACTTGAACGAATGCTGATAGAATTTTTGAGTAGTGAAAAGGAGACTGTTCTTTTAGAATCAACACGGCTCAAAATACTGGCTGCAACAAGAACGCTGAGAAATGAACTAAGTTCTAGATATGCAATCTTGCAACTTGACGAGAAGAACATTAAGGGGAGGATGGATGAATTCGAAGAAGAGACGGAAAACGTGCTTCAGTCTGGACGAATTTATTCTACTGTAATAGATGAGGAGTTTTCCATTATCCTAGAGGGGATTACTAATGACCTAGAATCCACGAAATCTATCTTCTCTCGCAAGATTTACAAAAAGCTTAGGGATATGGTGGAACACTCAGAAATTAAAACAAATAGTGGATTGGTGGATCTTACAAATCAACTTCTAAAACAACACATAGAAGAAGAACTCTCTCTCTGGTGGGAAGCCGAAGATAAGAAGATAAGGGCGAAGATTGATTACATGGAAACAAAGTATTTCCGAGAAAACGAAAAGTTAGTCTCAAGGTTGATTAAAATTACTAAAGGACTTTTTGATTTCCAATTCCAGCCGGCAAATGCTAAATGCAGTATTGATTATGAAACGGACTTCTACTTCAAGATAGATGGCATGTATGAAGGAATGTATCGGCCAAAGCCAGAAATGCTTCTTCCAAATCCAATTTTTAAAAAGTTACTACTTGGCGACCTTCAAAAGAGAGTAGACGAACAAGTTGACAAGAATTGCGGCAGAATTAGATACGATTACCTTCAGCGCCTTGAAATCGGTAAAAATAGATTTAAAGAACTTCAACTTAAGACTCTCGAAGACATGAAAAAAGAAATTGAATGGGGTCTGCAAACGGGCATTGCAATTGCAAGTTCATCGATTTCTGAAAAATCTAGGCAAACTCAACGCATTCGAAAGGAGTTAGACTTAATCGATAAAGTGGACAGGGAGTTATCGTAGAAGCTAGTGAGATGGATTTATAAAAGGTTAGAATCATAATAATAGGGATAAAAATGGCAAACAAAATCAAGAGCATAAAGGCAAGGGAGGTTCTGGATTCGCGCGGGAATCCGACTGTTGAGGTTGATTTGACAACGGATAACGGTTTGTTCAGGGCGATGGTTCCTTCCGGGGCTTCCACCGGAACGCACGAGGCTGTCGAGTTGCGTGATGGTGACAAAAAACGTTATCTCGGAAAGGGAGTTCTGAAGGCCGTTGAGAATGTAAACAAAAAAATCGCACCAAAGGTTGTGGGAATGGACTGCACCAAGCAGAAGGAAATCGACGACCTGATGATTAAGCTTGATGGAACTGAAAACAAAGGTAATCTTGGAGCAAATGCGATTCTTGCTGTGAGCATGGCTGTTTGCAAAGCGGGTGCAGCTGCCAAAGAAAGGCCACTTTATAAGTATATTGCAGAACTCGCAGGCAGAAAAGGTGTTACCCTTCCAGTTCCACAATTAAACGTCATAAATGGAGGCAAACACGCTGGAAAGGAAAACGATATCCAGGAGAATATGTTTATGCCGGTCGGAGCCAAAACATTTGCAGAATCAATAAGGATGGGTGCTGAAACATACCACACTCTCAAAAAGATGCTTAAAGCCAAATACGGCGTCCAAGCAATACACCTTGGGGACGAAGGGGGTTTTGTTCCACCGATAAACACACCACATGAGCGACTGGAGCTTATGGTTAAAGCAGTCGAAGAAGCAGGCTATGAGAGAGATATTGCAATCGCACTGGATCCTGCATCGTCTGAATTCTACTACAAGGATGGTAGGTACTATATGATAGGTAACAAAAAATATACACCAAGCGAACTGGTGGACTTCTACGCTGACCTGGTGAAGACATTCCCGATACTCGTAATAGAAGACGGGATGGCTGAGGACGATTGGGATGGTTGGGTTGAGATAGTTAGGAAACTGGGTTCAAAAATACAGTTGACGGGTGATGATCTTCTTGTTACGAATATGGGTAGAATCAAGAAGGCCATTAAGTTGAATGCTGTTAATGCTGTCCTTCTGAAGCTTAACCAAATAGGTTCAGTTAGCGAATCCATCGATGCCGCTAATCTAACATTCAAAAATGGCTGGTGTGCCACGGTAAGCCACCGCTCGGGAGAAACTGAGGATAGTTTCATAGCAGATTTCGCAGTTGGATTGGACACAGGTCAGATTAAGACGGGAGCACCTGCAAGAAGCGAAAGGCTTTGCAAGTACAACCAGCTGATAAGGATTGAAGAGGAGTTAGGAAACAAAGCGGTTTACGCAGGAAAAATTTTTAAGAAATAATTTTTACCTTTTCTTCCTCTTCATTTTTCTCTGCTGGCGTCGCTGGATTTCCTGCATCTGTAGAAGATACGGTTGTGGTTCAGCTGTGGATATGAAATCCTGAAGTTTTCCTTCGAATTTTTTCTTTTTTGTTTTCAGGATTTCCCTTGTGAGAATCCAGTACACAAGCGCGAGGGCGTTCTTACCCTTGTTGTTTGAAGGCACCACAAGGTCGATGTTTTTTATCCTCGTGTTTGTGTCGCAGATTGCGACAACCGGTATCCCGACTTTGTACGCTTCTTTTATCGGCTGCTGGTCTGCGGTCGGGTCTGTTATGATCAAGAGTTTCGGCTCCATGTAGGATTTTATGTTTGGATTTGTCAGGGTTCCGGAAACGAAGCGCTCCTTTACGGATTTGACGCCGGTGTACTCGGCAAACTTCTCTGCGGGTTTTCTTCCGTAAACCCTGTTCGAAACCACGAGAATGTCTTTTGGGTCGTAACCGGCAATGAACTTTGCTACTATTCTCAAACGCTCGTCGATTTTCTGTATGTCAAAAACGCAGAGTTTGTCTGGCCTGACCTTGTAGATGAACGGCTTCATGTCTATGGTCTTGTACTTTAAGCCTACATGAACGCCGTTTGAGAGGTAATCGTCTATAGGAACCAGAAGATTCGCAGTGTCCTCTACAGGCATTTCCTCTGTTTCTTCTGTCTTTGTTTCTTCGTCACTCATTCTCTCTTCACCGTTATCGGCAACACGTCCCTTTCGAATTCCAGTTTGGCTATGTCCAAGGGCCTGCCAATTCCGGACGGCACTTTTACAAGCACCGGTGCACCCATCCTTATCTGCAGCGCGCGCGCACCTATCAACCTCGCCTTCTCGAATCTTGTGTATTTCATTTTAGAATTTTTTGTAGAGCATAACCTCGTCTATTATTTCCTTCCCCTCCTTGTCGAGGGGATGCGATAAAAACATCCTTCTGCAACAGTAACGCTCATAACCCAGCGCGTCAAGAATGTCCTTTGGTTTCTTTCCTTCCCGTATTTTTTTGACATACTCGTCCCAGTCTTGGGCTATGGGTCTTCCGCAACTAAAACACCTTATTGGAACAATCATTTTAACACCTCATCTGTACGATTTTTGTCTTCTGTGCCTTGGTCCCTTGCTGGACTGGCTCGGTTTGTGAACTTCCGTTTGCCTGTGGTCGCCGGCGATCAGGGTTCTGTTGTAATTTACGTATTCATTCAGCAGGTTATCGCCAACGAGTTCCGACAAACCCCGGGCGATTGATGATGCTATTGCGTCTGCTTGACCGAGAACACCGCCACCCCGAACATCAACGCTTATGTCAAGTTTGTTCAGGTCCACGTGATCTGCGGCAACCGCCATCACTTCCTTTATCTTCATTTTGACTGCTTCGGTACTGTAAGTTTCAAGCGGAATCGAGTTTATTCTCACGCCTCCGTTTCCCGGTTTTATGGTCACCCTTGCGATTGCTGTTTTTCTCTTTCCGGATGAATGAACAACCTCATTTTTTACCATTTTCCGCCTATGAACCTGCAAACCTCGCCGACCGTTGCGTAACCGTTAAGGCCTTTCCTTTTCGACTCGATCTTTTCCGCCTTCTCCTTGTTGATGTCGACCCCGTGTTTTTTGAGTATTTCCTCCCTCGGTGACCCGACGTATACCATCACACGCTTATACGCTTCCCTCCCACGCGTTTTCTTCCAAGGAAGCATTCCCCGTATCACCTTGCGGACAAATTTATCCGGCCTTTTTTGGTGAAACGGCCCTTTCGTCATATCCCCCTTGTTTCTTATCTCAAGTTTGTCGAGATTTTGCTGGAATATTGCTTCCTTTCTCCCGCTTATCAGTGCGCTTTCTGCATTAATCACTATCACGCTTTCTCCCAAAAGTGCCTTCTTTGCGACAAAACTTGACATCCTTCCCAAAACCTGACCTTTTGCATCTACTATCATCCCAGCACCCGTACTTTACTTCCCTTAGGATTTTTTTTCATGAGTTCGGATATTGTTATTGCGATGCTTCCACAATCTGCGATTTTCTTTTTTGCGTCGTGAGTGAATTGGAACGCCGCCACCGTAAGTTTGTGGTCAATGTTCCCGACACCGAGAACCTTTCCCGGGACAACAACGGTTTCATCCTTTTGCGTGTTTTTGTTTATCTCGTAGAGGTTCACTTCCCTGCGGTTTTTTCTCGGGCGCGAAAGTTCTTCGGCGACGACTTTCCATATCTCTGCCTTTTCCTTCTTTGCTGCCTGCATTAGCGTATTCACCATTTCCAAACGTTCCGGATTTTCGAATGCTTTTGTCATTTCTTTCTTTTTCCCAAGGGTTTTTCTTTCTTTTCTAAAGAAAGAAAAAGACTTGCGGGGGGCGAGGTTCTTAACCCGCGGTCAGAACCAATGGTTCCGACACCTCCTGTGAACCATAAGGTTCACAATTTTTCTTTAAAGGTCATCGAGT
>Ga0209609_10000362_pt1 | contig 27399 bp, 29 predicted proteins | sample LakKivw325mmetaG_FD_184136 | JGI IMG/M metagenome (GOLD analysis project Ga0209609, IMG submission 184136) | Anoxic lake water microbial communities from Lake Kivu, Rwanda to study Microbial Dark Matter (Phase II) - Lake Kivu water 325m metaG... | ecosystem: Environmental > Aquatic > Freshwater... | reverse complement strand
GGGGACAGGGTAAACCTTGAATTTGACATGATAGGCAAATACACGGAAAAAATGATAGCCGGAAAAGGATTTGTGTCATGCAATTGAAATTTGACTCAATAGAAGAAGCGCTAAAAGAAATAAAAGCCGGCAGAATGGTGATCGTGGTCGATGACAAAGACCGCGAGAACGAGGGCGACCTTGTCATGGCTGCGCAGACAGCGACCGAAGAAGCGGTTAACTTCATGATCTCAAAAGGCAAGGGCCTTGTCTGCGCTCCTCTTAGCCCGGAAAAACTAAAAAAGCTCAAGATCGAAGAGATGGTCAGCGAAAATACTGAGGCCAACAAGACCGCCTTTACTGTGTCTGTGGACGCAAGCCGCTTTCACGGGATCAGCACGGGGATCTCTGCAGCCGACAGGGCCGTCACTTTGAAGGTGCTTGCAGATCCCGCTTCAAGACCGGTCGACCTTGTGAAGCCCGGACATATCTTCCCGCTCAAAGCAAGGGCCGGAGGCGTGCTCAAGAGGGCAGGGCATACCGAGGCAGCGGTGGACCTGGTCAGGATCAGCGGCATGGAAGAGGCCGCCGTAATTTGCGAAATAATCAGGCCCGACGGAAAAATGGCAAGACAAAAAGACCTGATGGAGTTTTCGGCGCAGCACTCTCTTAAGATTGTGACGATAGCCGACCTTATCAAATACAGGCTTAAGAACGAAAAACTGGTCAAAAGGACCAGCAGATCAAAACTTCCCACCAGGTTCGGACAGTTCACCGTCTACGGATATGAAGACACTCTTTCCGGGGCGCATCATCTCGCGCTTGTAAAAGGGTCGGTCCGCGGCAAGAACAATGTTCTGGTAAGGGTCCATTCGGAGTGCCTGACCGGGGATGTGTTCGGCAGCTGCAGGTGCGACTGCGGCGCCCAGCTGGAGCGATCCCTAAAGATGATCCAAAAAGAAGGTTCGGGAGTGCTGCTTTATATGAGGCAGGAAGGCCGCGGCATAGGGCTGCTTAACAAGCTCAAGGCATATGAGCTTCAGGACGGCGGCGCGGACACTGTAGAGGCAAACGAGCTTCTCGGCTTTGAAGCCGATCTGCGCGATTACGGAACAGGCGCCCAGATATTGTGCGACCTCGGGCTTTCGACGATACGGCTGCTCACCAACAATCCCAGGAAGATCGTAGGGATAGAAGGATATGGTCTTACTGTGGTTGAAAGGCTTCCTATCGAAGTGGAACCAAACGAACATAACGAGAGATATCTTAAGACCAAATCCCAGAAGCTCGGGCACATACTGCTGCTGCACGACAATTTGAAAGAACTTCCGAAGATCTTTGAAGAAGGGAGAAAAGGATGAAGACAAAAGAAGGGCTTCTTGACGGGAAAGGGCTGAAGGTTACGATCATTGCGGGCAGGTTCAATGACTCGGTCACAAAAGGGCTGCTGTCGGGAGCGATGGACTGCCTTTTGAGGCACGGCGTTCTAGAATCGGATGTTACATTGGTCTGGACACCGGGGGCCTTCGAAATGCCCCTGATAGCCAAAAAAGCGGCACAGTCCGCCAAAAAGCCTTCCGCGATCATATGTTTGGGCGCAGTGATCAGGGGGGGTACGCCTCATTTCGATTATGTTGCGGCGGAAGTGTCCAAAGGGATAGCAAGTGTTTCGCTTGAGACCGAAGTCCCGGTTATCTTTGGCGTCCTTACCACGGACAATCTGGAGCAGGCGCTGGAGCGCTCCGGGGCAAAGTCCGGCAACAAGGGCTGGACCGCCGCGCTGGCGGCCATTGAAACGGCTAATCTGATCAAACAGATCTAGAGGGGAGCAAAGAATTGGCAAGAGTCTATTATGAAAATGTGACCAAGAGGTTCGGGGATGTTGAGGCTGTAAAGAACATGACCCTGGAAGTGAAGGACAAGGAGTTCCTTGTTCTTGTGGGACCTTCTGGCTGCGGAAAGACCACGGCCTTAAGAATGGCTGCCGGACTTGAGGAAGTGTCGGAAGGCAAGCTTTACATAGGCAACAGGGTCATAAACGATATGGCGCCTAAGGACAGGGACATAGCCATGATCTTTCAGAGCTATGCGCTATATCCTCATATGAGCGTCTACGACAACATGGCTTTTGGTCTCAAACTGAGAAAAGTCCCGAAAAAAGAGATAGACCGGCGGGTGAACGAGGCCGCTAACATCCTGGGCCTTGAGAACATGCTCAAGAGGCTTCCCAAGCAGCTCTCCGGAGGCCAGAGACAGAGAGTGGCTGTCGGAAGGGCTATTGTAAGAGAGCCGGCCGTGTTCCTTATGGACGAGCCTTTGAGCAACCTGGACGCAAAGCTGAGGGTCCAGATGAGGGCGGAACTCCAGAACATCTACAACAGGCTGCAGGCCACCATCATCTATGTTACCCACGATCAGGTAGAGGCTATGACGCTTGGCAAGAGGATCGCCGTGATCCTCAACGGCCAGCTCCAGCAGGTGGATGCTCCGCTGGAAGTATACGGAAAGCCAAAGAACAAATTCGTTGCCGGTTTCATCGGCAGCCCGTCCATGAACTTTGTCAGCGGCAAGATCGACAAGGCGGGAGACCACCTTTTCTTCGATTCTCAGGACTTTAAGCTGGTGCTTCCAAAAGATTACGACAAATATGTCAGGCCCAGCATAGGCAAAGAAGTGGTGCTCGGGATAAGGCCAGAAGACATTCTCAACCATGAACTTAGGGATTCAAATTTCCAATGCCAGCTGGAAGGAAAAGTTGATTACAGGGAACTTATGGGGTCCGAAACATATCTTTACCTTAAGGTGGGCAAAACGCCTCTTGTCACAAGAGCGGATGCCATGTGCGATGCTTCGCCCGGGAGCGTCTATTGCATTTACATAAATCTGCATAAGATACATCTGTTTGACGCCGCCATGAATAACGCGATCCTGTAAATGAAAAGCAGAAGTCTTCCGGAAGAGTTCAGAAGAAAGTCCGCTCCCGGCATCGACAGGATGAGCGAAGTTGACCTGGTGCGGCATTTTACCCTGCTAAGCAGGAAGAATTTCGGCGTCGATAACGGCTTTTATCCCCTTGGCTCATGCACCATGAAGTACAATCCCAAGATCAACGAGGACATGGCTGCCCTGGAAGGTTTTACCCAACTGCATCCGCTGGAGAGCGAGGGCTCTGTCCAGGGGATGTTGAGACTGCTCCATGAGCTTGAAAGCTATCTCTGCTCCATCTTTGGCTTTGACGCTTTTTGTCTGAGCCCTCTTGCCGGCGCTCACGGAGAGCTGACCGCTCTGTTTGTGGCAAAAGCCTATTTTGAGTCCCTCGGCCAGACGCAGCGCAAAAAGGTCATCATCCCGGACTCTGCGCACGGGACCAATCCGGCCAGCTGTTCAATTGCCGGTCTAGAAGTGGTTTCTGTCAGATCGGATGCGGACGGGGGGATAGACCTGGCCGATCTTGAGAAGCTGCTTGACGATAATGTTGCCGTACTCATGCTGACAAATCCCAACACGCTGGGATTGTTTGACCGTAATATTTGCAATATAGCAGAGCTGCTTCACTTTAAGGGCGCACTTTTCTATATGGACGGGGCCAATGCCAATGCCCTGCTCGGCAAAGTCAGGCCTTCGGACCTGGGTTTTGATATGTGCCATATCAATTTGCACAAAACCTTTTCCACTCCGCACGGAGGCGGCGGTCCAGGTGCCGGCCCCATAGGGGTCACAAAAAAACTTGAGCCGTTCCTGCCAGGGAGCAGGATAGTAAAACAGGGGGACAGGTTCAGGATGTGCCCTCCGGGCAAAAGATCTATAGGAAGTGTTTCCACTTTTTACGGCAATGTCGCTGTGATGATAAAAGCGTATTCTTACATCAGAGGCCTCGGGGCAAAAGGGCTGCGGCAAGTTTCGGAGAATGCAGTATTGAATGCAAACTACATAAAAGAAAGACTGAAGCAGCATTATTATCTTCCTTATGAGAGGACCTGCCAGCATGAGTTCGTGATATCGGCAAAATGGCAGAAGGAAAAATACGGGGTTAGGGCCCTTGATATTGCCAAGCGGCTGCTGGACTTCGGGTTCCATCCGCCTACCATCTATTTTCCTCTAATTGTCGAGGAAGCCATGATGATAGAGCCGACCGAAACAGAGAGCAAAAAAACACTGGACTCTTTTATTGATGCAATGATAAAGATCGCTCAGGAATGCAAAGACGATCCCGAGCTGGTCAAAACGGCTCCCCATACAACTTTGATCGGCCGCCTCAACGAGGTCAAAGCGGCCAAAGATCTTGACCTGTGCCAAAAATAGATATCCCCTGGAAAGTCCTGCTTGATAAGCCCCGCATGGGAGCAAAGAACATGAAGATCGATCTTGAGATGTTCAAGAACTGCACTGCTCCCGTACTAAGGATCTATTCCTGGACGAACAGATGCATTTCATACGGCTGCCTTCAAAAAATTGACAGAATAATTGATGTTGACAAAGCAGTTGGTGACGCATGGGAGATAGTAAAAAGACCGACCGGCGGAGGAGTGGTCTATCATCTGCCGGGCGAACTTACATACTGTGCGGTCTGTCCGGTGGAGTTGCTTCCCAAAGGGATAAAGGGAGCGTACTACTATATTTCTGAAATTATTGTGAAAGCACTGAATAGTTTGGGCATAGACGCAAAAATAGGGAACCGCAGACCGTTTACCGCAGACCGTATACCGCAGGCCGACCCCCGGTCCCCGGTTCCCGGTTCCCCTCAAAATGAACTGTGCTTTTCAAGTACGAGAGAATACGAAATTACCGCTGGCGGTAAAAAACTGGTTGGCAGCGCTCAGAAGAGAGGTAAAAAAGCTGTGCTTCAGCAGGGTACGGTGCAGCTGTCCGGGTCGGGCTTGAAATGCATCCCCTCATATGATGAAATTGCATCTGCGGTAAGAACGGCATTTGAGTGTAATATTGAAGGAAGCCCTCTTTTATAAAAAGCTTGACAATTTGCAGGTTGAGTGTCTTCTTTGCCCGCACAACTGTCTTATAGCCGATGGAAAGGCCGGACGCTGCGGCGCAAGGCTTAACACCTCCGGCTCTTTGATGAGCCTGGTCTACGGGCAGGTGTCTTCTGAAGCCGTTGACCCTATAGAAAAGAAACCCCTCTTCCATTTTTACCCGGGAAGCCTTGTTTATTCCCTGGGAACTTTGGGCTGCAATATGAGATGCTCTCATTGCCAGAACTGGCAGATATCACGAGCAAGGATCGGCGCGGAAGAAACAGTCAGGGCGACCAGGTATCTTTCCCCGCAAGGCGCGGTAAAGAACGCCCTCAACAGTGAGTGTGAAGGGATAGCCTTTACCTATAATGAGCCCACGGTCTGGTTCGAATATACCCTTGATGTTTCAAGACTTGCAAAGGAGAGCGGCCTTTATACTGTTTATGTGACCAACGGCTACATTAACATCGAACCGCTGGACCTTATTGCGCCGTATCTTGATGCGTTCAGGGTGGATATCAAAGCGCTGGACGATGTGTTCTACAGTGAAGTTGCCGGAGTGCCTTCGGTTAAACCTGTTCTTGAAAGCGCTTTGCGCGCAAAGAACAAATGGAGCATGCATGTAGAAGCGGTCACCAATATAATCCCCGGAAAGAACGATGACCCGGGTGCCCTGCGCGGTCTGGCAAGATGGGTAAGAAAAGAACTCGGCAAAGACACTCCCTGGCATGTGACAAGATTTTTGCCGTGCCTGGAGCTTTCCGGTCTTCCTTCTACTCCCGTTGAAACCCTCGAAATGGCGCAGGAAATAGGCCTTCAGGAAGGGCTGGAGTATGTTTATATAGGGAATGTGCCGCTGCATTCGGGCGCAAATACTTACTGTCCGGGCTGCGGAGAGCTTATAATCGAGCGCGGAGGCCTTGTTCTTGCAAGGTATGAACTTGAAAGAGGGAACTGCAGATTTTGCGGAAAAAAGGTAGTGGTCAGGCAGTAGGGGACTTTTTTAGAAGGCTTTTAAGCAGGAACGGGGTTATGAATGTCGTGGCCATTACCACTATCACAAGCGAAGAGAACAGCTGCGCGTTTATTATGCCCTTGGTAAGCCCCATGCCGGCAAAGATAAGCCCTACTTCACCTCTGGGGATCATTCCGGCGCCTATTACAAGCCTGTTGATCCCTTTTTGAAAGACCGTGTAACCCGAAAGCAGTTTGCCTGCGACCGCAACTATCAGCAAGGCGGCCGCTATGGCGAGAACGGGCTGATTGGCCGCAACAAATGGGTCGAAAAGTTTTATGTTGACCAGGGAACCCATAAGGACAAAAAAGATCGGGACAAAGATGTCGGATACGGGCTTAAGCTGTTCTTCCAGATGCGTCTTGCTTTCCGTTACCGAAAGTATGAGTCCTGCCGCAAAAGCCCCTACTATCGGGGCAAGACCGATCCTGTCGGCAAAGAAAGAAAGGAGCATGCAGAACGAGAACGAAACCGCTATCACCATGCCTCGGACCTGCATCGTTCTTAAGAGCCTTATCAGATAAGGCGCAAGCAGCGCCCCTATGGCAAGGCTAGAGACCAAGAAAAGTACCGCAGCAGCAGTGATGTACTCTATATTAATAAGTGAAATGGTCCCGGATGCGACCAGTTTTGTTACCACCGCCAGGATCACAAGGCCTATTACATCATCTATGACAGCGGCTCCCAGCACTATTTTTGCTTCCTTTGTGTGGCATCTGTCAAGGTCGGAAAAAACCCTTGCCGTTATTCCAACCGAAGTGGCGGTAAGGGTGGCGCCGACAAAGATCGAATGTATGCTGTCAAGCCCGAGGAACTGACATACCCCATAACCGAGCACAAAAGGAAGAACAACGCCGGCCACAGCCACCAAAAATGCCCAGATGCCGACCTTCAAGAAATCGAACAGATTGGAAGAAACCCCCACTTCAAACAGAAGAAGTATGGCTCCCAACTGTGCCAGGTCGTGAAGGATCTCCGTTTCCCTTACCAGCCCCAGCACGCTTGCTCCTATGATTATCCCCCCGAGAAGCTCTCCCACAACGGGGCTCTGTCCAAGTCTTTGTGCGAGCTCTCCAAAGAGCTTGGCCGTGATTATTATCACAAAAAGAGATAAAAGAAGTTCCGCGATACCCGAGTGCATCTCAGGATCCCTTTGGCTTTAGGACGCCGGCGGATACGATGAGCTTAAAGGCCTCGTCAGTTTTCATGTCGAGCGGAATAACCTCTGCCTCAGGCACCATTATCAGAAAACCCGTGGCAGGGGTCGGGGTGTTCGGGACAAAGATGCAGAGCAGTTTTTGTCCTCCGGTCTTTGTCTCTATCTCACCGGAGGCTTGAGCGGTAATGAACCCGACCGAATAGATCCCTTTTCTCGGATACTCGACCAGACAGGCTTTGTTGAGTCCCTTTGAGCCCTTTGACTGGAACAGGGCTTCATTTACCTGCTTGGCGGATGAATAAATGCTTTTTACTATGGGAACTTTGCAGATAAAAGCCTCAAAAAGCCTCAGTATTTTTTCTCCCAGTATATAATCCGCAAAATAACCGGTCAAAAGTATCAGGGACAGGGTAGCCAAAAATCCTACGCCCGGCAGAGGTCTTCCGAAAAAGACCGATATAATGCCTCCAAGTATCCCGTCCATGAAAGAAAAGAGAAAAGCAAGCAGCCAGATAGTGATGAACAAAGGAAGCAGAACAAAGAGGCCGTTAAAAAAATATTTGCTTATAAGCGACCACATAATTCTTTCTCCTTAAAGTTTGCCAGGTGAATTATATCACAGGTGTGTTATAATTTTCTAAATCAGGGAAGGAGACCAAAATGACACAGGCATATATTTTGATAGAAGCCGCTTCTGGCAAAGCGATAGACCTCGTAAATACAGCCAAAGCGCTTCCGGGGGTCCTTCAGGTCCACCTGGTTACCGGGCCCTATGATGTAATAGCCTTTGCCGAGGCGCAGGACCTTAAGGCTCTGGGGGACATGATAGTGAAAAAAATACAGGCAACCGGCTGTGTTTCCAGAACGCTTACCTGTATAACCGCCGATTAGGCCTAGGAAGAAAGCTTGTTGATCGCGTTTATATAAGCCTTTGCGGAAGCCACGATGATATCGGTGTCGGAGCCGTGCCCCGAGTAGATATTGGTGCCTTCTTGTATCCTAACAGAAACCTCTCCAAGAGCGTCCGTTCCTCCGGTAATAGCCTGTATGACATAATCCACGAGCTTGACCGGCTTCTTTACGAGTTTATCTATCACTCTGTAAACAGCATCCACCGGGCCATAACCCTGGCCTTTGCCTTTTAAAGGCATGTCTTTGTATATCAGCGTTACTTCGGCTGTCGGTTTCTGCCTTGTTCCGGAAGTCACCTTAAGCAGATCAAGCTTATAGGTCTCCGGTGTCACATAGACCTCGTCGGTTATAAGGGACTCTATGTCCTTGTCCGAGATCTCCTTTTTCTTATCTGCCAGCGCTTTAAATGCCTGGAACGCCTTTTCAAGAGCGCTCTCACTAAGGTCTTCATAACCAAGTTCCCTGATCTTTTTAACAAAGGCGTTCCTGCCGGAGTGCTTTCCGAGCACGAGTTTGCTTTCGGTTATCCCCACATCTTTAGGGTCGATGATCTCATATGTGGTTCGGTCCCTCATGACCCCGGCCTGATGTATACCTGCTTCGTGCGAGAATGCATTTGCTCCTACAATGGCCTTGTTGGCCTGGACTATCATTCCCGTAAGATTGCTCACAAGTCTGCTTGTGCGGTAGATCTCTTTCGTGTTGATAGAGGTTTCCGCTTTAAAAACATCTTTTCTCGTTTTAATGGCCATCACTATTTCTTCCAGCGAAGCATTGCCCGCGCGCTCTCCGAGCCCGTTCATGGAGCACTCCACCTGAGATGCGCCGTTCTGAAGTGCGGCAAGCGAATTTGCTACGCCAAGACCAAGATCATTATGGCAGTGCACGCTTACAACGGCTTTCGATATGTTCGGGACATTCTTCATTATCCCGGCTATCAATTCGCCGAACACGCTGGGAATAGAATATCCAGTGGTATCGGGTATGTTGATGGTGGAAGCCCCGGCTTCTATCGCGGCTTCTATTATACGATAGAGGAAAGCCGGTTCCGAGCGGGCAGCGTCCTCACAGGAGAACTCCACATCATCCACAAGGCTCTTTGCGTACCTTACCATTTCAACCGCTTGATTGAAGACCTCGTCAGGGCTCATGCGGAGCTTTTTTTCCATATGGATGGGGGAGGTCCCGATAAAAGTGTGTATCCTGTGCCTGGGTGCAAATTTTACCGCCTCATAGGCCGCTTTGATATCCTCTTTCTTGGTCCTGGCTAGAGAGCAGATCACCGGGCCTTGCACATTCTGGGCTATCTTTGCCACAGAATCAAAATCTCCGGGGGACGCGATGGCAAACCCTGCCTCAATGATGTCAACCCCGAGTTTTTCCAGTTGGCGCGCTATCTCAAGTTTTTCGGCCGTGTTTAGGCTGCAGCCGGGGGCCTGCTCCCCGTCGCGAAGCGTAGTGTCGAATATCAATATTTTTCTGACCATGGTTATGACATTTTACCATAAAGGCGGTTTTATTTGTAGAGGCGGCTTGAGAGCCGCGCCTACCTTCCGCCGATGGAAAGCGATGAGATCAACAGGCTGGGCGAGCCGCAGTTGGAGGCAAAAGGGGAAAAGGTCAGGTCCGAGCCAACCTCTTCTATGGCATGCAGCAATTCAAGCAGGTTCCCTGCTATTGTAATTCCCCTTACGGGAAAGGTCCTTTGTCCGTTCTCTATCATGAACCCGGAAGCTCCCACCGAAAAATCTCCGCTTATGGGATTGACCGAGTGCATTGCCATCACTTTTGTGATGAGAAGGCCTCTGGTAAGCTTTGACAGCAGTTTGTTTTGAGAGTTTTTTCCCGGGCTGATATAGAAGTTGGTCGTGCCTATTGATGGGAGAGACTTGAAAGAGCTGCGGCAGGCGCTCGAAGTAGTTTTAACTTTGTCCTTTAAAGCTGTGTAATGGTCGTATAGATAGGTCTGCAGAACACCTTCCCTTACCACCGTGTTGATCTTGGACGGGCTGCCTTCCCCGTCAAACGGCGCCGAATTCAATCCGTTCTTGAGCAAAGCGTTGTCCGTTATGCTTACACAGGCAGAGGCGATCTTTTTTTCTAGTTTTCCAGCGAACGCGGATTTTCCTTTTTGCACCGATTCGGCAAAGGCCATGGCAGAAACGGCTTCAAGGAATTCTGCGGCCACAAGAGGGGACATTACCGCTGGGAGTTTTGCCGAATCTATCAACTCCCCTCCCAAAAGGCTTACCGCTTCAAGTCCGGCTTCTTTACCGGCATGCTCCGTGTCAAGTCTGTCCCAGTCCTTAGCAAAGGTGAAGCCAAGCCCTTCTTCCGCATGACCGTCCTTTTCGCAAATAGCTTCTACATAAACTCCGCAGCAGTTGCTTTTGTAATTGCAGTTTATCCCATTTGAATTAACTATGGTTATCTCCGTTTCAGAGTCAACATAAGAGACAGAGCCGGTCTTGGTTATGAGGGGGCTTGCGCTGTACGCGGCTTCTTCAGCCGATAGGGCGGCCCTTATTTTTTCTTCCAGTGCCTTTTTCTCTATCGCAGTATCGAACAGTCTCATTTCTTCAAGCGGTGAGCCGGGACATGTAAATCCGGAAAAAGGGTCTTGAGGCATGAAGGCACTGCTGGATGCGGCCTGTCCAATAAGGGCTTTAAGGTTATCGGAGTTGGAAAAAGAAAAACCCGTCCTTTTTTCCTTGACAACACGGGCTGCACATCCCGTTACATCACCGCTTTCTATTGACTCAACTTTTTTGTCCTGGATATTGATGCGCAGGCTTTTGTTGCGGCTTATGTAAAGCTCGCACTCAAGTCCCGAAGAGGCGATCTCCTTTTGCGCCCGGCGGCGGAGGTCCATGTCCTAATCAGCCTGGACCGCAGTGATCGCTGCGACATTCACTATGTCGTCAACACTGCAGCCTCTTGAGAGGTCGTTTATCGCTTTTGCGCAGCCCTGAAAGAGCGGACCCAGCGCCATGGCTCCGGCAAGGCGTTCCGTAAGTTTATAGGCTATGTTGCCGGCTCCAAGATCGGGAAATATCAGGACATTGGCCCTGCCTGCTATTTTGCTGTCAGGAGCTTTCTTTTTTCCTATTGCCGGTATCAACGCCGCATCCGCCTGCAATTCACCGTCTATTTGAAGCCCGGGTTCTTTTTCCTGGGCAAGTTTTGTAGCCGCTGCCACTTTGTCAACCGATCTTGCTCTTCCGCTGCCTTTTGTCGAAAAGGAAAGCATTGCTATCCGGGGTTCTTTTCCCATTAGTTTTCTGAACGATGCGGCGGTCGAAACAGCGATATCTGCAAGCTGCTTTTCGTCCGGTTCGGGGACAACCCCGCAATCCGCGTAGAAAAGAACACCACCCGGAACGACTGACCGGTCTTTAAGAACCATCGCAAAAAAGCTGGATAGTATGGAAATGCCCGGCTTAAGTCCCGCCGAATAAACAGCTGCCTTTATAGTATGCCCTGTTTCGTGGCTGGCCCCCGATACCATCCCGTCGGAATCTCCTTCGGCAAGCATCATAGCGCCAAAAAAGGGGAAGTCTTTCTTTAAAAGGTCCTTTGCTTCCTCGAACGAGACAGGGTGTTTGCGCTTTTCCATGTTCTTGACATAGATCTCCGCGTACCTGTCCAGTTTTGGGTGTTTGTCGGGGTCCGCTATTTCGGAAGCCGAAATGTCTATTGAATTTTCTACAGTATTTCTATGTATTTCTACCGTATTTCCTACAAGTATCACCTTTGCAAGTTTGCTTTTTGAGATGAGTTCCGCGGCCTTTAGCACCCTGAGGTCTTCGGTTTCCGGAAGTATTATTCTTTTTTCCAGTTTTTTGGCTTTTGTCCAGATGTTCTCGAGGAATTCCATGACAAGCCCAATATATCAGAACTTCATGAGCTCTTCAACCTGTTCGAACGCGCGCAGACCCTTTACGGCAAGGATGTCCATCAAATGTGTCCATAACCCGTAGGTCACCTCGCAGTCTCCCATTGCCCTGTGGGCGGAGGGCGCCGCGATGCCCAGATGTCCGGCGATGTTTCCAAGTTTGTAGTTCTTGAGCCCCGGAATGAGTTTTCTTGCCAGTTTAAGGGTGCAGACGATACGGTTCTCCAGTTTCTTTTTTAAATGCCTGTCGATGTGGTGGCTAAGAAATGGAATGTCGAAATCACTGTTGTGGGCAACCAGCACATGGCCTCCGGAAAAAACAAGAAAATCTTCGAGCGCCTGCTCAATAGACGGCTTCCCCTTGAGCATCTTATCGTCGATCCCGGTTATTTGAATTATGTTGGGAGGAAGGTCCTTCGGACAGCTTATGAGCGTCTGCCATACATCCTTGGCTGTTTTGCCTTCTGTCTTTATGGCTCCTATCTCTATTATCTCGGATGTCTTTGGCTCAAGCCCGGTTGTTTCTATGTCCACTATCACATACGGTATCTTATCGATCTCTTTCTGCCTGCGCAGGCGGGACAGAAAAGGAAAATCCTTTTCCAGTTTTAGGAACTCCCCGTCCTTTAAGAGATCTGACATAATTCGTATTTCCTGCTTCCCAGGCCTATCTGCTGGGCGTAATCAAGTTGAGAGGTGTACTCGATCTGCGGCCAGGTCTTTTTGATAATGTCTGTCCCGGCTTTTTTATTGACAAGATCAATGCTGGCCTGGTCTATTGCCACGGGATCAAACGAGGCCAGAACGCCTATGTCTTCAACTATGGGAGCATCGTTAAAGTTCCAGCAGTCGCAGTTGGGCGAAACATCGATGATGTAATTCATGTAGGCGCAGTTTTTGCCTTTGACCGCTCCGGCAAAATATTCAGCGATCTTTTCCTGAACGGATCTTGAAGAACCGCTCCACTCCATAGAAATGGCGGAAAAATTACAGGTGACTATGCATTCGGCACATCCTATGCACTTGCTGCTGTCTATAACAGCCTTTCCTCCGGACATTTTGATAGCATTTACAGGGCACCACTTTGTGCAGAGCTCGCAGCCGGTACATTTTTCGCTGTCAACTCCAGGATGAACATCGGCGTGCATCTGCTGTTTTCCGGCTCTTGAACCCAGCCCCATTCCCACATTCTTGATGGCTCCGCCAAACCCGGTCAATTCGTGGCCCTTAAAATGGGACAGCGCAAACATTGTGCCAGCCTGAAGGACTTCGGAAGCTATCTTGACTTTTTTAAAATGTTTGAGTCCGACCTCTACCTCGGTAAAACTTTTTCCGGTTAACCCGTCCGCTATAATGACCGGGGCAAAATCAAAGCCGTGCGCCTTTGCGGTGGCAAGGTGGTCCACAGAATTTCCCCGGGTGCCTTTGTAAAGCGTGTTGGCATCGGTCAAGAAAGGTTTTCCTTTAATCGAGGTTATCTTTTCAACAATAGGGGAGATATTTCCTGGCTTCACATAGGCCTTGTTCCCGGTTTCTCCAAAGTGGACTTTTACCGCCACAAGTTCGTCCGGCTTTATCAGCGCATTAAAGCCCGCCGCCTCAAATAGCCGCTTCAGGCTGCTGCTGCTGATCTTGTTTGCGGCAATAAAATGGACTTTGGATGGCATAAACCCTTTCTGTCCCTTTGGGACATCTTCCCCTGACAAGGGGAGACCGTTAAACCAATATTTCTCCCCCTGATAAGGGGGAGATTAAGAGGGGGTTCATTTCAAAATATCCTTCTGTCTTTTTCTATCGGTATCCTTTTGTTGGCCTCGTCCACTGTTGTTAGGTCTATCTGTGCGGTTAGCACTTCTTCCCTGTGGGAAGCTTTTTCTATTATCTTGCCGAACGGATCATAAATAACCGATTCGCCCGGATACTCGTATATCCTATCCTTGCCGATCCTATTGCAACCCGCCATAAAACAATGGTTCTCTATTGCCCGCGCTTTAAGCAGGGTAAGCCAGTGGTCAACTCTTTTTGATGGGAACTGCGCGGGGACAAAGACCAGTTTTGCCCCTTTTTCCCAGTATTTTCTCGAAAGCTCGGGAAATCTGATGTCATAGCATATCTCGGAAGCCGTTATTACTCCCCCAGTGTCAAAAACAGGCATGTTCCTGCCGTGGTCAAAGTGTTCATGCTCTCCCGTTGGCGAAAAGATGTGTATCTTGCGGTAAGCTCCGCTCGGTTTTCCTGACGGGTCAAATACAAAAGCCGTGTTATAAACCTTGCCCCCGTCATTTTCGGGGATGGAGCCTCCAAAGACCCAGGCGCCGCTTCTTTTTGCCCAACCGCTGAGAAAATCCAAAGTTTCTTTCTGCCAGGCTTTTGAGATGGCAGGAAGGTCATCGTAGGCAAAACCGGTGGACCACATTTCGGGAAGGCAGATAAACTCGGACCTCCTCTGGGCTGCTTTCTCGAACAGTTTTGCGGCCCGGTCCAGGTTGTGTTGCGGATCGGCCGTCTTTATGTCCATTTGCAGGAGAGAGATCACCCGTTTTTTCATTTTTAATTTTGTCCCGACGCTGAAGCGCCCGCCTGCCAAGCCTTCCCGGCTCGGCGGGATGGCGGGCAGGTCGGCTCCATTGGGAAGCGAACACGGAGCCGAACCTTCAGGTTCGGGTCCTTTATATTGATGTTCATTGTGTAAGGGACTTTACCTTTCGAACGCAGTCAAGCGCGTTCTTTACCTCTATCATATCCTGCCAGGTCAGCCATTTGGGAGAACCTTTTTCTTTTGACGGGTTCCTAAGCAGGTATGACGGGTGAAATATCGGCATCACAGAAATATCTGTTCCTTCGAGTTTGGTCCAATTGCCCCTTATTTTTGACATCGGCATTTCGTTCTTAAGCACGACCTTGCAGGCAGGAGACCCCGTCAGGATCAGTATTTTGGGGTTCACATATTTTATCTGAGCCTCAAGGTAGGGATAGCAGGCGTCGGTTTCTTCTCTTAAGGGAGCCCTGTTCTCGGGAGGCCTGCATTTTACGATATTTGTGATATAGACCTCATTGTTCCTGTTAATGCCGACGGACTCAAAGATCTTTGTCAGTAGCTGGCCGGCTCTTCCGACAAAAGGAAGACCCTGCTCGTCCTCATCGGCTCCGGGACCTTCGCCTATCAACATGAGGTCGCAAGGGACGGGACCTGAAGAGAACACTACTTTATTGCGTTTTTTGGAAAGATCGCACTTTTGGCAGGAAAAACATTCTTCTCTTATCTTTTGGTAGGCGGCAAGGTCCATTTGTAAAAAATATAGCACTAATAGGCAGAAATTTCCACCTGAATTTTACGATGTATAAATAGAGGGGGCAGGGTTGCTTAGACCCTGTCATATGATCATGATGCTCCGCATATATGCTTTAGAATCGCGAACTCGCAAAAGAGGCAGGCTTCTTGGCTCTGTCTCCTACGAGAGGATGCTGCTTAAGGTCGCAGCCTCTCACCCGGTCGTTAAGCTTTTGGTGCAGCGTTCTTTAAAGAGAATGCGGGGAGCAAAGGCTTCCTTAAGGACTAAAAGAACAAGAATGGTCAGGCTTCATACCCCGCGGTTCGTTGAAGTCCTCGGCATAGAATGCTGGAAAAAAGGGTTGATGATAGAGATCGAGCGCTGATCTTCGTTCCCCGTGCTATAATTTCCCTATAATGGCGGTCAAATTATTCGATACCACTTTGCGCGACGGCGCCCAGACCGAGGGGATCTCTTTTTCGGTCGAGGACAAGGTAAAGATAACAAAACTTCTGGATTCTCTGGGCATACACTATATTGAGGGAGGCTGGCCCGGTTCAAATCCCAAAGACATTGCCTATTTTGAAAAGATCAAAGAAGTCCCGCTGAAGAATTCCACTATAGTTGCCTTTAGCAGCACAAGGCGGCCGGGTGTTTTAGTTGAGGCGGACAAGAATATCGAGACTCTCATAAACGCCGGAACAAAGGCAGTTTCCATCTTCGGCAAGAGCTGGGATTTTCATGTCGTGGATGCACTAAAGACCACGCTGGAAGAAAACCTCTCCATGATATACGACACGGTGGCTTACCTAAAGGGCAAAGGCAAAGAGGTGTTCTATGACGCCGAACATTTTTTTGACGGTTATAAGGCAAATCCCGAATATGCTCTTAAGACGCTGCTGCAGGCGGAAAAAGCAGGAGCGGATGTCCTTTGCCTGTGCGACACCAACGGCGGCACCCTGGCTTTTGAAACCCAAAAAATAATCACCGAGGTCAAAAAGCATGTGACAAAGCCGCTGGGGATCCATGCGCATAACGATTCTGAGTGCGCGGTGTCGGTTTCCGGGATGGCCGTTTACTGCGGCTGTACCTATGTGCAGGGCACTATCAACGGCTACGGGGAAAGATGCGGCAATGCCAATCTGTGCTCCATAATCCCGATAATAAAACTTAAAATAAAGGACGACTGCATATCGGACGCCAGCCTTGCAAGACTGACGGAGGTGGCCCGCCACATAAGCGAAATAGCCAATCTGCCTCTTCCGCCGCACCAGCCTTTTGTGGGCAGGTCCGCCTTCGCTCACAAGGGCGGCATCCATGTGAGCGCTGTGCTGAAACATCCGGAAACTTATGAACATATAAAGCCCGAGCTGGTGGGCAACGGCCGCAGAGCAACTATCTCGGAGCTGTCGGGAGCCAGCAATCTGATGTTCAAGGCCAGGGATTTTGATGTAGATCTTAAAAAGGATTCTCCCCATGTAAAGAACCTGCTTGCAAAGCTTAAGCAGATGGAGCACGGCGGCTATCAGTTCGAAGAAGGGGAAGCTTCTTTTGAGCTGCTCTTAAAAAAAGAACTGGGCCTTTTCAAACTTCCTTTTGAATGGCACAAATTTGATGTGCGCTCCGTCAAGGAAAAGAACAGGAAGATGTGCGTTGAGGCAAGGGTCGAGATAAAGATAGGAAGGAAAAAGATAAGGGCAAAGGGGCAGGGCAACGGGCCAGTCAATGCACTTGATGAGGCGGTGCGCGGCACTTTGATGGACAACTTCCCTGCCGTCAAAAGAATGAAACTTACCGATTACAAAGTCAGGGTACTTGACAGCTCCGACGGAACCGCGGCAAAGGTGAGGGTCCTGATAGAGTCTTCCGATGATAAAAGCTCCTGGGGGACTGTCGGAGTTTCCTCAAATGTGATCGAGGCCAGCTGGCTTGCCCTGATAGACAGCATAGAATACTGTCTTATGAAAGAAGGTGTGCAGTGAACCTTCCTGTGTCGGCAAGGATAAAAGATAACGGGATTTTGGAGATAGGAGGCTGCGATGCGGCAGAGCTTGCCGCTGAGTTCGGCACCCCTCTTTATGTGATCGACGAATCTACCGTTGTTAAAAAATGCCGTCAATATAACGATTCACTTAAAAAACATTATCCTGACTCACTGGTCATCTTTGCCTGTAAGGCTTTTTGCGCGGCGGGTATACTCAAACTGGTCCACGAACAGGGGTTAGGTGTTGATGTCTCCACCTCCGGGGAGCTCTATACCGCGCTAAAAGGCTCCTGCGATACGAATAAATTATTCTTTCACGGCAACAACAAATCTGTTTCCGAGATAGCCTTTGGCATTAAGTCCGGAGTCGGGACTTTTATCGCGGACAATACCGATGAGATAAGGATGATAAGCGATGAAGCTCTAAGACAGGGATCAGAAGTAAAAGTGATGCTCCGCATAAATCCCGGTGTTGAGGCCCATACGCATGACTATATAAGAACGGGCATGACGGATTCAAAGTTTGGCATATCAAAGGAAGACGCCCTCAAAGCCGTGAGCCTGCTGAAAAGCCTCAAAGGCCTTGAATTTGCAGGACTTCATTCCCACATCGGTTCTCAGATCTTTGAAAAACAATCCTTCTGCGCCGAAATAGATGTTCTTGCCGAACTGGCGTCCCAGATCAAAAAGTCCCTGGGGCTGGACTGCGCCAGTCTCGACCTTGGAGGCGGTATCGGGATAAGATACACTTCCCAGGATGAGGATCCCTGCATCGAGGACTTTGTGGAATGCATGGCTGTAAGGTTAAAGGAGAACTGCCGAAGGCATAAATTGAAAGAACCGCGGCTGATACTTGAGCCCGGAAGGTCAATAATAGCAGAGGCGGGAGTGACCCTCTACGAAGCAGGGGCGGTCAAGGAAATACCCGGGATAAGAAAGTATGTCCTTGTTGACGGGGGTATGGCCGATAACCCCAGGCCCATTCTTTATCAGGCAAAATATGAGGCCGTTGTTGCCGGCAAGGCCTCTCAAAAGCCGCAGGAAACATATACGATAGCGGGAAAGGCCTGCGAATCAGGCGACATCCTTATAAAAGACATAAAACTTCCTAAAATAGAAAGAGGCGACATCATCGCGGTCCTTTGCACAGGAGCCTACAATTACTCTATGGCCAGCAATTACAACAGGCTGCCTCGCCCCGCGGTCGTAGCGGTCAGGGACGGGCGCCCCAGGCTAATTGTGAAGAGAGAAACCAACGAAGACCTGGCGAGGAACGACCTGTGACAATGCCATTCGGGATCTCGCTTATAGACCTCATCGATATCATCATTGTGTCGGTCATACTGTACCAGATCTTTGTTTGGCTTAAAGGAACGGCCGGCATGCAGCTTCTCCGCGGGCTTCTGATAATCTTTGTCGTCTATTTCCTTGCCCAGCAGCTGGGCCTGCGCACACTTAACTGGCTCATGGAAAGATTTGTGACCATCATTCTTATCGTCATTATAATAGTGTTCCAGCCCGAACTGCGCAGGGCGCTTGAGAGGATAGGGCGGGGCCGCTTCCTTTCCAGGTTCGGTATCTCTCTTGGGACCAAGGGCAGCGCTGTGGTGCGACAACTTATCGATGCCGTAGAAAAATGCGCGCAGGAAAAGATCGGCGCTCTGATTGTTCTCGAAAGGAACACGGGTCTCAACGAATTCCTGGAGTCCGGCATAAAAATAGATGCCCCGGTCAGCGAAGAGCTCCTCATTACTATACTTACCCCCCAGACCCCGCTGCACGACGGCGCGATCATTATACAGGGCGACAGGATCGCGGCAGCTGGCTGTCTTCTTCCGCTTTCGGAAAGCAGGCTTATAGACAGGCGTCTGGGTACCCGTCATCGGGCTGCGGTGGGAATGAGCGAACAGTCCGATTCTCTTGTCATCGTTGTCTCCGAAAGGACGGGGACTATCTCCGTAGCGGAGAACGGCTATCTACAGAGGTTCCTCAGCAAGGAACTGCTGGAAGAAAGGCTCTTTGACCTTTACAAAACCGATTCCCACAGGTCCAAATTCGCTTTCTGGAAAAAGAAGGAATAAAATGCCCCGCTTTCCTGCTTCCGGTCTTCTTCAAAAGAAAAGCGCCGGTGAAAAGATCACCTGCCTTACCGCCTACGACGCTTTTACCTCAAATGTGCTTGAGGACGCCGGACTGGATATCATACTGGTAGGTGATTCTCTCGGGAATGTTGTACTGGGCTATCCGGATACCAGGCAGGTTACGATAGAGGACATGATAAGGCACACCGCCGCGGTGAGGCGCGGAGCTCGAAATTCTTTCATAACAGCGGACCTTCCTTACTTTACGGTCTCTTCCGGAACTGACCAGATAAAGAAAGATTCACTCAGTCTGATAAACCAAGCCGGGGCAGATGCCGTAAAGATCGAGGGAGTCTTTGATCTTGAAGCAATAAAAGAGCTGGCTGCTTTAGGCATCAATGTTATGGGCCATTTGGGCTATCTTCCGCAGAGCTGCAGCCGTCCCGCTTTAACTGGCCGAGACGCAGAAAGCGCAAAAAAACTTGGTGAAGAAGCGCTACTCCTGCAGCAGGCGGGAGTTTTTGCGATCGTGCTGGAACTGGTTGAAGAGAACACGGCCTCTGCTATATCAAAAAGCCTTAACATTCCGACGATAGGGATCGGATCGGGCAAAGACTGTGACGGCCAGGTGCTGGTGACCAATGATATTGCCGGCCTTACTTTCGGGAAGGTCCCTGGGTTCGCAAAAAAATATGATGATCTGGGCAACCGCCTTAAAGCCTGCGTTAAGAGTTTTGTCAGCGATGTAAAGCGGTCATCTTGAACTGGGCGCGCAGGTAAAATCCCTTACAAAGTCTTTCAGGTATTTCTTGATGTTATCGAGGTCCGCCGTGTAATAAATGAACTTCCCCGCTTTTACACACGATACAAAACCGGCCCTTTTAAGAAGCGACAGGTGGTATGATACCGTTGCCTGGCTCGCAAAAAGGCGGCTGTTTATCTCCTGAACGCACAATTCCTTTCCCATTATCAGTTCTAGTATCCTGAGCCGCTCGGGATTTCCCAGGACCTCAAGATAAGCGCCGTATTTTTGGCTGAGCAGGTTCAATCCGGTCTCCTTTTATGCGCCGAGGATATCGTTTAAGATCCTTACGGACTCTTTAAGTGCAGAAAGGGCGTCCTGCGGGCTGAGGTTGTCGATCATCTGTCCTGCCGGTTTTGAAGGGTCTGCCATGAGCGGCTCCAACTGCTTTTTTTCTATCTTGATCTGAACGGATTTGAGCACATCATCAAAGGCCTTTTCAGGTTTTTGCGTTGGCGAGGACCTGAGAGATGAAAAGTAGTCCTGCAGGAACTTTTCCTTGGGAACTCTTATGTCTTCGTATACCATTGTTTTTTTCTCCTCAGTATTCTTATCGCGCCAAACCCTCCTCAACTTGCATAGACCCGTGCATAAATGTAAAATGGAAGTCGAAGTGCCCTCGTAGCCCCTCGACAGGCTCGGGGCTTAGTGTTGTTTAGTTGAAGGGTGCGTTGATTGTGGCGCACTGAGCGAACGAAGTGAGTCGAAGTGCCCTCGTAGCTCAATTGGATAGAGCAACGGTTTCCTAAACCGGAGATTGTGAGTTCAAATCTCGCCGAGGGCAGGAATTTTTATGGGCAATAATATTATCCTGATCGGCTTTATGGCCACGGGAAAGACCGCGGTGGGAAAAGCGCTTGCAAAAAAGCTGGGATTCAAGTATGTTTCGACCGACGACCTAGCAGAAAAAACCGCGGGCATGAAGATACCCGAGATCTTTAATAGATACGGGGAAAAACGCTTTAGAGCTATCGAAGCAAAAGTCCTAAGGTCTCTAAGGAAAAGTAGGGATTGCGTGATCTCCTGCGGGGGAGGTCTTGTAATAAGCGCCGGCAATAGAAAAGCCCTCAAAAAGCTTGGTACGGTGGTCCTGCTCAAAGCTTCTCCTTCTGTCATAAATTCCAGGCTTGGCAGGCTCAGGAACAGGCCTATCCTGAACATAAAGAGCCGGAAGGAGAGGCTTAGCCAGATCAGGAGTCTTCTCAAAAAGCGGACAGGGTATTACGAAAAAACAAAAGACTTTGCCGTTGATACGACGGCTCTTACTCCTTTAAGGACCGCTGTCGTCATATTGAGAAAATCATCTCTTTACATATGAATGCTAAGGTGGTATCTTAATAATCAGTCTACAATGCGGAATTTGATAAGAATATATAGCGTTGTTTTAGCTCTACTGCTCCTTGGATCTGTCCAGGAGGTTTTTGCCGCCGAGGCCATCGACATCGGAGCCGGCGCAAGGTCCATAGGCATGGGCCGGGCTTACAACGCCGTCACAGCGGACGGCTATTCGCTGTTTGCCAATCCGGCCGGCATAGCGGGGCTTAACTCCATCCAGGTCGTGAGCATGTACGGCGAATTAAGCGGGGATGTTGCCTATACCCAACTGGGCGCCGAATTCCCGACTCAATACGGAGTGTTCGGTATAGGATATGCGGGCAGCAAGGCCGGAGAGATCGTTGTAAGCACCGTAGATGCCAGCGGCAGGATAGTTCCTTTCACCACCTTCAATTACGGGAATGACCTCTACCTCTTCAGTTATGGCAATAGATATAAGGACAGGCTTGACTACGGTATCACGCTAAAATCTTTCAGGAAGGGCAGCAGCCAGATACAGGGAGGCGAGGGTACCGGCATGAACGCCGATGCCGGCCTCACTTATCAAATAGACAAAAGATTAAGGTTAGGGCTTTCGCTGCGCAATATTATGATGGGGGATATGGGCGCTATCAAATGGGGCAACGGATATGTGGAAGCCCTGCCGCTGGAGCTCAAACTGGGACTTGCGCTCCAGCCTAGAGAGGACATCCTGTGCCTGTTCGATGTCAACTCAAAATCCGAATACCCTTCGGACGCCAAGGCCGGCATAGAGTGGAGCATTAACAAGAATTTTTCCCTAAGGGCCGGGGCCGAGCAGCTGGCGGCCAGCGATTACTCGCGGTATATCAATTACAGCGCTGGCGTCGGGATCAATTACGGCAGCATAAAATTCGATTACGCGTACTACTACGATACGATACTGTCTTATAATTCCAGACACTTTGTTTCATTTGCCGTGAGAGACATCGGTAAGAGGCCGGAAGCCGCAAAGCCCGCGCTTGAGGACAAGAAAACTGTTGCCGTGGCAGTAAAAAAGATCCCCATTTCCGATGTGCCGGATTCCCACTGGGCCAGCAATGCGGTCCAGTATGTTGTCAACAGAAGATACCTTTCCCTTTATCCGGACGGCCTGTTCAGGCCGGATAAGGATGTTATCAGAGCGGACCTAGCGACCGTCCTTCTTAAATTAAGATACGGAGCGATGCCAAAGGCCTCCGACGAGATCACATTCAAGGATGTCCCTAACAACTATTGGGCAAAGGGTGCCATAGGAAAAGCCGCGGCGCTTGACCTTATGAAAGGATATCCTGACGGCACATTCAAGCCCAACGGCAAAGTTTCTCTTATGGATGCCATTATTGCCTGTGCAAGGATAGGGGGCCTTAGTTCTAAAGCGGCCAACACTCCTTCGTATACAAATATCGCGCCCAACCATTTTGCTTATGAGCAGATCAAGGCGACAAAGGCGGCCGGGCTCCTTGATTTTGTAACAAGCCCATCTCTTCCGACCGAAAGGCCGCTTACCAGGGCACAGCTTGCCTGGATGCTTTACAAACTCGGGAACTGAGCTTTTTCTTCATTCAAGAATGATCCGGAACAGGTCTGTCTCCTGTGTTATAATCTTTTCATGAACAAGACCAAAGTCAGACTTAAGGAAGCATCCTACCAAGTGCTCATCTGCGACGGGGAAATGAGCTCTCTCGGAAGGGCTTTGAGGGGAGCAGGGGCCTCCACAAGAATAATTGCAATAACCGATCATAATGTCGGCAGACTGTACGGGCAGGTCCTGCGGCACAGTCTGCGCAGTTCCGGCTTTAAGCCGGAAGTGCTGGTCATTCCGCCCGGGGAAAAGCAGAAATCCCTTAAGAACGCGGAAAAACTCTATCACGCGCTGACTTCTTTAAAAGCGGCCAAAGACACTACTATCATTAGTTTTGGCGGAGGAGTAGTGGGCGACCTTGCCGGCTTTGTGGCCGCCACATACATGAGGGGAATAAGGCTGGTACATATTCCCACCACGCTGCTTGCTATGGTGGATTCCAGCATGGGGGGCAAGACCGGTGTCAATCTTGACGAAGGAAAGAACCTTGTGGGTTCCTTTTATCAGCCCTCCCTTGTGTTCTGCGATGTCTCGCACATCCTTACTCTTCCCGAAAAAGAAATGAGGAACGGGCTTGCGGAAGTGATAAAATATGGCATCATAAAAGATCCCCAGCTGTTCGCTCTTCTGGAAAAACATGTTAAAGGGCTTAAGAACCCCAGGCTCGACCGTCCAAAGGACTTTAAGGGCCTTATGCACCTCTGGGTCAGGATCATCGAGCGCTCCGCATCAATAAAGGCCAGGATAGTGGAACTGGACGAAAAGGAACAAAAAGGCCCCAGGATGCTCCTCAACTTTGGCCACACCATAGGACATGCGCTTGAGGCACTTATGGGCTACACCGGGATCTCCCACGGCGAGGCCGTAGCGGTAGGTATGGCGGCCGCCTCCAGAGCCGCCTTAAGGCTCAGGATGATCAAAGCCGGCGAACTTGCGCGCATCGTTTCTCTGATAGAGGCAGTAAATCTACCTTCCAGGATCTCCAAAAATCTGAAAGCCGACGATATTATCGCAAAACTTTTGCTGGACAAAAAAGTCCGCAACGGAAAGGTGAACTTTGTACTCCCGCGCTCCATCGGTTCTGCCGTGGTCCGCAACGACATCCCCGTAAGGACGATAAAAGAAGCACTTAAAGAGACCGGAGCAAGATAATGGACCTTAAGGCTCAGATAGAGGCATTTGGCCGCAATTCGAGCGACTTTATCGGCAGAGAAGACCTTCTGGAAAAACTCAAGGAGGATCGCCCTCTTAAGGTAAAATGGGGCGCCGATCCGTCCGCCAGCGACCTCCATCTGGGACATACCGTAGTTCTGCGCAGGCTCAGGCTCTTTCAGGAATTCGGGCACAGGGTGGTCTTTATAATAGGCGATTTTACCGGCATGATAGGAGATCCTTCCGGCAAATCAGAGACCAGGAAGCCTCTTTCAAGGGAAGAAGTGATGAAGAACGCCGAAACTTATAAAGCGCAGGTGTTCAAGGTCCTTGACCCAAAGAAGACGGAGGTTGTGCTTAACAGCGCCTGGCTTTCAAAACTGGACCTTCCACAAATAATGAAACTGCTTTCTCAGTATACTGTGGCAAGAATGCTTGAGCGAGCCGACTTTAAGGAGAGGTTCAAGACCAATAAAGAGATAAGCATAATAGAATTCCTGTATCCTTTGATGCAGGGTTATGATTCGGTGAGGATAGATGCGGATGTTGAACTGGGCGGACATGACCAGATCTTTAATCTGCTTGTGGGCAGGGAACTTCAAAAGGCTTACGGAAAAAAGCAGCAGGCTATCATCACCCTTCCGCTTCTCGAAGGCACCGACGGCAAGATGAAGATGAGCAAGAGCCTTGGCAACTACATCGGTATCAACGAGCCCCCCAAAGAGATCTATGGAAAGACCATGTCCATCCCTGATGAACTCATGATCAAGTATTTTGAACTGCTGACAGATCTGCCGCATGAGAAGATGGAGGAGTTGGACAAAGGATTAAAGAGCGGGAAGGTCCATCCCAAAAAAGCCAAGAGCGATCTTGCAAAGCTCCTGGTCGAGCAGTTCCACGGGAAAAATGCGGCGCAGGAGGCCGAGAAGGAATTTGAAGAGGTGTTCAAGAACAACGAACTCCCTTCGGATATACCGGTCCGCAAAGTTAGCCTTGATGGCGGCCAGCTTCTGATCACAAAAGTGCTTGTTGATGCGGGGCTTCTCCCTTCGCTTGGCGAAGCAAAGAGGATGATAAAGGGTGGCGGAGTAAAACTTGACGGAGTAAAAGTTGGTTCGCAGGACCAGGCGTTATCAAAAAAGGGAAGCTTTGTGCTGAGCATAGGCAGGCGCAAGCATGTGAAGGTGATATGCGAGTAGGTCTCGGATATGATGTCCACAGGCTGGTCAAGGGACGAGACCTTGTTCTTGGCGGAGTAAACATCCCTTTTGACCGCGGGCTCAAGGGCTATTCCGATGCAGATGTTCTTCTGCACGCGGTTATAGACGCGCTCCTGGGAGCCGTTTCAAAAGGTGACATCGGAAAACACTTTCCTCCGGGCGATCCAAGGTTCAAGGATATCTCCAGCCTTCTTCTCCTTAAGACCGCAGGAAAGATCCTCAAAAAAGGGCGCATAAAAATAAACAATATCGATACTGTGATAATAGCAGAAAGGCCGAAGCTTTCTTCCTACACGGCCAGGATGGAAAAGAAGATAGCCGCCTGTCTTAAAATTGCGGCTTCAAAGGTCTGCGTCAAGGCCAAAACTGCCGAGGGACTTGGAGATACGGGTAAAGGCAGGGCGATAGAGGCCTTTGCCGTCTGCCTTGTGGACACAGCAAAATGAATCCCTCACTCCGAATGGCGCTGCTGGTGTTTGTACTTCTGTTTGCCGCAGCCCCCCGACCGCACTCCGAAGAGCCAAAACACAAGGTGGAAGCAGCCAGGTTCTTTTCGGCCGGAGGAGGCGGAGGTGAGCTGATAATAGACGGAAGGACCACGATAAGGCTTTACTCCTCTTCGGAGGCGGGCACTCCGCCATATGAAAGGGCCGAAGAAATATCAAAGCGGCTCGATCGGCTTATAATGTGCGGGGCTCCCGTAGGAAAGATATCCCCGGCAATGATGGACGATGTTGCTGTCGGAATGGTAGGGGACGATCCCGTGTTCTCCGTTGAGCCGGGTGACCTTACAGGAACCTCAATTTCGCCTCTTATCCTTGCCTATGACTGGTCCAACAGGATAAGGTCCGCTTTTAAGTCGACCCTGATACCTCAGTATATTGTGGATGAGATAGTTAAAATAGAAAAAATGAGAGGCATCAGTGTCGAGGTTAGAAAACTTAAGTGGGGCAGGGAATCCGAGATACTCATTAACGGCAAAGTGGTGATGAAGACGACAGACACAGATCCCGAAATATCCGCCTATGACAGGGCAAGGGCTATCGCGCAGATGATAGAAGAGTCGATAATGGAAGGTAGCGAAGGTGACCGTGTAGTAACAGAGATACTTCCTGACGGGGATTACGGGATAAGAATCGGTGGCACATCCATTTCACTGGTAGACAGGTACGATGCGCAGTATCACGGCAAAAAACTCTGGGACCTGGCTGCAGAATACGCCAACAATATAAGAAAGGCGCTCGGAATGCGCAGCAGCCCTCTTGACCGGTTGTTCTCCGGCCTCAGCCAGACAGGAAAAGCCTCCTGGTACGGAGGGTTTTTCCACGGCAGGAGAACCTCGAGCGGGGAACGGTACAACATGCATGACTTTACCGCAGCCCACAGGACCCTTCCCTTTGGCACAAAGGTCCTTGTCACAAGACTGGACAATTATAAAAGTGTTGCCGTCAGGATAACCGACAGGGGACCTTACATAAAAGGGCGCATAATCGATCTTTCGCACTCCGCGGCCGAGGCTATCCAGATGCTGGGCAAGGGAGTGGCTCCTGTTAAAATAGAGGTGCTGGAAAAACCTGTTAAGAATAAGAATTAAGCTGTATTATAGCGTCAAGCATACCAGTTGAAAGGAGAACATCTATGTCTGAAGTAAGAGGCATCGGAGCCGGACAGCTTTCGCGGGGCAGTTCACAGCAAAACAGGCAGGAATTATTGAACAAGCTCTGTTCAGGCTCTTATTCTATAGAGGTCCGTACGGAAGCCGCCAGAAAACTTGCGGCCCTTGATAAAAAAGATGTGGTCGATTATTTGTTCGTTCTGGTCAATAAACGCACTTTTGCCGGCATCAATTACGTAAATACTCCGGCCACAAGAAGGGCTGCAATGGCAGTGCTTACTTATATAATGGAGTACACCTCCCAAACAGGCAAAGCCGAGAAGATCCAAAACCTGGCCGTAGAGATCGCGAGCAAAAGATATGAATGGAAAAATGAGGATGCCGAAGTAATAAAACAATGCCTTGTCGCCATATCAAGATGCAGCC
>Ga0209609_10000359_pt1 | contig 27451 bp, 27 predicted proteins | sample LakKivw325mmetaG_FD_184136 | JGI IMG/M metagenome (GOLD analysis project Ga0209609, IMG submission 184136) | Anoxic lake water microbial communities from Lake Kivu, Rwanda to study Microbial Dark Matter (Phase II) - Lake Kivu water 325m metaG... | ecosystem: Environmental > Aquatic > Freshwater... | reverse complement strand
CCAAACCTCATAGCCAACGCCCTGAACCTCAATGATAATAAAGCTGTCTTTTTTGATAACGATTTTGCCCGATAAATAAGAAATCATACACCTTCATCATACCCAATTTTGCCTTATTTTCAAATCTGGCCTTACAAGCTTAATAGACCAAAAAACCATCGGCCATATTTACCGATGGTTTTACCTCTAAAAATAACAAAACTATTTCTCCAAAATATTATACGTGCCAACCCGCAAAATAATGTATCCGTCTTCAGTAATTGAAAAAAGAAATCTGTAATGCATGCTGATACTGCCTTCGTAAACATCGTCACAGCCCTTTACCTTTTTTACTCTCAAAGATGGATGCGACAGATTACTGGTCAATAAAATCATCTTTGCATCAACTTGTTTCTGTAAAATCGGCGACAGCTTCTTATAATCCTTCTTAAATTTGTGAGTGAAATTAAGTTCCATTTAGTGGTGGAGATAAGCGATTAAATCATCAACATTGTCAAATTTATGCAACCTCCCCCGCCTTACATCTTGTAGCGCCTCATCTAGCATCGCTTTGCCTCTTTTTGACAATTCAACAAGCGGGAATTTATCAAGTATAGCTTTCGGACGCAAAACCAAACGATTTTTTTCTAATTGCGCCTCCAAATAATCGCCCTCTTGAATACCCAAAATCCGCCTGATTTTTTGAGGCAAGGTAATTTGCGCTTTTTGACGCACTTGTATTAAAGTTGCTCCGTTCATAAATTTCTGAAATTCTTACTTTCCAACATTATAACGAATCCAAAAGTATTGTCAACAGGTGCCAATAAAGCCATTGGCCACGCGACCAATGGCTTTTTGGAGTAATTTCTGTTATTTTGAAGCAATGTTTAAGCTTGTTGCAAAATTTAAGCCGGCCGGGGACCAGACCAAGGCGATTGAACAAATGACGAAAAATATAGAGACAGGTGAAAGAGACCAGGTGCTTTTGGGTGTAACGGGCAGCGGAAAAACTTATTCAATTTCAAATGTTATTGCCAAAGTTCAAAAACCAACCCTCTGGATTTCTCATAACAAAACACTTGCCGCTCAAACCTTTCAAGAGTTAAGGGATTTTTTCCCTGACAATGCGGTGCATTATTTCGTATCCTACTATGACTATTATCAGCCCGAGGCCTATCTGCCAGCTACCGACACTTATATTGAAAAAGATGCCAAGATTAATGAGGAGATTGACCGACTACGGCATTCTGCGGTGCAGGACTTAATGCAAAGAAAAGATGTGATTGTGGTGGCTTCGGTTTCCTGCATTTACGGTTTGGGCTCGCCCGAGGAATACCGCAATGTTTCTTTGGAAATCAAAAACGGGCAAAAAATCAAACGTCAGGAATTCTTGCGGCAATTAACTGCTTTGCAATATCAAAGAAATGATTACGATTTTACGCCGGGCAATTTTCGGGTACGGGGCGATGCAATTGAAATTTTTGCTATCACAGGACAAGAAATTATCAAGGTAGAATTTTGGGGCGGCACAATAGAAAAAATATCAATCGCCAAGTGTAATAGCAAAAATTTCAGAATTTTCAATTTTCAATTTTCAATTTTCAAAATAAAGTTATTCCCGGCAAAATTCTGGGTATCGGAAGAGGCCAAACAAAAAGTTGCTATTGCCAATATAAGAAAAGACCTACAAAAACGTTCAGACGAACTTAGAAAACAAAAAAAATTAGTGGAGGCGCAACGATTGGAACAACGCACAAATTACGATATAGAGATGATTGAGACGGCCGGTTATTGTTCGGGCATTGAAAATTATTCGCGCTACTTTGATTTCAGAGAGCCCGGCACCGCCCCCTTCACACTTTTGGATTATTTCTCTGCTAACTCGCAAGATTTCTTAATTGTAATAGACGAGTCGCATATCAGCATTCCCCAGTTGCACGCTATGTATAACACTGACAAAGCCCGCAAAAACGTGCTTATTGAATACGGCTTTCGGCTGCCTTCGTGCTTGGACAATCGGCCGTTAAAGTTTGAAGAATTTGAAAACAAAGTCAGTCAGGCCATTTATGTTTCAGCCACACCGGGGCCATATGAAATTTCTCAAATTAAGCAGTTGGTGCGACTCCCGATGTCGCACCACGGTGCGACATCGGGAGTCGCACCACTCGCGCTAACTTCAAAGTTGTTAGTGGAACAGCTGGTACGGCCGACGGGACTACTGGAGCCAAGGATTGAAATCAGGAAAAGCGAGGGACAGGCGCAGGACTTGATTGATGAAATCAAAAAGGCCGCCAAAAGCAATGAACGGGTTTTGGCAATTACTTTAACCAAACGAATGGCCGAGGAATTAGCACAGCACTTGAAAGAGCAAGCAATAAAAGCCCAATACTTGCACTCGGAAGTCAAAACACTGGAAAGGCCAACGATTTTAACTAAACTACGACAAGGTGAATTTGATGTAATAATTGGAATTAACCTATTGCGAGAGGGCTTGGACTTACCCGAAGTTGCCTTGGTGGCCATTTTAGACGCTGATAAAGAGGGCTTTTTAAGAAACGAAACAACCCTTATCCAAACAATGGGAAGAGCGTCCCGACACCCCGAAGGCCGAGTAATTTTATACGCTGATAAAATAACCGGCTCAATGAAAGCCGCCATCAATGAAGTAAACCGCCGGCGCAATATCCAAATGGCTTACAATAAAAAGCACAAAATCACCCCCCAAGCAATCATTAAAAAAGTTAAGGCCTGGCCCTTTGCCAACCAACAGAAAACCATTGCCGCTGAATTTGGCGCAATCAATGATGTTAAAATTTTAGAAAAAGAAATGAAAACCGCAGCAGCCAACCTTGACTTTGAGCGAGCTGCTGAAATCAGGGACTTGATAAAAAAATTAAATTTTTGACTTTGGATAAAAAACAATGTAAAATTTAACTTAAAAGGTCGGATGATAAAATCAATCTCAAAAATATGGGAATAGGAATAAACATTGAAAAATATAAACCTATAGCAGAAAAAAAAAGACAAGAAAAAGAAAGGGTTGAAAAAATTAAAGATTGGAGAGAAGGTTTTAATAAAGAAGCAAAAAAGATGTACGGAGAAAAAATGGCGGAAATGAGAAACAAAGAAAGAAAAGACGCGCACGAAGCCAAAATGGCAAAATGGAAAGAACGGGGAGAGGCCTTAAAAGGAAAAATCGGCAAAACCATTGAAACGGCCTCTATTGTTCGCTATGCGGGAAAGGAAATGGGGAGAGACACCTTAATGGCCTTAAAACAGGGCGCTGAAAACAAAATTGGCCAATTAGCAGAAAGAGGAAATGAAGCGTACAACAAGTGCTCGGGCAAAATTGAAGGGATACGTTCCAAAGTAAATGATTGGATAGAAAAATTCCGAGATCGCCGCAAGATAGAAAAAACAAAAAAACTCATCAAGGAAGCAGCGCCGATACTCCAGCAAATAACCGAAAATGTCGCGGAAATGAAAAAGCGCAATCAGGAGAGAATCAAGCCGAGGATTAAAAATTTGCAATCTCTACTTGAAATTCGTGCGGCAGCTGCTTAATAAGCAAAAAACTATACAGTTTAAATTTACAACTATGGATAAAAACAAATTAACCCAAGCAATCAAAGATGCCGCTATCTCTGATAACCTTAAGGAAGAACTTTTGGCAATGGTTGGCACAGAGAAAAAAATAGATAAAAAAACCGCCCAAAAAATCAGTGACAAGATAAGCGATGAGATAGAAATCACTCTCCGAGAAATCGGTGATATTATGGAAGAAGACGCTATTGAGGGATACGAAGAAGAATCAGGGGGAATTGACAAAGAATTAAACGACCTGGAAGAAGAGGTTAATCAAAAAACCGAAGAAGTTGATTTGGCAGCCACTCGCTCCCAAATAACTGGCAAAGAAAATTAGATATTGCAAAAACGGAAAATGTTTGATATTGTATTGCCATCAGGCGAAAGTGTTTTATTTTTCAAGGTATGCCAATTACCAAATCAGCTAAAAAAGCGCTAAGGCAAAACGTCAGAAGAAAACAAAGAAACATTGAACGCAAAACCAAGTTGAAGAACATTGCGAAAGAGGTGCGGGGTTTGATTGCTGAAAAAAAGTTTGAGGAAGCAAAGAAGCTTTTACCCCAACTTTATAAAACATTGGATAAGACAGCTAAGGTTGGCACTATCAAAAAAAATACGGCCAGCCGTAAAAAATCGCGCATTGCCAAGTCGCTTAATAAGGCCTTGATGAAATGAATACAATAGAAAACGCCCCCGTCCTCTCTTAATTTGAAAAAACATTATAAAAGTTTGAATTGAAGAGGGCGGGGGCGTTTTCTATTGTAAAAAGTTAAAAGAAGTCTGACCCCACCGTCGCGCTGGGTCGTTTTTGTTTATTAGATTTCTGCAACCAACATCCGCAGGCCGTCCTCGGGGAGAATCTTGCCGGTTTTCATAGACAAATCCAGATTAAAAATATTTTGATAGATTTTTTTTAATTCCGCCAAAGAAAAACGCGAGGCCTGGCCAATGGTTTTTCTTAAAACAAATGGGTGCAACTTCAAACGATTCAATTTATTAGGATTTCCCTCGGCTGATTTAACCGCCATCAAATTGCGGAATTGATAGATAAACATAGAGAAAACATAAAAGGGGCTATCGCCTTTTTCCAAATGCTTTTGCAAAAACCGCAAAGCCCGAACCTTGTCCCGGCCAGCCAAGGCGTCAATGGTTTGGAAAATCTCCGTTTCAATCTTGGGCTTCACCAACAGTTTTATATCTTCTTCCCTTATTCTTTTAGAATAAACGGCTATTTTTTTCAATTCGTTACTCATTCGCCATAAATCATCTCCAGCAAATAAAATCAAATTATTTAAGGCGCTTTCGTCAATAACCGCCCCACATCGTGCCAGCTCGGCTTTAATCCAATTTCTCAACTGTACACCGCTTATTTTTTTAAACTCCTGTGTTTGGGCCTGCTTTAACAAGGCCTTAAACAAAGAATTCTGTCCTTTGATTTCTTTTCTCTCTAAAATCACTACAATGTCGCTTGATTGAGCGATATCTTTTATCTTTTTGGCAAAGTCAGTGGCAAACTTCTCGTTTGAAAAAACATTTTCCACAAAAAAGAGTTTTTTCTGAATGAACATTGAACGTTGAGAAAGGGCCTCCCAAAAATCAATAAAGTTAACGCCTTTAGCGTCAAATTTTTCCAAATTCAAAATACCCTGATTAACTTTCAAGTATTGATTTTCAATCTCTTTGACTTTTTGTTGGAGCCGATAGGTATCGGCTCCATATAGGAAATAAAGCATACTATTTCTGACAATCAGGACAAAAATGCGCTGACCTCCCACCTATCTTTAGCCGTTTAATAATACCACCACATCTTAAGCAGGGCTTGCCGGTTCTTTGATAAACCTTGTGATAAGGCACAAAGCCGCCCTTTTTACCTAGAGCATCAAGATAATATTCAACAGAGGAGCCGCCTTTTGCAATGGCTTTTTTCAAAATTTTTTTCATCGCTAAAAAAAGACGGCTAATTTCTATTGGAGATAGTGTTTTAACAATGCGCAAGGGATGTATCTTGGCCTCAAATAAAATTTCATCGGAATAGATATTGCCAATGCCGGCCAGAAATTTCTGGTCCATCAAAAGCGGTTTTATTTTGGCTTGCCTTCTTTTCAGAAGGCGATTTTTAAATTCACTTTCTTTTATCTTAAGGGCTTCCGGGCCCAATTGCTTTATTTCCTTCATCTCTCGGACATTTTCAACATTTTTCCACCAGCCGAATTTCCGAGCATCGTTAAAAATCAACCTCGTGCCATCGCTGAAATTAAAAACCTGGCGAGTATGGCGGCCAGGTTGCCCGTTAAAAATTAACTGGCCAGTCAGCTTTAAGTGAAAAACCAATGATGAGCCATCGCTAAAATCAATAATCAAAATTTTTGCCCTTCTCTTTACGTCAACAATCTTTTTACCATTCAGTTTTTTGCCAACAATTTTGATAGCTAACTGCCTCCTTATTGTTTCAACCTCCGGCAATTCAGGCATGCTATTTCTTCGCCAACACCTGCCTAACTTTTTCTACAATCTCATTGGGAGTAAAGTGGGCTTTAACCATATAATCAACGGCTCCCAGGCCCATCCCCTTATCCACGTCGTCCTGCTGGCCTAAATTGGAAAGGATAATAACTGGGATATTCGCCAAGGCCGTATTTTCTTTCATTTTTGCTAAAACGTCAAACCCGCCAATGCCCGGCAAAATTAAATCCAGAAGTATTAAATCGGGCCGGTTTTCTTCCATCGCTTTTAAGCCGCTTTCACCATCAACCGTGCTAGTTACCTCAAAACCCTGCTCCGCATCCAATTTTCTAACCATTAGTTCCCTTAAAAATTTATCGTCTTCAACAATGAGAATTTTACTCATAAAGATAAACAAACAAAATTACCCTATTTGTTTTCGGACCTTTGTTAAGACCTCTTGAGGGTCAAACTCGGTCTTTATTAACCAATCCTGAACTCCCATTTCTTGCGCCCTGGTCAATTCAACCGGCTGGCCGGAATTTGAAATAATTACAACCGGAATGTCTTTTATGGCTTCGTCTTTGCGTTTTTCCTCCAAAACCTCAAATCCATCCTTCTTGGGCATAATAATATCCAATAAAACCAAATCGGGCTTTATTTCTCGCATCATAGCCAAGCCCCTTTCGCCCTCTTCGGCTATGTGGACTTCATAGCCAGCGGCCTGCAATTGCCGCTGCAAGAGGCCTAACATAATATCTTCATCTTCAAGAATCAAAATTTTTTTTGGCATATTAGAAATCGTTAACAAAGAGCTAAAAATTTGCAGGCAAATTTTTAGCGATGAGTTTACGAGTTCTTATACCCTGTTAAATAGCCCCCGCCCTGTTAAATGCTGCGAAGCAGCAATCCGCCAAAGGCGGATTATTTAACAGGGCAAGGGCTAATTTTGCGGAGCAAAATTATTTAACAGGGTAAATTCGCACGGCCAATCGCGCCTCGCCTCGCGGCTCGCGCTCTTGGGTGCTCATTTATTTTAACACAAACCTTATATTAAGTGTATAACCTTTCCACAAAGATTTCAAATTATTTTTCCTGTTGCACTGGCAAGGTGAAATAAAAAGTCGTGCCCTGTCCTGGGCTCTCAAACCAAATCTTTCCTCCGTGGGCCTCAATGATATTTTTTGTGATAAAAAGCCCCAGCCCGCTGCCTTCGGTTTCGGCCTTAACAGCTGCTGCTGAACGAAAAAACTTGCCAAAAATCCGGCTTTGCTCGTCATTAGAGATACCTATACCGGTATCAGCAATAGAAAAAAGAAAACTATCCTCGTCTTTGTTAAAAGACAGATTAATCTTTATGCCTCCTGCCTTAGTGTAATTCAGGGCATTGTCCATTAAATTCTGAATAGCCAAACGCAGCTTTTCAACATCAGCGCCCACCTTAGGCAAGCGGCCCGAAGGCAACTGGCAGTCAAACTCCAGACCCTTCCTTTTAACTTCCTCCCCAAAAGGCGCGGCGGTCTTCTCTAGCAAGTCCCTAATATCCACTGGCATAATTTTTGCTAAAAACTTCCCTTCCTCAATGCGGGTAGTGTTTAACAAATCATTCACTAAACGAATCATTCTTTCGTTGCTCTGATAGGTCTTTGACAAAAGCTCTTTCTGCTCCGATGAGACCTCGCCCGCGTCACCCCCCAAGAGCATACTTAAAATCCATTTAATCGCTGAAAGGGGAGTCCTTAATTGGTGAGCGGCAATAGACACAAACTCTGTTTTCATTCTTTCTACCATCTTTTCTCTGGTAATATCGTGAAGAATAATCATCTGCGCCTCACAACGAGCAGGGCCGCTTTTATTGATACATACAATAGAAACCTCCAAAATCAAATCCTCAAACATAACGAACTCTTCGCGGAAAAGTTTAGCACCCTTGTTTTCTACTAACTTGAAAAGAGCAGCCAATGTTTTGTGTTGATTAAAAACCGCAATACTCTTGCCGATTACTTCCTTCTCCGGAATTTTTAAAAACTCAACGGCTTTAGGATTAAAAAGGGTGATTGTTCCTAACTCAACCATTATAAGGCCATCGGCAAAATTTTGGATGATAGCTAAGGTTTTGTCTCTTTCGGCTTCGGCGTTTTTTCGTTCTCGCTCAATGTCCTCCAAAATGTTCATCAGCGCCTGTTTGGACTCGCCTAATTCTTGAGCATCTCTAATTGAATCCTTAATTTTCTGCTGCAGTTCCCTCTCGGTTTTCTTAATTAAAGTAACATCAACAAAAGAAAAAAGGTAAGAAACCACCTCTCCTTGCTCGTCTTCTTGAGCAATAGCAGAGACAGAAACCCAAACCATTTCTCCTTTTTTCGTTTTAACAGCCGCCTCAATGTTTGAAACCCTCTTTTGCTGGGAGAGTCGGTCAAGTATTTTTTTAAAATCATTTTTATCAAAAGCTATCTCTTTCAAGCTTTCGCCTACCAATTCGTTTTTGGCATAGCCAAAAAGCATATCAAACCCTTTGCCGGTTTCTAAAATGATAAAAATAGGACTGGTGGTGCAAACAGGAATTGGCAGCGCTTCCCAAAAATTCTTAATGGCTTTTTCTAAGACAATAGCATCCTCTACCAATTCCCGCTCTCTTCTTTTAGAAAAATCATTTTCTGTTTCCATTGAAATTGAATTATTTAGTCCAACTTAAGCGATAGGACTCATAAGACACTTTATCACGGAAAGAGCACTGGACTTCTGTTGCCGTAACCACTGAATCCTCGGGGCGAGTCAACTTGGTGGCCTGTTCAAAATAACCTTCTAAATACTTACACATCACGGGATGCAAAGAAAAATCTTTCAAATGAATAAGCATCGTCCGTTTTTCTTTCTCTAATTCAACGACCCCTAACTCTCCGACTGTATAATGCTTTCTCCAATAGTTGGGAATTTGTTGAGCAAACTTTTCAATATCAGGGAAAAGCTTAAAAAATAATTTAACGATAATAGAAACCCTTGGGGCATTCTTGCCCATTTCTCTTATATTTTCATCGTTCCAGCCAAGGACATCTTTTACTGCCAAAAGAGAAATCACCTTCCAAGACACGGGATACCAGCCCATCGGCCTGACATCATCATAACGCAAATCAATGCCCCACTCTTTTAGTTTTTCCTCCACTCTCTTCAAGTCGCCTTCCCGGCCATATTTTGAAATATAGTTGGCGTCGGTTTGAAATACCGCGCCCCGCACGTCGCCTTTTTTCTGCAAAATTTTTTGGATATCCTCTGGAACGGCTATAAGTTATAATGAAGAACTTCTCGTTTAAATTATACAAGTATAAATTAAACGAGAGAATTCTTTTGCTATTTATGTCCAACGATTGCTATGTTAAAATTAAACGCGCTGCTTTTTCTCCTGTTCTTACAGAGGTATCTAAAAGCGGGTAATGATAAAAATCACCGCAAACAAAAGCGCCTTCAATGTTGGTGGCGGGCTCCGGAGGAAAGCCGCCGGGTTTCAACAAAGCATAGGCCGCTTCTACCTCTCTCTCGCCTGTAACTCGGTACTCATCGTAAAGCACATCGTAGTTAATGGGTTTATCAATATCCATTGGATAAAGCTGGTGCTCGTGCGGGAAGGCGACAAAAAGAAACCTCAAATTCGCAATGTTATTGGCCGGAATACCCATAATAATGCCCCTATCGCTTTTTAACTTGCCATCCACAAAGATACATTTTGTTTTTTCGTAAAAAACACCCTCACCTAGTGCTAACTCCGGAAAAATCTGGCTGGTTACTGACAAGGGGGTAGACAAAATTACCTTTCCTACTTGCTCGGTTTGTAATTTGCCGTCTCGGTCATAAGTAATTTCAAATCCGTTCTTTGAGGGCTTTATCCGATGCACTGGTGAGGATAAACAAACCTGCGAGCCAGCATCCATAATCTTTTTTTCCAAAACATTAGTTACTATTTTAACATTTTCTTCAAAGGTATGGGCCTGACCGCTGCCAATTTCCATACCAAATCTTATTTGGAAAAGCCCATAATCAGCAGAAATCTTAGACAAGTCCAGGCCCTTCATAAACAAAAAGTCCATCAAGGGGTCAATCATCATACCGACAAACTGAGGCGAAGCGTCTTTAAGATATTCGGCAAAAGAGATTTTTCTTAACTCTAACAGACGAGGGCTGATATTATCTACGTCAAAAGAATTACCCATTGCCTCACCAACCAATTTTTGAAAATACGCCTGATCAGCCGGGGGCAAAGAAGCCACCATTTTGGGAAAATCTTCATAGCCCACAAAATTAGTAGCCATTAACATCGCCATAGAAGTGGGCAGCAAAGGAATCTTCATCTCCTCTAAGCCGAGCTCACTAAGTAGCTCATATAGTTTTGGTTGAAAGGCCTGGGTAGTCACGCTAACACAATGGTCTACCCGGCCACCGGTGAACGCTTGTTTTTCAAAAAGAATAATTTCTTGACCTTTTTGAGATAAACGGTAGGCCGCTGTTAAACCAGCTAACCCCCCCCCAACAATGCCTGTTTTCATATAATGATTTTCAAGCCCAAGCACATTCAGTAAAATATTTTATGCTGAATATGACTCGGACTTGCATTAAAAATCTCTATTTTTGATTTCGCTTCCGTGTTTGCAACTTTTCTAACTCTTTTTTAAGAGCAATCATTTTTAACTCTCGGCCAACCGTTAAACGGTGAAACCTTTCTAATTCCGAAACCCTGTTTCGCAGTTCTTTGGTTCTTTCGTCTACCTTTCCCTCTAACCCCTTGTTAAGCTCTTGCAATTCTCTGGTGCGGGCGTTCACTTTTATTTCAAGGATGTTTTTTGCCTCCTCTAATGCGTTTTGCGAATCCTGCAAGCCCTGAGCCATCTGATTAAACGAACGCGCCAATTCTTCTATCTCATCGTTGGTTTTAATATCTATCCTGTGTTTTAAGTTGCCCTTGCCTATTTTCTCAACGCCCGAATTTAAAACGCAGAGAGGTTTAACAATGCTTTTCGCTAAAGATCTGGCTAAAGCAAAAACAAAAAAGAAAGATATAAAATCAATCAAACAACCCCATAAAATAAGCTGGTTTCTCTCCTGCCTAATTTTATCCAAAGAAAAAGCTATGCGAGCAAACCCGATAATTGGCTGTTGTCCTTGCTGTATCGCCACCCAAAGGTCGCAAAAATTGCAGTTTTCCGGGAATGCTTCCTTGTTTTGCCAGCGGCCAACAGAGGCAACCTGATTTAATATCCCTGGGGTTGGCTCTGATATTGTAAAGCCGGGCTTGGCTCTGCCGTATATTACTGCCCCGTCTATGGTATATACAGCAAAATACAAGACATTTTCCGCCTCATAAATGCCGTTGAACACTGATAAGGCAAACGTTGGATCTTGGCTGTAAATAACAAACTCTGAAGCATGCGCTAAACTTTCTGCCAGTAAAAATCCCGATTCAATAGCGTTTTGTTTGGATTTATAATAAGTGCGGTAAATATAAAAAGCCAAAAACAAAGCTGAAAACGCGAAAAGCAAAACGCAAAACGTTATTAAAATTTTACTATAAAGCGTGCGCATTGTATTGTCTAACGGACATTATTTAGTACTTGCTAAACACTAAAAATGAAGTCATCTGGGTAGAAAAAACATTTTGTCTCTCTCCTAAAAAAGAGCCAAACCCGCCGAATTCATAACCTCCGATAAAATCCGCTCCGTCAAGCGCTTGATTTATTTTGTCTGTTATGGCTGGATAATCATCTTGGGGTATGGCAAGAAAAGATCCGGCGCAAAAAATCATATAACCGCCCGCTATCTCATCGCTGTTTATCTTGCCCTGTGCCCGAGCTAAACGAGCTGTTAAAGCGCCCCTTTCAACAAACATCTCGGTTGTGCCGTGCAGAAGATAAATCTCTTCGCCCTTTTTTACTTCGCAGGCGGTCTTACAAACACCCTGTTCTGGGTTGTTGAAATAATGAATGAGTTTATTATAAAAAACCGGGGCGCCGTCAGGAGAAACAATCTTTTCCGCCAATGTGTGCAGGGCTGTGTAATCAATCACCCAATCGCTCGCGTTTATCCTTTCCCCCAACCCTTTTTCTGTCCATTCATCATAAACGTCTCTGCACGGTTTATTGTCAATTTCGTAAATTAAATGACCATCGGCTTTGGTTATCACTCCTTTATGCACTGATGGCGTAAAGCCGCCCAAATAAGCGTAGCCAATGTTAATTTCCGGATTAGCGACAGATATTTTAACATCGCTGTAAATTAAGGCGATGGAAAGAGACCCATAGCCCAAAACGTCTTTGTTCACAAAAACTTTTTCATTGCCTTTCGCCATTGTGTCCCCAGCCAACCCGCCAACAATCGACACGTCATTGCCAAACCATTTTCCTATTGCCTCAATATATCTCTCCTCAATAGGGTTTGTAAGGGTGCCAGGTAAAAGGTAAGTTGCCCCGGAAACCAAAACTATCTGCGGCTTTTCTTGCTTTGTTTTGCCCGCGTCAAGCAAGGCGCGCTCTATCGCTTTATCTGTCGCTTGATACACCGCGTTATAAACTTGCTCTCTTGAACCTTTTTCTCCGGGATAGTTAACTTCATCAAATGAACAACCGCCCACTCCAGCTGATAATTTTTCCGAGGCAAAACCAAGCAAGGCAAACCTTTGCATACCCTGGTTGGTTGCGGTGTTTCTAAACGATGTCCAACCATATATTTTGGCTTGGTTTTCCAATGAATTATTAAGCGCTTGGGAAATTTTTTGATTGTCATAGCCGCTTTCCGATGAAACAATAACAAAGTTTGCTTTTTTATCTTTGAGCTTGCTTTCCATCATAGCCACTGCCTCCTCTACCGCCGCAACCTCGTCAAGCTGACTGCTCCAACCAGCCCCCATAAATAAAACCTGGTCTTTTTCGCTCAATGTCTCGGGCAGAGATATGTTGTTGAGTATTGGTTTTTTATAGATATTATTAAAAATTAAAAAACCAGAGAGTATCGCAACTAAAATAATTATTACTATTAAATAAATTTGTTTTTTGCCCATATGTTTTAATGATTTATTATTCTAAATTAACCGACATCTCGCCCCAATTATCTCCGACCTTTGTGCCAACCGCCAAGAAAACCTTGTCTTTGACAATGTTTTCCATTGCGCTTTTAATTTTTTTAGCAGATTGTTCTATTTTATCTCTTTTAATTTCAAAGAGCAACTCGTCGTGAATTTGCAAAATCAAACGGCAATCATTATTTAAAACACTCTTGCCTATCTCAACCATCGCCATTTTCATAATATCAGCCGCCGTGCCCTGCACAGGCATATTCGCGGCTGTTCGCTCGGCTTGACTGCGAAAACGACTATCCGAAGAGTTTATTTCATTGAGAAATCTTTTTCGGCCAAAATATGTTTGGCAATAGCCATTTTCTCGCGCTTTGTCTTTTTGCTCTTTCATAAAATCAGCGATTTCTTCAAACTCACTGAAATATCTCTCAATAAACTCTTTGGCTTTTTGGCGGTCAATGCCAGCCCTGCGCGCAAAGCCATTTGCCCCCATGCCATATAGAATCGCGTAGTTTAAAGTTTTAGCAAAATCTCTTTGAGCTTTTGAAACTTCCGCTGGCTTTATGCTGAAAATACGGCTGGCGGTTAAGATGTGGATATCTTTGCCTTGTCGGAAAAGCTCGCTTCCTGCCTTATCCCCGGCAAGCCAAGCGACAATTCGCAGTTCAACCTGCGAATAATCGGCCGATAAAAGCGAATATCCTTGCTCTGCCACAAAACATTGCCGAATAAGTCGTCCTAATTCGCTTTTGATGGGAATGTTTTGCAAATTTGGATTACTGCAACTCATCCGGCCGGTTTCCGTGCCCAGTTGATGAAAATGCGGGTGAATCCGGCCGTCTTTTGGATTTATTATTACTGACAAGCTGTCAACAAAGCCGGATTTCAATTTAAAAAGCTCACGATATTGCAGAATTAGACCGACCACCGGGTGGCTATCTCTAATCTTTTTTAACTCGTCAGCGCCCGTTGAGATTACCCCGCCCGGGGTTTTACGTATGCCCAAAGGGGAAACCTGCAATTTCTCAAACAAAACCTCGGATAGCTGCTGGGGGGAATTAGGATTGAACTCACAACCAGCTTTTTCAAAAATGTTCTTTTGCAATCTGGCGATTTTCTGCTCTAATGTTTTAGAAAGAGTGTTCAATTGAGCGATGTCTATCTTAATGCCGTTTTGTTCCATTTTTTTAACCACCGGTATTAAATCCCTCTCAACTTGAGCAATCTGTTTGGAAAATATGCCCTGGCTTTCTAATCGTTCAATATCTATTAAGATATTATCCTCTTGTTTAACGGAGGTGCCGAACAGCCCCACCTGTCCGGCTTTCACTGCTAACTGGTTCTTATAATTAATAAACTCCGGTAATTTCTGAATCAAGGTATTAAATTCGTATTTGGCCAAGGCCCGCTTTGTGGTCTCTAAATCAAATCTGCCAAACTCGCAATCGGCTAATTTAAAATCAATCGGCACATCGCAATGAATCTTGGCCAAGTCCTGCGACAATAGGGCCTGTTCTTTATTATCTTTTAATTTTTGCAGTAAGGACGGTTTTATACCGGCGGCCTTTTTTGTGCCCTTTTCAATCTCTTTATAAAGGTTATCCAAAGAACCAAATGTTTTTAACAATTCAATGGCGGTTTTCTCGCCAATGCCGCTGACTCCCGGGATGTTATCAGAAGCATCACCCCGCAGCCCCCGATAATCCTGCAACTGCTCGGGTAAAAGCCCGTCATATCTTTTTTTTGCCTCATCAACATCATACAGAATCGTGTCCTTTATGCCCTTTCTTAAGGTATAAACCTTGGTTTTTTCATTAACCAATTGCAAATTATCCAGATCGCCGCTCAAAATTACCGATTCCACCCCAGCTGGCGCTTTAACCGTAAGGGTGCCTATAACATCATCGGCCTCAAAGCCCTCTTTTTCATAAATAGGCACACCGAAGGCGGTTAAAATCTCCTTAACCCTGGGCAATTGCTGATAGAGTTCATCGGGCGCTTTGACCCGCTTGGCCTTGTACTCCTTAAATTGCTTATGCCGAAAAGTCGGGCCAGCCAAATCAAAGGTGGCTGCCACATAATCGGGCTTGATATCCTTTAAGGCCTTTAAAAAAACCAACAAAAAACCATACACCGCATTAACAACCTCACCCCTTTTAGTCGTCAAAGGCGGCAAGGCATGATAAGCCCGGTGCACCAAGGCATTGCCATCAATGATTAAAAACTTTTTGTTCTCTGACATTGGCATTGCTCCATTTTACTTTGGTTTTGATAAAAAACAAATAAGGAGGAAGCATAATGCCTTCCTCCTATTAAGTTAACCATTTTAGCCATTAGTCAAGCCCAAAAATATTTCTGGGGGCCTAAATCAGCCGCTTGGCCAGATACTTTACCTCGCGCTCAGCCAATTTTTACCACCTCCTCTCGGAGAAAATCTTTTAGTCCCTCCCAGTTGACTGGCTTTATCATATTGGGTATAGCATCGGCCTCCGCATCTTCAAAATAAACCAAACTCTTTTTAATATGCACCATATTATAATTTACAGAGGCATACTTTTGAACAAAACTCTTCAAAAAATCTGGCAAAGGCGTAACCTCTTTCAAGATAAAATAAATATCCACAAAGTCCCTTTTAGCGCCCCGCTTGGAGATTGTGTCTATCTTCATACAAGCGATATCAAGCACATCTGCCAATAAAATTCCTCCAACCATCTGACAGGGCTTCAATAATGGATAACGATACCCTAAAAAAGAAATTTTTACCCCATCTAAAACCCCGTTAATTGTTTGTTCGCTCTGGTTTTCAAGACGAAATTCAGCAGTCCTAAGCGCATTGAATGACGAAAGTCGCTGAACGAGCTGCGATTCGTCAAAATTCTTAGCGCTGAAAAAATCAAGGTCATAAGAATAGCGATGCCCCAAGTATAATGCCAAACCAGTGCCACCCGCCAAATAAAAATCCTTCGCCACACCGGAATTGGCTAATAATTCAAGGGTTTTTTTAGTTGAATCGGATAAAGATTCCAAGTGCATAGACCTAATGACTTAAAATCAAGTTCCAATAATTGCCCGAACGGCCAGAGATGCGGCGGCTTTTCTGCAGGACCTCATTAAATTCATTCTTGCGAAAGTTCTTCTTCAACCACCTAATTGCTTCATCGTCGCCCATCTCTAAAAGACGTTCTATAACGTAGAATTTGTACTTCTTGATATCTATTTTCCCTGCATCAGTGTCCCAAAAATACTTGTGCAGATATTTCGGCAGCATATTGTCATAATTTAAGTTTGCGAATTTCCTGTTTGAAAAATCGCTGCATCTCTTCATCTGATGGCGCCTTTTTTATAAACTCAATGTTTTCTCTCTTAACATCTTTCAAATAAAAAAGCTGCTCAAGAAAAAGTTTGAAATTAAATTCACCTCCATACTTTTTCTCCGCATTTCTCTTGACTTCAGCCAAGGTGGTATATTTATCCTTCAGAAGAAAATATAAATCAAAATAATCTTTAATAGTACCCCGATAACCCAAAGTAAAGGCCTTCATTGCAGCAATCTCCGGTGGCTGAACCATTTTGATACCTTGAAACTTCACCAAATCAAACAAGAGCGGAAACTCATCATACACAAAATCTATTTTAATTCCATCAACAGCGATACTTAATTGCCCAGGGATGTCCACGATGACTTTTCTTTTCAATGCCCTAAATATCCTCTTTGTCTTAGCCAGTAAGCTTTTAGGAAGCTCTTTTTGGGAAAATAAATCAAAATCAACAGAAAACCTATGCCCTAATTGCAGGGCTAAGGCAGTGCCACCCACTAAATGGAAGTCGGGGAAATCTCTCAGGGCCTTAAAGATTTCTTGCTGCTTTGATTTTATCGCTGCGAGATGCATATCTCATCTTTTTGATACCCAAAAGCAAAGAGGCCAGCCACAAAGCGCTAGGCCGAAATTCGCTGGCTGCTAAGTTCGTTATAATTTTTTTCAATTTCTCTCTCCCGTAATATCGTGCCAGCCATTGCCAGTGTTCCCACTGCCCATAGTTAATAGTATTGACAACTACCCGTTCTGCATCCTCCTTTGGGTTCACCTTGCTGAACTTATACGACCACATCAGGTACCTGAACATCTCGGGTAGTTTTGATTTTTTAGTTTTAGCCATATACCTTGATTTTAACACAAAAACTCTGCCTTTCCAAACTTTATCTTCCGCTGACTTTTACTGATAAACTTAAAACCTAAACGAGCGGTTCTCTGGGGTAAAAATTTCTTGATTTTTTCCGGCCATTCTATGGCCACGATGTTTTGCGGATTGGCGATAATTTCTGGCCACCCCAGCTCTAAAATTTCTTCGGGTTTCTGCAGCCGATAGCAATCAATGTGATAAAAAGCTTTAAACTTTAAACCATAAACCATAAACTTTTTCATCAAAACAAACGTTGGACTTGTAATTTTATCTTTCACCCCTAAGCCCTCGGCAAAACCCTGCAAAAAAGTGGTTTTGCCGCTACCCAAATCACCCTGCAAAGCCAAAACAAAAGCCCGGTCAGCAGGGCCTTGTTCTATAATTCCCTGGGCTATTTTCTTACCCAAAAATTTAGTGCCTTTAGCCGAACGGGTGATAACAATTTTTCCGTTTGACATACATGTGAGTTTACCGAGGGCAGTCCTCTTCCAATTTGTATTATAAACATAATAGTCAGATTGAGAGAGGGCTGCCCTCGGTAAACTTTCATATTTGACATAAAATTTTCGTTAAGGTAAAGTGCAACTTAGAAAACGCAAAAACAAATGGAGGAATTAAGAAAGCTAAAACGAATAATTGAAAAAAGTCGCCATTTCTTTTTGATTTTCTCCCAGGAAAAGGAAAACGACGCGGCGCCGGCCGCAGTGGCTTTCTTCTACATTCTAAAGCAAATGGGCAAAAACGCCAAGATTATCAGCCCGCTCCCCGACAAACTCGCCTTTCTTATACAAAAAACTATTACTCCTCAAGACCCCTCGCAAGCCCCATTAGAAACTACGCCTTTAATAGAGCAAACTGAAGCGCCCATTTACCTCGTTTTCGGCATTACTCATTTCGCTGAACTCTTGCCCTATTTCAAGACCCCGCCCAATATCCTTGTTAACATTGACATTCCTGGTCCGAATGAAAATTACGGCCACCTTAATTTAACCTCCGAAGAAGCACCGACCCTATCGGAATTGACTTTGAACATCATCAGTTTTTTTGACGAAGGCCTTTTTTCCAAAAAAGTCGCCACAGCCCTTTTGAGTGGTCTCATCTGTGGCGCCAATCACCCGCCCACCATACCCCTTACAATACAAACCCTGCAAAAAGTGGGTTTTTTAATTGAGCAAGGCGCCGCTATTAGAGAAATCGCCGAAAATCTCTGCATCAACGAAGGGGCTGGCGAAAAGTCGTTGTTAATTTTTGAAAAAATCTTAAGTAAACTCAATGTTTCTGAAAGAAGAAACGTTGGCTGGGCATTGCTGGAAGGTTCGGTTTTTCAAGAGATTGGTGCTACAATAAAAGATGTCCCCTTTACTTTGGAAAAACTGGCCTCGGGTATGTTCCCTTTTGAGAATTTTTTCCTGTTGTGGGAGCATTATAACTCTCCAACCCCGTTAGAGGCAGCGCCTCTAACGGGGCCAACTAAAATCCAGGGAGTTTTTTACTCGCCCGAGCCAGAGAAATTGGAAAAAATCACCCTGGCTCTAAATGGAACAAAAAAGGGCGGCGGCGTTTTATTCCAAACAGATGAGTCCAACCTGCAGTTTATTAAAAATAAAATTTTAGAACTCTTAGAGCTAAACTAAAACTAAAAATATATGCCTCAAAAGGAAGAGCTCGTCGGCCAAATTGAAATATCACAAGAGCAATTCGGCCGCTGGCAAAAAACGCTTTCCAATGTGAGTAAATTCACTGAAGTCCTTACCAACAACCTTGCTGACATTGAACACATCAGCACCACTTTTCAGCTGATTTTAGCAGGAGCGGTGATTTTAAACAGCTCGGACATACATTTAGAGCCAGAGGAAGAAAAAACCAAATTGAGAATCCGCTTAGACGGCATCCTGCACGACACAGTGTTCATTGCGCCGCCTCTCTATAACAAACTGCTCTCGCGCATTAAGCTTTTGGCCGGCTTAAAACTGAATATCACCGATCGCTTCCAAGATGGACGGTTCACCCTTCAGATAAATTCAGGGCAGGCCCTTCAGATAGTGAATAATGCAAAAAAACCCATAGAGATAGAAGTAAGGGTCTCTGTTTTGCCGTCCGAATATGGCGAGGCCGTGGTTATGAGGGTATTGAATCCACAATCGCTCTTATGTCTTGAGGAATTAGGAATCAGGGAGGACCTGCGGGCGGCTTTTGAGAAAGAAATCAGCCGGCCTAACGGAATGTTAATCGTTACCGGGCCAACCGGTTCGGGCAAAACAACCACGCTTTATGCTATTTTAAAAAAAATCCAAAACCCAGAGATAAAGATAATTACCATAGAGGACCCTATTGAGTATCATTTGGAGGGCATCTCACAAAGCCAGGTCAACCCTGAAAGCGGTTATACCTTTGCCTCGGGCTTGCAAGCCATTGTCAGGCAGGACCCCGATGTCATATTAGTTGGTGAGATTCGGGATTTAGAAACAGCCCAAATGGCTATCCAGGCCTCCCTCACCGGCCACCTCGTTTTAACCACCCTGCATACCAACGATGCTGCAGGCACAATAGCGCGGCTTGGGGCTTTAGGCGAGAAACCAACTGAAGTCGCCCCGGCCTTAAATGCCGTGATTGCCCAGAGATTGGTGAGAATGGTGTGCCGAGAATGCCACGAGATGGCACAACCAACGCCAAGCGAAATAAAAGAAATTGAAAAAGAAATAGCCGATTTGCCTCCGGTTGTCAGAGAAACATTAAAGGCAAAAAACTTAACCAAGATTTCAACGATTCCCCGGGCTAAAGGATGCCCAAAATGTAACTCTACCGGCTACAAGGGCCGGATCGGAATTTACGAACTCTTTATCGTTGATGACGAAATGGAAAATATTATTGCCGCTGGCCCATCAATCGCTGACCTAAACAAAAAAGCTCGAGAAAAAGGTATGGCCACCATAAAACAAGATGGTTTTATTAAGGTTTTACAAGGAATAACCACATTAGAGGAGGTAAATAGAGTGGTTGGCAGTTAGGAAGGACCCCACACCAATTTTGCAAAACATACAAAGGCGAAGCGCTTCGCCCAACAAGGGATGGGGCTATTCGCCCCACGCGCTTCGCTAAAGATATCGGTTGTATCAGTGTTTCAAAACAAATATTTTGTCTGATGGCAAAATTGGTGCGGGGTTTATTTCCCGTAGCGCCATTTGCGCCCGCCGAAGGCGGGCACCTCTGGCGACGAGAAATAAAAACGCCCCCTCATTTGAACCAATAGAGAGGGCGGGGCATTAGCCCCAAGTGTCCCAAAGTGTGATTGAGGCCCAGGATACCTTCCGGGAGTAGTTGGGTCGTAACTCAACTATCCATTACGGAAAAAATCCCTGTCTTGGGGCTAATGTCCTAAAATTTGTCAAACATCAGTATTGTAATATATTTTTTTCAAAATGTCAAGCCCCTTAGAGCTTTTAGGACATTTCGTAAACCTCAAAAATTCTATCGGGGTTTGTTAGCTTTAGTTTTATGAGTTATCAAAATAAAGCTCTAACGGGGTCAACCCCCAAACATGAAAAAATAGAGCGGGAGGATGTTTTGGATTTAACTTTGCGCCCTAGGGCATGGGAAGATTATATAGGACAAAATAAAACTAAGCAAAATGTCCGTATCATCATTGACGCCGCCAAGCAGCGCAAAGAACCGCCAGAGCACCTACTTTTTTATGGCGGGCCGGGCCTTGGGAAATGTATTAATAAAGAAAGTATTGTCTTCACGGAACAAGGAATGGTTCCTATACAAGAACTGGGAGATATAAATAAAAGGGGCTTTCAAGAAAAACAAATAAAAGTCTTTTCAAATCCTGGCCCAGTTATATCTTCGCATTTCTATAATAATGGCATATGCCCAACAATAAAAATCACCACGCATCAGGCATATGAGATTGAGGGCACACCAAATCACCGGGTAGTTATCCTAAATGACAATGGCGAAACGGTCTTTAGACAACTAAAAAATCTTAAAGCTGGAGATTTTATTTGTATCCAAAGAGAACAAAATTTCTTTGGAAATATAATAGATCTCCCAAAGTTCTGCTTTTTTCCTACTTCTCGAAGTCGTTATAACTATGATAAATTCACCCTGCCCCAACAGCTATCAACTGAACTAAGCAGAACTCTAGGCTATCTAATAGGAGATGGGTATGTCGGGGACAAAAGCAGTAAGGGTGCAGTGAGTTTCAATAACAACGACTATGAATTACTAAAAGATTTCCAGGATATCTGGTTGAAAATATTTAATCAACGAACAAAAATTCAAAAATGGCATAATAAATGCCCTGCCATTCGGGCGGGCAATATAAAAATCAGAAAATTCCTTATTGCTATTGGATTGCCCTATTCTACTGCCCACACGAAAGAAGTGCCCAGATGTATAATGAAAGCACCTCGCTATATGGTTAAAGAATTTTTGAGCGCCTACTTTGAATGTGATGGGCACATTAGACCGAATTGCAGACAAATGGAAATAAATTCAGCTTCAAGGGCTCTGTTGAGACAAGTCCAAATCATTCTTCTCAATTTTGGAATTGTATCAAGGGTTTATCAAAGCAACAAAGGTGGCTCCGCAAAATATCCTAATCCCAGCTGGCGACTAACTATAACAGGAGAGGATGTTGACATTTTCTTAAAAGAGATAGGATTTATTACAAAAAGGAAAAATCAAGTAGTAAAAAATTTTTCTCCTATTCGCAACACTAATAAAGATTTAGTGCCTTTTGGAAAAACAAGGATAAAAGAGATCAGAAAAATTTTAATAGACTTAAACGAAAAATTACAAAAAAAGGAATATCGGGAAAACGCAAAAAAACAAATCTCTAACCAAGAAGCTAAAAAATGCGTTGAAAGAATACTAAGTGCATGGCAAAACATTAATCTAAAAATAGACGAACTAAAAAAAATAAGTGCTCGTAATATTTTTTGGGATAAAGTAAAAACCATAGAAAATACCGCAGCACATACAGTAGATTTGAGCATACCGCATAACCATGCATTTTTCGCAAATGGCTTTATCAACCACAATACCACATTGGCCCACCTAATAGCTGGGGAAATTGACACTGACTGCAGAATAACTTCGGGTCCGGCTGTTGAACGAGCCGGCGATTTAGCTGCCATCTTAACTAATTTACAAGAAGGCAGCGTTTTATTTATTGATGAGATCCATCGTTTGCCGCGCATTGTAGAAGAATATTTATACCCTGCCTTAGAGGACTTCAAGCTCAATCTCGTCTTGGGCAAGGGGCCAATGGCCCGCACCATGGAGCTCAAAGTACCCCGCTTCACTTTAATCGGCGCCACCACCCGTTTGGCCGCTGTTTCTAGCCCGCTGCGGTCAAGATTTGGCGCTATTTTCGGCTTAAATTTTTACAATTTAGAGGATATTAAAAAGATTTTAAGCCGCTCAGCCAAGCTGTTGAATATAGCAATCACCGACCAAGCCCTGGCAACCCTGGCCAAGTCGTCACGATTTACACCAAGAACTGCCAACCACCTACTCAAAAGAACCAGGGATTTTGCTCAAGTGCGGGGAGGCAACGAAATCACTGACGAGCTGGCCAAATTCGCCTTAGAAAGTTTAGAGATAGACGAACACGGCCTCAATGCCAATGATCGTCGCCTCTTGGAGGTATTGGTGCAAAAATTCAACGGTGGCCCGGCTGGCTTGCAAACCTTGGCTGCGGCCACGGCCGAAGAGGAGGAAACAATCTTAGAGGTTTACGAGCCGCATCTGATGCGTTTAGGCTTTATCGCCAGAACCCCACGAGGCAGGGTAGCCACCAAACTGGCGTTTGAATATCTAGGCAAAAAAACACCAAAAAGCCTCCTTTTATGAAAAAAATATTTCTGCTTTTATCAGCTTGCTTATGCCTTTTATTGTTTCAACCAGCCCTGTCTCTCGCGGCTGTTATTATCAACGAAATCTGCTGGATGGGCACCGTGACATCGTCAAATGATGAGTGGATAGAACTTTTTAACAATGGTCCACAGGTGGTGTCGCTTGATGGTTGGATATTAAAATCGTCTGACGAAAAATTGAAAACAGCCCTAAAAGGCAATATCCCGAGCCAGGGATTTTTTCTTTTGGAAAGGACTGATGACCAAACCGTGCCAACTATTCCAGCTAACCAAACTTATCAAGGTGCTTTAAGCAATAAAGGTGAAAAACTGCAACTATTAGACAATAACGGCGCCATTGTTGACGAGGTTGATTGCGTTTCCGGCTGGTTTGCCGGTGACAATAAGACCAAAAGAACAATGGAACGAACAAACACAAATAATGGCGGGAATGAAAAAATCAACTGGCAGGATAGCCAAAACCCGGGCGGCACACCCAAAGCTCCAAACAGCCAGCCCATCGCTCCCCCGGAAAAAATTGCCCCGTTAGAAGCCCCGCTTCTAACGGGGCAAACTGCCACAACGGCCCCCGAAGAAACGACTACTGTTAAGTCGCCAGTTGCGCCACCACCGGCCATTGTTTACCCGAAGAATATCTTTATCAATGAGGTCCTACCTGCACCCCAAGGGCCTGACGAAGAAAACGAGTGGGTTGAGCTCTATAACGCCAATAATTTTTCAGTTGACCTGTCTGGCTGGAAAATAAAAGACAGGGTTGGCGCTATCAAGGCCTGCGCCTTGCCTCCCGAGACCACCATTGCAGCCAATGGTTTTTTGGTTCTGCCAAGGACTCAAACCAAAATTGTTCTGCAAAACAATGGCGATGGCTTAGAACTCTTTGACCCACAAGGTGAGTTGATTGATAAGGTTGATTATCCGTCAGCCCCAAATAATCAATCCTATGGCCGCACAAACAATGGCTGGAGCTGGAGCATAACCTTAACCCCGGGCACCGCTAATATTGTTTCCAAAAATACTTTCGCAACCACAAAAAAAGAGGGGGCTACAAAATCCCCGGACAAAACAGCTTCCTCAACGGCAGATGGCATCCCCGCCGCTGCACAAATTGGCGGGTTTATGCCCAATCAATCAAAGCAATCACGAATTTTATCCTTTATTGCGGCTATAGCCGTGGCCCTTGCCTCGGCAATCACAGTATTCTTCTTGAGAAAGAAACCCGCTAACTAAATCATTCCACCCCCTCAACAATCGGCAGGCGCACAGTGAAGGTGCTGCCTTTGTCAAGGCCATCGCTTTGAGCAGCAATCTCGCCCTTCTGGGCTTTGACAAACTCCTTAACAATATACAAGCCCAGGCCCGAGCCATTGGGATGGGCGTGAATGGCCTGCTGACCGCGATAAAACAATTCAAAAAGGTGGGCCTTTGTCTCTTCATCCAGGCCCATACCGGTATCTTGAACCTTTAACTCCAAAACGTCCTGGCCGCTGGCCGTCTTTTTGGCTTCCAATGAAACCGAAACCTCACCTGTCTTCGTGTATAGAATAGCATTGTCAATCAAATGGGAGATGATTTTTTCAAACATCTGCTCGTCCAAAAGGGCAGAGGGAATTACTTGGCTTGGTTTTTGGAAAACAAGTTGTATGTTTCTTTCTTGGGCTTGGGGCTGGAAGTGCTCAAGCCGCCTCTCAACAATCTCCAGCACATTGCAGGGAGACAAATCTGGTTCTTCGCTGCCAGCCACCAAGGATTGGGCGATTAAAATATCATCTAAGATTACCGAGAGCCGCTCTGCCGACAGATACATCTTTCTCTTGAAGTCCTGCTCGTCTTTTTCAGCCACATCACCCTCATAAAGCATTGATGACATCCCCTTGATAATGGAAATCGGGGTGCGCAACTGATGATTGACCACCTTAAGAAACTCGGTTTTCATTTCTGAAAGTGCTTTAATGTCCTTGGTCTGCCCTTCAACTTGGTTTTGCAATTTCTTGGTTAAAGATTGGACCTGATCATAAAGCCGTGCATTCTGTAAGGCCACTGACACTTGAGAAGCCAACGCAGAAAGTAATTCCAGGTCCTCCTGTGAGTAAGCGTCCCCTGAAATTTTCTTGCCTAAAACAACCAAACCAATAATCTCTTGAGCGGCAAAAAGCGGCAGGCAGACAATGGCCTCAATCTTTTTCATATTGTCCTGCAACTTGTGCAGATTCACCTTTTCGTATTCCGAAGCAGCGTCTCTCTCGGCCAAAACCAATTCTTCAAAAACCAACGGCTTTTGAATTTTTTTTAAAAAATCGGTCAAAAAATTATCTCTCACCAACGAAATACCGTTTTCTTCCATAAAGCCGATATTTTTCAAAATCACAAAACGGCCATCCTCACCCCTTAAAAGGACAACCGTCCTATCAAGCTTCATTGTCACTTGCAATGTTTCCACCACCAAAGAGCTCAACTTTTTTAAATCCAAAACCTTTATTAATTCCCTGCCCAAATCGCTCAAAACTTTTTGATAAGAGTAAAAAGTGTAATAAAAATACCTATTGGCTACTTTCTCAAACAACCTGAAAAAAATATGATAAAACAAAATAGATACTACAACGCTTAGAGGTAGAAAAATCTCAAACCGAACTGGCTGAACCAAGCGGTTATTAAGAAACATCAAGAGAAAACTTACCCCGATCGCCGTCAGCAAGGAAAGGATATAAACCGCACCTTTGCCTATCGCCACCCTGATGTCCATCAAACGGTATTTAAGCATCACATAAGAATAACAGCCCATATAAGACAAGACAAACAAATTGAGGTAGGGAGGAATATTAATACCATACCAGAGAGGGAAATTAGAGAAACCCGCAGGAGCAGCAATGGCTAATCCTAAAAAAATATATTTCATTTGAGCCCTAAGATGGCCCGCTGCTTGGTGATAATAGATAAATAATTGATAAATGCCATAGCCCAATAAGCTGATGTAAGAAAAAACCACGTAAAAATGATAAAGAATGCCTGGCACAGGCCAAAAAGGGAATCCAAATCGTGGCTCAACGGTTTTTATAAACAATGGCGAAAAGCTAAAGAATAAAAAAATAGCAGTTATTAGATAACCGCCGCTTAATAAAAATTTTTTTGCTTTCACTTTGCCAATAAGCAATAATATCCAATGCAAAAAAAATATCGGGATAAAAGTAGAGCCGATACTCAACATCCTAGTCCAAAAAAGCGCATCTGTATAGTTATCCACCAATAACCACCTCCAATAAGATAGTGCCCAGGTGGCAATCGCTATATTCAGCAGAAAAAAGACCCGGTGTAAATTACTCTTCCTTGTTTTAAACAAAACTAAAAATCCCAAGAATAACGCACCTATACCATTTAATAGGCTAACGATAGCAAAAAATAGTACCATATTTCGTTATTATATACCTCGCGAATAAAATAGAAAACCCCCAATAGAAAAAATCTTTTATTGATCTCCTATCAGGGGTTGGCTTTATGCCCTATAACAATATTGTGAATGGATAGCGGCTCCTGGATTATTTTAAACTCTTGGAATCCGGCTTGTTTCATTATCCTGGCTAATTGTCCAGCATCTCTATAAACCATATACCAGCCAAGCACCTTCTCTAAGAATTGTCTCTCGGGATTAACACAGATATTACAAGTTATCAAGGCACCACCTGGCAATAGCAATCTATGGATTTGCTTGAGCACTTCAACGGCTGTGTCTTCACTGAAGTAATCCATAATCCCTGCCATCTCCACGATATCAGGAGGATGGTCTTTTCCATTCTTAATAAACTCTTCAAGGAGTCCTTTAACCCATACCAGATTCCCGTCAAGCCCAAGCGCCGCAGCTATTTTCTGACTATACATTAAGGCTGCCCTGCTTTTATCCACCATAGTTACATCACAAACAACTCCATTAGTTTTTACAGATATTGTTTCTAAGATCGCTCGAGCCGAGCCAGAACCCAAGCTCATTATGTGCACTCTCTTTTTGTGGAGAGAAATAATAACTTTTTGCAACTCTCGTTCAATCACTCGCAACCGATTTCTTACTCCTTTGGCGTTTACGAAATGGAAGAGAATATCTGTAAATATCCTTTCAAACAAACCCTTGCCTCTGCTTTCAGTACGTGAATAGGTATAGATGTCCTCAAGCGCCCTGTATGTTGTCGCATATTTTTTAATCCTGCGACCTAAAGTGTTTGTATCTACAAATAAAATCCGACCCAGACGATTAGATATTAGGAACACAAAAAAACAAGCAAATTTTTGAAACAGTGATACTGTTTCCATGCTTTCCCTCACGAGAAATCACCTCCTT
>Ga0209609_10000355_pt1 | contig 27557 bp, 23 predicted proteins | sample LakKivw325mmetaG_FD_184136 | JGI IMG/M metagenome (GOLD analysis project Ga0209609, IMG submission 184136) | Anoxic lake water microbial communities from Lake Kivu, Rwanda to study Microbial Dark Matter (Phase II) - Lake Kivu water 325m metaG... | ecosystem: Environmental > Aquatic > Freshwater... | reverse complement strand
TGTCGTTTTAGGTTCTATTACTATTGTCCCTCTATTTTTCTTGATAAGAAAAATGATAAATGTAAAGGTTGCTATTATTGCCTCACTCTTTTATATGATTGGTCCTCGTTTTGTTGAATATTCTTCTGATGTTCTCAGGGAATCTACCTTCTGGTTTTTTTCTATCACAGCCTTATGGCTGGCATGGGAAGGGATATCTGGTAAGAGATGGTTCCTTTTGGTTTTATCAAGTATATTCACTGGCCTTTCCATCTTCACCAGAATAGAAGGTATTTCTATTTTTATTATTATTGCTATCTGGATTTTTTGGCATTTCAGGGAGACAGGGGATAGTTTAAAACGTACCTTCTTATTCTTGCTCATTCTTATAATTTCTTTGCCGGTCATGATTTCCTCCTCTCTTTTTGTCCTTAAGAACAGGCTTGATAATTGGGAGTTTGGTCAGGTAGGGATGTATTTAGAAGATAAGAATCTTTTGATTTACGGCACCGGACGTTTGTTGGAGGTAAAACCTGATATTTTAAACAAGACCTCGACTCAGTTTCAAACATTTCTTGATATAGCAAAAAGACATAAATACACAATCTATTTTTCCGAGATGGTATACAAAATTTTGAAGTCCTTTCATATTGTCCTGTTTATTTTTTTTCTTTTTGGAATTTTCAGAAGGCGGGTTATTCCCTATTCGAGAAACGAAATTCCGGCGCTTATATGGTTTATGGTCTTTTTCCTTACCTCATTTTTTTATATGACGAAAAAATATTATTTTGGAACAAGGCACGGGTTATTAATGGGGTTCCCTATGTTGATCTGGTCCGGGATTGGTTTTTACGAATTGAAAGAAAGGATTGAGAAATGGACCAGTAAAACAAAATTATTTTCAGGGGTTTCGAAATTTTCTGCAATATTGTTAATTTTTATTATCCTCATTTTAATCCTGCCACAAGCTCTTTCTTCAAACAGGGATGACAAGATAGAATTAAAAAAGGCCGGTATTTATCTGAAGGATATGGGTTATTCAAAGGTAAGATTTGTAGGAGAACCAATCCTACACAGGGTTTTATTTTATGCTGATTCAGAATTTATTCCCCTCCCATCAGGTTTAACTTTCGATGAAGTGGTAAAATTTTTAAGGGAGAATCAAACAAGATTTTTAATTATTGATAAAAGAACGGTTGATGCTTTTTTACATAATTTTAACAAGAATGTGGATCCTCTTATTCTTGAGAAGGTTCAATTACCCAAATTGGATCAATTTAAAGAATATTCCATCGTAGTCTATAGACTCAAGAAAGAGTGAGGGTCAACCTATGAGATTGATGAGGAAAAGAATCATTGTTTTATATTTTTTGAGTTAGTCAAATTAAAATCCCTTCAAAACTTCCCCGTTTTTTTCTTCCTTTATTTTTTCTTTTTAAATAGTAAATAATGGTAAATGATGTTGTGAAATTCATAAGAATATGGATTAGTATAGGTTAAATATGAAGATATTGAGTGCAGAATATGTGAAGGGTACCCTCGAGCTTGAGAATAGAGGGATGGGCAAAATCCCGGAGGTGTGTTTTATAGGAAGGTCGAATGTTGGAAAGTCTTCAATGATAAACACGCTTGTGATGAAAAAGGTTGCGAGAACAAGTTCTACCCCGGGAGCAACGAGGATGGTAAATCTTTATAAAATTTCTTATGAGTTTAAAGGTATTAAGAAATGGGTATTGTTTTCTGACTTCCCGGGGTTTGGTTATTCAAAGGTTTCAAAAAGTACATACATGAGCTGGAAAAAGATTATTGAAAGGTATATTATGGGGAATAAATTTATAAGAAGATTAATATGGATATTTGATGTGAGAAGGGATATGGATGCGCTTGATGAAATGTTAATGGAATGGATTAAAGACAGGGGGATAGACTTTACCCTGGTTCTTACGAAGATTGATAAGGAAAGTCGACAGAATGTAGCTAAAAAGCGAGAGATGTTTGGTAAGGTTTTTCGAAATGATTCAATATTTGTCTTTTCTTCAAAGGATGGGTACGGGAGAAAGGAACTCCTGTCACATATCTTTAATATTGTGGGGTAATTTTAGTGATGTGTAATTAACAATACTGGATACTCGATGCTTGATGGAATATTAACTAATATCCAGAATCAAGAGTTCAGTATCTTGTATCATGAAGTTAATTTATCTCAAATCCTTAAGAGTAAATATTGATTTAAAAATGTAACCTTTTGATTCTATTGCCTCTTTCCCACCTTCCAGTCTATCCAGCATCGCAATAATACCTCTTACATTGTAGCCTTCCTGTTTGGTAATTTCTACTGCCTTCAAAGAAGAGCCACCCGTGGTCACGACATCTTCGAGGATAACCACATTCATACCTTTCTTCAGGTTTTTTGCACCTTCTATCCATAGATTTTTCCCATGCCCCTTAGGTTCTTTTCTTATAAAGAATCCTGCCAGATTGTCTTTTAAGCTATAAGAGCTTAAAACGACAGCGCAGACAAGTGGATCTGCCCCCACACTCACCCCGCCAACTGCCTCTATTCCAGGTATTTCACGCACCATTTTATACATAATGTTACCCGTAAGGTACATACCTTCAGGGTTCAATGCGGTTTCCCTCGCATCGATATAGTAAGTGCTTTTTTTTCCGCTTTTCAGTATAAATTCGCCCTCTTCATAAGAGAGATTTTTCAAAATGTTCAGCAGCCGTCCTTTTTCGTCCATTATATCCTCCAGGATATTCGTTGAACCGTAAAGGTAATAACCAATCACCAAATTCCAACATCCAAATTAAAAAACTGGTTATTGGTTATCCCTCTTCAGGATTTCCCATTTATTTCTTGACAAATAATTCCATCTGCTCGAGTTTCATACCCAACGGAAATTTTGATGGGTATTCACCGGAAAAACATGCATCACAATACGTATATTCCCCGTTTCCCAGAGCCCTTTTCATTCCATCGATAGTGAGATACTGGAGTGTATCAGACTCCATGTAGCTGTTTATTCCATCCACAGTTTGAGAAGATGCGATGAGCTCCCCCCTTGTCTTCGTATCTATACCGTAAAAACAGGGGAATGCTGTAGGAGGAGAACTGACCCTGAAATGTATCTCTTTAGCCCCGTATTGCCTTAGCATCTTTATTATTTTTTTACCTGTCGTTGCTCTCACTATTGAGTCGTCTACAACAACTACCCTTTTACCTCTGACTGCATCGTGTATTGCATTAAGTTTTAATTTCACTCCAAAGTGCCTGATAGATTGTTCCGGTTCTATAAATGTCCTGCCAACATAATGGTTCCTTATAAGACCGAGCTCGAAAGGTATTCCTGTTTCATGGGCATAACCAATAGCAGCCCCTATCCCGGAATCAGGTATGGGTACGACCATATCCGCATCCACATGGGTGTCCCTTGCCAGCTCCCTTCCAAATGCCTTTCTTACAGTATATACAGTCCTGCCGAACATATAACTATCAGGTCTTGCGAAATAGATATACTCGAATATGCAAAATTTTGGGTCTACATTCTTAAAAGGTTTATATACTTTTACTCCATCCTCGTTTATATGAAGGATTTCACCTGGTTCTATTTCTCTTAAGTACTCTGCTTCTATGAGGTCGAAGGCACACGTTTCACTTGAGATAACCAGGGAATCTTTTAATTTTCCAAGCACGAGTGGTCTGAATCCATAAGGGTCCCTCACTGCTATAAACTCTTTGTCCGTTAGTAAGATGAGGGAATACGAACCTTCTACCCTCTTAAGTGCACTTATTAACCTGTCAAGTGTTGAATTTTCATGAGAAAGGGCTATCAGGTGAACAATAACCTCTGTATCCATTGAAGATTGAAAAATAGAACCGTAGTTCTGAAGCTCGTCCTTTATAATTCTGGCATTTGTTAGATTTCCGTTATGCACGATAGCAAGATTACCTTTTGAGTATTCAACAATAAAGGGTTGCGCATTTTTAAGATCGCTTGAACCTGCTGTTGAGTATCTCACATGTCCAATTGCTGAATGTCCTTTTATTTTTTGAAGTATTTCTTCATTAAAGACATCTGATACAAGTCCCATTCCCCTATGGGAACGCATAGCATACCCATCTATGCTCGCTATCCCTGCGCTTTCCTGGCCTCTATGCTGGAGGGCATGGAGACCAAGATAGGTAATGTTAGCAGCATCTTTGTGATTAAAAATTCCAAATATTCCACACATTTTTACCTGCCTTTTTTTGACCTGCCTGGCTGGCAGACAGGTTTCTCCATTTCTTTTTTAAAGAACTCAATAATCTCTTCGTCCATGAGATAAAAGTTTATTTCTTTTAAGGATGTTCCCTTATTTTTTATAAAAGCTATTGTCTCATCTATTATTATCTGTGCGCATTTTTCTTTTGGAAAACCAAAAATACCTGCGCTTATGGCAGGCATTGAGAGGGTTTTGAACCCTTTTTCTGTTGCAAGCATCAATGTATTTTTTATGGCATTTCTGAGTTTAAAGTCTTCCTGTCCTTCACCCCATCTGGGCCCGACTGTATGAATAACATACCTTGCTTTCAGTTCACCACCTGTTGTGATAGCGCATTCACCGACTGGCACATACCCTATCATGTTACTTTCTTCCTGTATAATGTTGCCACCCTTTCTCATGATAGCGCCAGCCACGCCACCTCCATGTTGTAAATGGGAATTTGCAGCATTGACGATGGTGTCCACGTCACTCTCTGTGATGTCGCCCTTTATTATTCTGAGTTGAACGTCTTTTAGATAAATATCTTTAATTATTTCCATAAGATACCACTGTATTTAAGGGGTTATCTGGCCAATATTCCCTATCCCCTATACAAGGATACAGGAATATTGTAATATAAAATTTCAAAATGGGAAAGAAAAATGACTTACTCACAACGCCGATTCGTTTTTTAAAGGGTGTTGGTCCAAAAATTTCAGAGCAGATGGAGAAAAAAGGGATTAAAAGCGTTGAGGATCTGTTTTACTTTTTACCGATAAGATATGAGGATAAGAGGTATATACGTAAAATAAACGAGTTAAGAGAAGGGGAGAAGGCCCTTGTGATTGCGAAGGTGATTACGTCTAAATCATTATTTTTCCGTCATTCACGGAAGAAGGCGTATGAAGCGATCGTGGATGATGGGACTGGTAATATTTCAGTGAAATGGTTTCAGTGGGTTTCTTCGTATTTAAGAAATATCTGTAGGAAAGGCAATATACTCTTGCTATCGGGAGGGGTAAGCAGATATGGAACAAAGCTTCAGATGATTCACCCTGAAGTTACCATCTTGGGCGATGAAAGTGAAATAGAGAACTGTAAGGGGATAGTGCCTATTTATTCGGAGATTGATCGGGTAAAACAGGGAACCTTAAGAAATCTTGTAAAAAGGGTTTTTGAAGACTATGGAGTTTATGTGAAAAGCATTCTCCCCGGGGAGATAGAGAAATTTTATGGTTTTACCCCCCTGTATGAGGCATTTTTTAAGATACATTTTCCCGATGATGACTTACTTGAAAGCAATATTCGTCAGAAATACATACAACGTCTTATATTTGAAGAATATTTCCTGTTCCAGGCTGCATTACTGATGAAGAAAGGAGAGATAAAAAAGGGGAGGGGTATAAGTTTTAAGTCAGATGGTATTTATTATAATAAGTTTAAAGGTAGCTTGCCATTTGAATTAACATTGGCACAGGAGAGGGTGATCAGGGAAACAGAACATGATATGGCCCATATTGAGCCTATGAATAGACTTTTGCAGGGAGATGTCGGTTGTGGTAAGACGGTCTGTGCTATTTTAGCCGCTTGTATTGTAGTAGACAATGGCTATCAGGTTGCCTTTATGGCACCTACAGAAATACTTGCTGAACAGCATTATTTGACTATCCACAAAGCTTTTGAGGGGATGGGTATCCCTCTCGTATTTTTAAGGGGAAATATGGGAAAAGAGAGAAAGGGGGTTATTGAGGGTATAAAAAAGGGAGAATATTCGGTAATAGTGGGGACCCATGCACTTATTCAGAAAGATGTAAACTTCAGAAGGCTTGGTTTGGTGATCATTGACGAACAACATCGATTTGGGGTTATACAGAGAAAACTCTTAAAAGAAAAGGGAATAATGCCTGACACCCTTGTAATGACTGCAACTCCAATCCCGAGGACCCTTTCGATGGTGGTATATGGCGATCTTGATGTTTCTGTTATAGATGAAATACCAAAGGGAAGGCAGAAGATATGGACAAAGGTATTTTTAGATAAAGATAAATTTGCTGTGTATAGAATGATTGAAGATGAATTAAAAAAAGGGCATCAGGCTTATATTGTGTATCCCCTGGTTGAAGAGTCAGAGAAAATAGAGCTTTTGAATGCAAAGGAAATGGCCGCCTATTTCAGGAAATCAGTTTTTCCTTCTTACAGAGTAGGGCTCCTTCATGGAAGGATGAGGGCTGAAGAGAAGGAAGAGATAATGTTTAGGTTTAAGAATAGGGAGATAGATGTTTTGGTATGCACAACGGTAATTGAGGTTGGAATAGATGTCCCAAATGTAACCATGATGGTGATAGAGCATGCAGAGAGGTTTGGTCTTTCACAGCTTCACCAGTTGAGGGGCAGGGTTGGAAGGGGAACATATCCTTCAAAATGTGTGTTAATAACATCAACCAGAAGAACAGAGATTGCCACCAGAAGGTTAAAGGTCATGGAAGAGACAACAGACGGGTTTAAAATAGCCGAGGAGGATATGAAAATAAGGGGGCCTGGTGACATGCTCGGTGTGAGACAATCAGGTATACCAAAGTTCAGGGTAGGGGATATTGTGAGAGATGGGGATATTATGACTCATGCAAGAAGAGTAGCCGAAGAAATGATAGACAGGCTTACGGTGGATGATTTAGATAGTGTGAAGGACACTGTTCTAACAAGGTGGAAGGACAGTATGCATTTATATAATATAGCGTGATGTAGCCTTAAGCCTGTAACCATTTACGCACCCTTTGTCTTTGAGTGAAAATAGGATAATCTGTTGTTAATGAGTTCTGCTGTGTTTTTTAAGTGATGAATCATCTCAGGTAGTTTTTCATCATTCATTGAATCAGTAAAACCAACTATTAGGATTGCACCTACTGGAAAACCGTTTGAGTAGATGAGGGTTGCTATTGCCCTTATTCCTTTTAAGTACTCTTCGAAATCGAGGCTATAGCCCATTTTTCTTGTCCTTTCAATCTCTCTGATGAAGTGTTCAATGTCTGTAATGCTGTTCTCAGTATATTTGGGCAATCCCACATCTTTCAGGAAGATTTTAATGTCTTTGTTGTCCATTTGAGAAAGGAAAATTTTACCTGGAGCTGCTGCTGTAATGGGAAGTTTTGTACCTATGGGAGAGGAAATCTTAAATGGTTTTTTTGCTTCTGTTACATCCAGAACTTTAGCTATATTATCCTCTCTCACAATAAAAAAAACAGTTTCATCCACAAGGCCCACGAGTTTTTCAATAAAAGGTTTTACAATTGAGATTAATTCTCCGCCTCTTAAGCACCTTTTTGAGAGCTCAATTAATTCTTTACCCATGGTGTATTTTTTTGTGGGTTTGTCTTTAACTATAAAGCCTTCCTGTTCGAAGGCTTTTAATATACCGAAGGTTGTACTCTTGCTGATTGAAAGTCTCTTTGCAATATCTGTAACACCGAGAGGTTTGTTATATTTTACTATAAGCTTGATTACCTCGATTGCCTTCTTTAAAACAGGTGCGCTATACATAATTCACTATGATGAACATTTTAAGATATATATATGTACTTGTCAATAGATTCTGGTTAGAGAAAAAGATTTTTTCAGGTATAAAAAGGAACAGTTTATAATAATGAACATAAAAGTGTATGAAGATAAGAATATAATTTGTTGAAAATTGAGGATAATCTGTTAAAATTATGGGACTGAGGATTCAAATGACCAGATATAAGCTAAAATTTCTCCCTATAGACAGGCTTTTTTTAGTAGAAGATGGTGAAAACATACTCGAAGCAGCAATGAAGGCAGGTATTCATATAAACGCTTCTTGTGGCGGGAATGGCGATTGTGGAAAGTGCAGGATAAAGATAATTGAGGGTGATGCTTATTCGCCTGTTCACCCAAAGATATCACAGAAGGAGTATGATGCAGGTATAAGACTTGCCTGTATGACCACTGTCCATGGAGATGCTGTTGTTGAGGTGCCACTTGAATCCCAGGTAGACAGGACTGTCCTTGAAAGAAGAAGAGAAGCACCCCATATTCTCTCTACCTCTGATATAGAGCAGCCTGTGAAAGAATGGGAGGCTGACCCTGCAGTGTTTAAAAAATATGTTGAACTCCCGGTACCATCCATCGAGGATAATATATCAGATCTTGGAAGGTTAACGAGAGAACTGAAGAAAAGGTATGATATTGATGATATTTCTGTAGATTTCAGAGTCCTTAAAAAATTAAGCAGCACCCTGAGAGATGCAAATTGGAAAGCCACAGCAACGGTGGTCCTTACAAAAAAAGGTTATAAACTAATTCACGTAGAGTCTGGAAATACAGAGAATGAAAACTATTCAATAGTGATAGATATTGGCACAACAACTATTTGTGGTCAACTCCTGGACCTTGTTCATTGCAGTGTCTTTAAGAAGGTAGAGGTGCTTAACGGAAGGGAATTATGCACACTTGCGGAATCCTCTGATTATAATGCCCAGATTAGCTATGGGGAAGACGTGATATCAAGGATTATGTATTCACGTAAAAAGGGAGGACTGAAGAGGCTTCAAAAGGTTGTAGTAGCAACTATAAATGGGATAATAAGAGAACTGCTTGATATAAGCAAAATTAATGTGAGTTCTATATCACATCTTATATTTGCTGGAAATACTACAATGACACACCTTGTCCTTGGTCTGGATCCTAAATACATCATGCTCTCACCGTATACCCCTGTCTCAACGTTTATTCCTCCTGTCAGGGCAATAGACCTTGGTGTAGATGTTGAGGAACATGCATATGTCTATATCTTCCCATGTGTAGCTTCCTATGTTGGAGGGGATATAGTGGCAGGGGTTCTTGGTTCAGGAATATTTCAGAGGGATAAGATTGCCCTGTTTATGGATATAGGCACAAATGGTGAAATAGTACTCGGTAACAAAGATTGGCTCATGTGTGCATCTTGTTCTGCCGGGCCTGCTTTTGAGGGTGGTGGTATTAAGTTTGGAATGAGGGCAGGAAGAGGCGCCATAGAGCAGGTGAGAATTAATCCGGTAACCTTTGAGCCCATGATACTGACTGTTGGAAGAAAAAAACCGATGGGTATATGTGGTTCTGGTTTAATTGATATTGTTGCAGAACTTATTGAGGCGGGTCTGATAGATCAAAATGGTAAGTTTAAAAGGACATTACCAACAAAAAGGATAAGGGAAGGCGAAAGTGGCTATGAATATGTGATAAGCTATGCACCCGAAACTCAGATAAATAAGGATATTGTAATCACAGAGATAGATCTGGACAATCTGATACGGGCAAAAGCTGCCATGTATGCAGGATGCAAGGTACTTCTTGATAATGTTGGTCTTGCTTTTGCTGACATAGATATAGTTATTATTGCTGGCGGTTTTGGGCACTATATAGACCCTGAAAAGGCACAGGTAATTGGACTTTTGCCAGAGTTGCCCCTGGAAAGTTTTATATTTGTGGGAAATGGCTCTCTTCTCGGTGCGAGATTGCTCTCTTTCTCGAAAAGGTTTTTAGGTGAAGCAGAAAGAATTGCGAGGACTATGACGAACATTGAACTTTCGGATACGCATAAGTTCATGGACGAGTTTATAGCAGCCATGTTCCTTCCACACACGGACGGGCATCTGTTCCCGAAGGTTATGGGAAGGCTGATGGAAAACCAGTTAAGCGTTCGGAGTTTAGAGGCAAATAGTGGGAAGAATTCTGAAAAACAGTAGGTAGTAGGAAGTATGCAGTAGGCAGTGAACTGCTTACTTCCTACTTCTTACTGCTTACTCTTCACGGAGTGAATGATATGCCAAAGGTTATAGCAATTGCAGGCAAGGGAGGTGTTGGCAAGACCACAATTGGTGGAATGCTTGTGAGGTATATTGTTGAGGAAATAAAGGATGGGCCGGTTCTTGCAGTTGATGTTGACCCCAATTCAAACCTGAATGAGGTACTTGGTGTAAAAGTTCATACTACCATTGGTGATGCAAGAGAGTTAATGAAGAAGGATGTGCCGCAAGGCATAACAAAAGATGTCTGGTTTGAATATAAAGTTCACGAAGCAATCATAGAAGGAAAGGGATTTGACCTGCTTGTAATGGGAAGACCGGAGGGGCCTGGTTGCTATTGTGCGGCAAACAGTCTTGCAAAGAAATACATAGATGCATTGAAGGATAGTTATACCTGTATAGTAGTGGATAATGAAGCAGGTATGGAACATATCAGCAGACTCGTAACGCAGGATGTAGATGGATTGTATGTGATTTCTGACGCGACCCCGAGGGGGATTTTAACGGCAAGCAGAATTTTTGACCTTATAAAGGAATTACACCTGAACATAAAGGAAAAATATACAATTATAAACAGGGTTAAAGATGAAGAGAGTAAGAGTTTGAGAGAAGTGGCAACGCAAAAAGGTATTGAGATAACAGGAATGGTTAGAGACGATGAAGAGGTCTGGAAAGGTGATCTGGCGGGAGAAACGATATTCTCCCTTAGCAAGTCATCCCATGCACTTGCCGATGCGTATGGAATATTCGGGAGAACCTTGAAGTAGGAGAAATAACGCACGAGGGACGAGGGACGAAAAATCTATAGCGTCCATCGTTTTGGTGAATCCCGCTATTTTAGGGATGAACGGTTGTCCTAATCCCGCCCAAGGCGGGATGGTCGTCCATCATAAATCATACACGGGGAGGGTCCATGTCTGCTAAAATTATAAGCGGAACGGAAATAGCGGCGAAAATCAGGGAAGAATTAAAGGAAGAGGTAATACATCTTAAAGAAAAATATGGAATTGTACCCGGGCTTGTCACGATTATAGTTGGGAAAAACCCGGCATCTGTAAGCTATGTCACGGCAAAACAGAAAACGGCAAAAGAACTTGGCTTTTATTCTATCCAGGAGGATACGCCCGAAGATGTTTCCGAGGAAGCACTCCTCGCATTAATCAATAAACATAATAAAGACCCTAAAATACACGGAATACTTGTACAGTTGCCGTTACCGAAACATATCAATGAAACGAAGGTGCTCTATGCAATAGACCCTGATAAGGATGTGGACGGATTTCATCCGGTCAATGTTGGAAGGCTTATGATAGGGGAAGCACGTTTTTATCCCTGCACACCTTACGGGATACAGCAGTTGCTTATCAGAAGCGGTATTACAATCGATGGCGCCGAGGTCGTGGTTGTCGGGAGAAGCAACATCGTAGGGAAACCGATTGCAATGATGCTTATACAGAAGGCAAAAGGAGCAAATGCAACGGTGACGATATGTCATACAGGGACAAAAGACCTTGCCTTCCATACAAGAAGGGCTGATATACTTATTGTTGCTGCAGGGAGGCCAAAGGCAATAACGGCTGACATGATAAAAGAGGGTGCAGTGGTAATAGATGTGGGTGTAAATAGAATAGGGATGACACCGGAAGGAAAGGCAAAGCTGTGTGGGGATGTTGATTTTGAGGCAGTGAAGGAAAAAGCTGCGGCAATTACACCTGTGCCAGGAGGTGTGGGGCCTATGACGATAACAATGCTGATGCTGAATACAATAAAGGCAGCGAAGATGACAGTAAGCAGTAAACAGATGAGATAAAGAGAAGGCAAACACTGAATTATATGAGATGGAGGTTTAAATGGCTGATTATTCATACGAAGAAAAAGAAAATTTTGAGGGGAAAAAGGTTAAGGTTTTAGGACCCACCTATGAAGAAGGTAAACCTGAGAGTAGCAGCAACTGGAAGGAAAAACTTGGAACACGTGATGATGCCATAAACTATTTGAGGACAGCTCTCCGTTACTGGTATAGCAAAGACTGGTATGGAAGCGAAAAACGGAAACAAGAAGCATGATTTTTTTAGCGTAGAGCCTTGAGCATAGAGCGGAGAGTTTAAACTCCACGCTCTCAGCCCCAAGCTCTCAGCTAATAAAGACAGGAGGAATAAATGGCTTTTGAGATTCCAAAGATAAATTATACTGGTAAGATAAGAGAGGTAAGCATTGGGATGGGGCAGAAAGCAATAAAGATAGGAGGAGAAGGATGCTACCCATTCTATTTATTTGAAGGAAAGATGCCCAATCCTCCGAGGGTAGCCTTTGAAGTGTGGGATCATGAACCCCAGGACTGGCAGGACTGGGCAATAGAGCCATTCAAGGATGTAATTCATGACCCTGTTGCATGGGCGAAAAAATGTGTGGATGTCTATGGGGCAGAAATCATCACCCTCCAGCTAAAAAGTGCAGACCCGAATGGCATGAACAGGGATGTAGAGGATGTTGTAGCAGTTGTAAAGAATGTTGTGGACGCTATGGATATTCCGCTTATTGTGTGGGGTTGTGGAAACGATGAAAAGGATGCTGCCCTGCTACGAAGGGTAGTTGAAATATGTGAGGGCAAAAATGTTTCTATAGGCCCGCTCGCTGAAAAAAATTACAAACAGATTGGCGCCATGGCAATTGGATATAGTCAAGTTGTGATTGCATCAACGCCGATAGATGTAAACCTTGCAAAACAGTTGAATATTCTCCTCGGGAATCTGGGTGTGCAGGATGAAAAGATTATTGTTGATCCCACAACAGGCGGTCTGGGTTATGGGCTTGAATACTCTTATTCTGTGATAGAAAGAGACAGGATGGCAGCACTTACTCAGGAAGATGTAAAATTGCAATATCCTATTGTGTGTAACCTTGCGCATGAGGTCTGGAAGACAAGGGAAACAAGACTGAAAAGAGATGATGACCCGAAACTTGGAGACGAGAAGAAAAGGTCGATACTTATGGAGTCAATTACCGCTATGTCCTTACTCATTGCAGGGGCAGACATTGTTATCATGAGACATCCAGAAGGCGTTGCACTGGTAAAGGATATGATTAAAGAATTGATAGTTTAAGGGGGAGGCATGTCAGAAAAGCGAATAAAAAGTATCGATGAAGCAACGATTGAGCTTATACAAAAAGCTGAAAGAGAAAATATCAGTACGGTATTCTCCCGTGCTGATGAAATAAAACCTTGTCCCATAGGGGTTGAGGAGAGTTGCTGTAAGATATGTTCAATGGGACCCTGCAGGCTTCCGCGGTCTAAGAAGGGTGAAAAGAAGGAAAGGATAGGGGTCTGCGGTGCCACGATTGATACTGTTGTGGCGAGGAATTTCGCAAGGAAGATAGCTGCAGGTGCTGCGTCACATTCTGACCATGCGAGAGAGGTTGTGGAAACATTTATAAAGACAGCTCGGGGTGAGGCGCAGGGTTTTGTCATTAAGGACGAAATAAAACTCCTTGAGGTTGCCCTTGATTTTGGTATTGAGATAGAAGGAAGAGATATTAAGGATATTGCCATTGAGCTCGGTGCGAAGGCACTCGAAGAATTTGGGAAGCAACACGGTGAGCTTGTTTACATCAAAAAGGCACCACTCAGGAGGCAGGAGGTATGGAGAAAATACGGGGTTGTCCCGAGAGGGATAGACAGGGAAGTGGTGGAGATTATGCACAGGACACACATGGGTGTTGACCAGGATTACAGGCATATTATCCAGCAGGCAACACGCTCGGCCCTTGCGGATGGATGGGGTGGCTCCATGATTTCTACAGATTTACAGGATATTATGTTTGGAACCCCTGTACCGGTCCTTGGAAGTATGAACCTTGGTGTTTTGAAGGAAGACCAGGTAAATGTGGTTGTCCATGGTCATGAACCTTTACTCCCTGAACTTCTTGTTGTTGCGAGCAGGGATCCTGAGATAAAAAGGCTCGCAGAGAAGGTTGGTGCAAAGGGTATTAACCTTGCAGGTATGTGCTGTTCTGCAAATGAGGTGCTCATGAGGCATGGCATTCCCTGTGCAGGGAACTTTCTCCAGCAGGAACTTGCACTTATTACAGGTGCGGTAGAACTTATGACCGTGGATGTTCAGTGTGAGATGCAAGGGCTTCAGAATGTAGCAGAATGTTTTCATACAAGGCTTATCACAACATCTGACAGGGCAAAGATAGAAGGTGCGACACATATAGAGTTCCATCCGGAAAATGGATTGGATACAGCAAAGCTGATACTGAAAATGGCGATAGAGAACTACCCGAATAGAAGACATGCGGTTTATATCCCTGACCATACTCAGGATACAGTTGTTGGGTTTAGCCATGAAACGATAAATTATCTGCTGGGCGGGCTCTTCAGGGCAAGCTACAGGCCGTTAAATGATAATATTATAAATGGCAGGATAAGAGGTGTGGCAGGTGTTGTGGGGTGCAACAATGTCAGGACACCACATGATCTGGCCCATATTACAATGATAAAGGAGCTTATAAAGAATGACGTAATTGTATTGACCACAGGATGTGCGGCAATGGCATGCGGAAAGGCAGGGCTTTTAACCCCTGAGGCAGCGCGCAAGTATGCAGGTTCAGGATTGGCTGAGGTATGCGAGGCAGTGGGTATTCCACCTGTCCTCCATATGGGCGCATGTGTGGATAATTCGAGGATTCTAATTGCGGCAACTGCTATGGTTAAAGAAGGTGGCCTTGGTGATGACATAAGTGACCTTCCGGCAGCAGGGGCAGCACCTGAATGGATGAGTGAGAAAGCCCTGGCGATTGGACAATATTTTGTGGCCTCAGGTATATTTACCGTGTTTGGCACAACATGGCCCACAATAGGCAGTGATAACGTTACAAAACATCTCTTTGAGGAGTATGAAGATATGTTCAAGGGGATGTGGGCATATGAGCAGGACCCTGAAAAGGCAGCTCGTCTTATGCTCGACCATATAGATAAAAAGAGAAAGGCTTTAGGGATAGATAAAGCAAGGGACAGAATTCTGTTCGATATGGCTATGAGAAGAGCACTGGATTAAAGTAGTGATGAGTGACGAGTTGTGAGTGATGAGTTTTAAAACAAGTAAGACGGGAGAAGTCACTTTTGAGTTAAGGGGGTTTGGATGTCGAAGATTATAGCATCGGCAGCTATTAGAGGGGCACATAAGATTTATAATAGGGCGGAAGAAAAATACAGAGAAGCCCTTGAAAAATTTGGCCCGAAGCAGGAGGTAGGTTTTCCAAATACGGCCTACTATCTCCCGATTATATATGCAATAACAGGTATTGGTGTTGCAAGGATAGAAGATATGAGGCGTGTCCTTGATATATGTAAAAGGCTTATTCCACCACCCGTGAAAGAGAAGACACCACTTCCCTATCTCGCACCTGCCCTTGATGCCGGCATGGCAACGTTTTTCGCAGAGGAATGTATAGAGGCGATAAGGTACCTTGAAGAACCGGATTTTTATGTGGCAGATAGCGAAGAGATAACAAATAAGACAATATGGCTTGGTGCTGCAAATGATGTGATTTTCAGGAAAAGGGGGGTAGAGTTTGTCGATGGGACAGCTCCTGGTTTTGCTGCCATTGTTGGTGCAGCGCCTGACGCAAAAACTGCTGCCCGGATTGCCATTGAGCTTCAGGAGAAGAACCTCTATGTGTTTATGTGTGCTGAGCACGAAGGAAAAAGATTTGCCGAACAACTTGTTGAAGCAAATGTTCAGATAGGTTGGCCAACAAGACTTGTCTCGTTCGGCCCTGATATATATCAGGCGGTTTTTGCCATAGGCTTTGCGTGTCGCGTTGCAATGGCCTTCGGGGGAATAAAACCTGGTGATTTCAGAAAGAACCTTATCTACAATAAAGACAGGACATACGCCTTTGTACTTGCCCTTGGAGATGTTACGGATGAATGGTATGCCAATGCTGCAGGCGCCATCAACTGGGGTTTCCCGACAATTGCAGACACACCAATACCTGAGGTCCTGCCTACAGGTATTTGTACATACGAACATGTGGTCTCAAACATACCTCACGACCAGATAGTGCAGAAAGCAGTTGAGGTAAGGGGCTTGAAGGTTCAAGTCTCGAAGGTCCCCATACCTGTTTCGTATGGACCCGCATTCGAAGGTGAAAGGGTGCGTGGTGAGGATATATACCTTGAGATGGGGGGTGGAAGGACTTTAGCAGTAGAATGGACAACCTCTAAAAGAATGGAAGAGGTGGAAGATAGCAAGGTTGAAGTCATCGGGCCTGACGTAACGGATGTGCTGGCAGGAACAAGGTTAGACTTTGCCATGGTAGCGGAGGTTGCCGGCCGCAGTTTTCAGGAAGATTTTGAGCCGATACTTGAAAGACAAAACCATCATTTAATAAACCAGGCGCAAGGTGTTATGCATATCGGACAGAGGGATATTGCGTGGATAAGGATTTCAAAACAGGCAGTGGAAAAAGGTTTTAGACTTGAGCATATAGGTAAGATTATTCATGCAAAATACCATCAGGATTTCGGTGCCATCTTTGATAAGGTTCAGATAAAGATATATACAAAAGGGGATAAGGTAAAAGAGATTCTTGAGCAGGCACGTGCGTCATATGAACACAGGGATACAAGGATTGAGGGTATGACCGATGAAAGTGTGGACACCTTCTACTCATGTATACTGTGCCAGTCTTTTGCGCCTAATCACGTATGTATAGTGAGCCCCGAGAGAACAGGTCTTTGTGGTGCATACAACTGGCTGGATTGCCGTGCAGCCTACGAGATAAATCCAGCAGGGCCTAATCAACCTGTGCAGAAGGGTGAGAATATTGATGAGCGGTATGGCCAGTTTAAGGGATGTAATGAGTACGTAAAAAGGGCCTCCCGGCAGAAGGTTGAATCTGTGAGTCTTTACAGCCTTATGGTAGACCCGATGACTACATGCGGTTGCTGTGAATGTATCGCAGCAATACTACCCATGGCTAATGGCATTATGACGGTAGACAGGGATTATACTGATATGACCCCATGCGGTATGAAGTTTACAACCCTTGCAGGCTCAGTGGGCGGTGGTGCCCAGACGCCGGGTTTTCTGGGGCACAGTAAATATAACATTACACAGAGAAAATTTTTAAAGGGCGATGGTGGGCTTTTGAGGATTGTGTGGATGCCAAAGAGGCTGAAAGAAGAAATATATGATCGTCTTAAAAAGAGGGGAGAAGAGTTTGGCATAACGAATTTTCCTGATATGATTGCTGATGAGACTGTAGCAAGGATAGAAGAAGAAGTCATCGAGTATATCACAAAAAATGGTCATCCATGTGTGAACATGGAGCCACTGATTTAAAGGCAGTGAATAGTGAATAGTGATAAGCTGATAGTAAAATTTTTAAGGCATTTGCCAAGAGCTATGAGCCAAGAGCTATGAACTTCATACGGTGAATGATAAAACTTTTTTCTTTATTGCTGATGATCATAAAATTAATAATTAATTAATTTTTGACTATTCACTAACAACTATTCACTGAATTATAGAAAAGGAGATTATTTATGGCACTTACGGGAATTCAAATATTCAAGCTTCTTCCCAAAACGAACTGCGGTGAATGCAAATATCCAACCTGTCTTGCCTTTGCAATGGCGCTTGCAGCAGCCAAGGTGGAGCTCGATGCCTGTCCCCACTTGAGTGATGAGGCGAGGGCTGAGCTATCAGATGCAAGCGCCCCTCCTATAAGACAGGTCACGATAGGGACAGGGGATTACGAGGTAAAGATTGGCGGTGAGACGGTCTTGTTCAGGCACGAAAAGACATTCTTTAATAAACCCGGTTTTGCCATCCTTATAACAGGTGAGATGGATGATGGGGAAGTGGACGAACGGTTTTCAAAACTTGCACAATATCAGTATGAACGGGTTGGTCTTACGCTTCGCCCTGAGATTGTCGCCCTGAAAGAGGCGGGTAATAAAGAGAAATTTATTAATCTTGTGCAGAGGGCATTCAGTGAGCCATACAGTATGATTCTCATGTCTTGTGACCCGTCAATCATGAAAGAAGTGCTTGAGATTTCTAAGGCGAAAAGACCACTCATCTATGCTGCAACGAAGGACAATTACGAGGCATTCGGTGCCCTCGCAAAGGAATATGGATGCCCCCTCGCAGTGAAAGGGGAAGGCATTGAAGGTGTTGCATATTTAACGGAGAAGCTTACCGGCATGGGGCTTAAAGACCTTGTGATAGATACATCTACACGTTCGGTGAAGGATAGTTTTCAGGAGCAGGTAATCATAAGAAGGGGAGCGCTTATTGGCAAGTATAAACCCATTGGTTTCCCGACCATAGTGTTTCCATCGGAAATGACAGATAATCTCATGAAGGAGACACTCATTGCATCATGTTTTGTTGCAAAATATGCAGGTATCATTGTATTGAGTGATTGTCAGGGGGAGAGCATCTTTCCGCTTCTGCTCCAGAGATTGAATATATACACAGACCCGCAGAGACCCATGACGACCCAGGAAGGTATCTATCCAATAAACAATCCTGATGAAACATCACCTGTACTTGTAACGTGCAACTTCTCGCTTACATACTTCATCGTAAGCGGTGAGATAGAGAATTCAAGGGTTCCGAGCTGGCTTTGCGTGATGGATACAGAAGGATTATCAGTAATGACGGCATGGGCAGCAGGAAAATTTGTTGGTGATTTAGTCGGAGCCTTCATAAAAAAGTGTGGTGTTTTTGAGAAGGTGAAGCACAAAAAGCTTGTAGTCCCGGGATATGCTGCAGGAATACTCGGAGACCTTGAGGAGGAGCTCCCTGGCTGGGAAATCCTTATAGGTCCAAGGGAAGCAGCCCATATACCGGCGTATTTGAGGATGTGGAAACCGTAATATCAAAGGGTTCAAGGGGCCAAGGGTTCAGGTGTTTTCTAACGCACTCGAATCCTTGAATCCTCGACCCCTGGAACCCTGAAAAAGGAGTTATCGTGATACTAATCGGTGAAAATTTAAACGTCATGTCCAAAAAGATTGGTGAGGCTTTTAAGCAGAAAGACCCGAATCCCATTAGAGAAATGGCACTTGCAGAGGCCAAAGCCGGTATAGATATGCTCGATATAAATCTTGGACCTGCAAGGAAGGAAGGACCGGAACTTATGGAATGGGTTGTTAAGACTGTGCAGGAGGTTGTGGATTTACCGCTTTCCCTCGATACAACCAATGTGGAGGCAATGGAGGCAGGGCTGCGTGTTCATAAGGGTAGGCCACTAATCAATTCTATTTCAGTACGGCCTGAGCGGATGGGTGCGTTGATGCCACTTGCAAAAACGTATAATGCAGGGTTTATCGGGCTTACCCTTGGTGTAGAAGGCATACCGAGGGATGCAAATGAGAGGGGACTCCTTGCTGCTCAAATCATTGCAGAGGCAGCGAATTACGGAATTCCCGAAGAGGATATATGGCTTGACCCCATAGTTCTTCCCATAAATAGTCAGCAGATGCAGGTTCAGGGATGCACAGAATTTGTCATGATGCTCTCCGAGCTCACTCCCAATTCCAAATCGACCTGCGGGCTTTCAAATGTCTCAAACGGAGCTCCAACACATCTGAGAGGGATTTTAAACAGGACATATCTCATCATGCTAAAACGTTACGGCATGTATTCAGCCATCGTAGATGCCTTTGATGAAGAATTGAAAGCAATTGCAAAAGGGAAGATGCCGGAACTCGAATTCCTTGTCTATAAGGTTATGGATGGAGAGGAAGTAGATTTGTCGAAGCTTTCAAAGGAAGAAATAGAGTATGTAAAGACCACCAGGGTTCTCCTCGGAAAGACACTGTATTCTGATTCGTGGCTGGAGCTGTGAAAGGCAGCGATTAGCCCTCAGCTATCAGCTATTAGCAATGCAAGGCCTTCTAATAATACAACTGACTTTTCAAAATGCTTATCTATCGATAAACTCAGTAATAAATTCATTAACCAACTTTTGCACTCTTTTCGGGAAAAACAATGCGAGTGTTTTTAACTTCTTTTTGTTGAGATTGTCTGTCTCAAGTTCATCTGTAAAGGGAATCCTGTGACGGAGATGAGCTGTATCAAGGAGAGCTTTTTCGGGTGTTGCCATGAGCACATTGTTCTGGTTCAGGATTTCTGCAGGTAAGTACAGTTTCTCTGCAATTCTCGAATATTCAATAACGTAGTCACCGTATTTAATTCTGTTCCTCTGTCCGAAACCTGGATGTAACGTAATAGCAGTACACACATATGGCACCTGGAGTAGTGCTCCATGATAATTTAAAGCCCACTCGCAGGAGATATAAGAAGGCTGTCTCGCAAAACATGCAACATGTTCAACTTTTGGCGGTTCCTTGCTGAAAAGGATATTCCAGTAAACCTTGTTTGTAATCTTCTTAATGTATCCTCTCTTTGATGCCCTGAAGAGAAACATATTGTCATCGGGTACGAGCTTTGCTGCATCTATAGAACTGAATAATGGAGAGGGTAATTCTCTCAACACGTCAATTGTTTTTGATGATTGTTGTCGTTTCATTGTTTTGTACCTTTATGCCTTGTTGGGTATTTACTGAAATCGATTGTACCTGCCATCTGGATTTGTTTAAAGGCATTTTGAACAGACGTAATAAGTTCTCGAAAATTGTCCTGCTTTAATGTCTTAAGGACATCATTACTTACAAACCTTGCCAGATCGTGATAGATTTCATCTACGAGATGCACTTTTACCTTACCATCAAGGGTATCCATATTGGTGTAGAAAGAAATAGGGGTTGTGATAGTGAAAGGCACTTCGTACATATCAAGCTTTTTCTTCAGGATTTCAGGGCCAGGCGGAATCTGAAGGGTATTGGTGAGAAACCACAAATCGAAAAAGTCTCTGCCTCTGGTATATACACGTTCCATGAGCGCCCTTAGTTTATCCGAAAGAATCTCTTCAGAAGTCTCGATGTTGACTAACACAGGGGTTCCAGGCATTTTCAAACCAGCTTGCTGAAGAAAATAGGACACTGCAGGAGAGGTCTGCATAATCTTACGGTCACTTTCCGGTTTTATTTCGGACATTAACTTTTCAAACTCAATTTTGACGGAAATTTTGCTCCTCATTCCAGAGGGAAGAAAATCAACAAATGCCCTGTAAGAGGAGGGGTGAAATTTTTTCTCTTTAACAGAAAATGTACCTGCTCCAAAATTACCCACCAGTTGTCTCCTGATATGTTCTGCCACGGAATTAACAAGGGCTGTTACCTTTTCGTGAGGAAGCGATGTAACAAAATCGAGGTCCTCAGAAAATTTTAATCCTCCGTAAAACCATTTGATGGCTGTACCGCCCTGGAAGATGATTTCTTTGCTCTCTTTCGCAGAGAAAAGGGAATGAAGGATAATCATCTGTGCAGCCTCTGCCTGTCTTGTTCTGGTCTGGTCATAAATTTTCATAGATTGCATTATACTACTCATTAGTAGTGAAGTGCAATATAAATATTTAATAGATTATTTTTAATTGCGAATAAAATGAAATTGCTGGAGAACGAAAAAAAAGGAATTAAGGATCACAATCAAACACCTTATGTTTCAAGACCCTGAATTTACACGGAAACAGAAACGTTAAAGGACAAATATTTAAAATCTGTACACTACCAAATTATTGTCAGACTGGAAAAATATAGCAGGTGATGGTACATTATTCAGAAGGCAGTAATATATGAAACCAAAAAGATATATTGCCTGGTCTACAGAAAAAGAGGTTGATTTGAATGACCCTCAACAGAGGAAGTGGTATGTCGAGCAGGTTTTAACACATGGGTTGACAGAAGATGTAGCTCAACTTGACTGGGATGAAATAAAGAGGCTTCTTCCACACCTTAACTTGCCACGAAGGGTCTATAAGCTATGGGAGGCCTATTTTCGTCATGCTTAAAGGAAAGGGAACTTTTACCCCTCTTCAAAGACAACTCTTCTCTGACTTAGGGAATATTCCCGACATTAATAACTTTTATCTGACTGGAGGCACTGCCCTTGCAGAATTTTTTCTCGGGCATAGACATTCTTATGACCTGGGCCTGTTCACTCATGAAAGAGGCCTTCTCATTCCTTTTTTAACAGTTCTGGAGAGGGGATTAAATGAAGCATCATATTTAACAAAGGTTATCCGCAGGTTTGAGTCCTTTGTTGAACTACAGGTAGAACAAGGAGGAGAAAATGTGCAGATTCATCTTGCCTATGATTCTCCTTTCCGGTTTGAAGCTCCCCAGCCTTCTGAGTTTGGTGTAAATATTAATGATTATAAAGACATTACAGTTGATAAGCTATTAACCTTTTTTGGACGGTGGACACACAGGGATGCTATTGACCTTTTCTTTATTTTGAAGAAGGAGTCTATTGATAATCTCCTTGGAATAGCAAAACAAAAAGACCCCGGGTTTGACCTGTATTGGTTTGCTGTTGCTCTTAATCAGGTCGAAGATTTTCCTGATGACATAGAAAAATGGCCTGTCGATATGCTCATTGAAGTAGATGCAGAAGAACTAAAAAAAGACTTCTTAAATCTTTCTCAATATGTCATGGGAAAGATTAAAAAGGGATAGGTAGCAGAAAATAAACCGTGCATAGAACGTAGAATCTGCTAAAAATCTACTTGAAAATAAATTGAGATTGCTGGAAAATGTTGTAAGTAAGAGGCATTCTGAGAAATGAAAATTCAAATTGATCCTCATACCTTAGAAAGAGCAAGAGAGCGAGGCGCAACATTAAAAGAGATTGAGGATGTTATTAAAACAGGATTCTCTATCCCTGCAAAACATGAACGAGCAGGAAAAGCTAAGGTTTATCCATTTAATAAAAAACGCCTTGGCAAATATTATCAACAAAAAAGGATTGAAATATTCTATACTGTAGAAGGTAATATGATTATAACCGTAACCGTTTATGTTTTTTACGGGAAATGGGAGGTTTAGGATGAATATTGTATATAACGACAAAGCAGATCTTCTCTATATCAGATTAGATGATAAAAAACAGAAAGTGGTAAACAGACGTGTTTCAGAGAATATTGTTTTAGATATTGGTAAAAGGGAAAAGATTATTGGAATAGAAATTATTGATGCCTCAAAATATGTATCGTTAGAAAAACTTTTTCCTGTAAGCTATAAGATTCCAAAAGCAATATAGGTCTTTGTTGGGATTAAACAAATTCATAGCTTAGATTATGAATCAAAATCTTAACTCTCCGCTATTGGCTCTCAGCTCTCAGCCTTGCATCACCGGCTGACCGCTGAAAATTCACTTGCGAATAAAATGAAATTGCTGGAAAATGAAGAAATGAGATCAAAGATCAAAAACCATAAACCTTATATTTCAAGACCTGACCCCAATTGCGAAATTCGGAATGCTGAATGCGGATTGTGAATTTTGAATTGAGAATTTAACCGCTGTAATCATGTTTAATTATTGTATTTTTTGTTTTGAGGGGATAGAATCTTATTGTAGGGAAATGGGAAGAAAAAGGGGTGGTAATGACTGTTATCAACCAGAAAAATGGGCTTTTTAAGCGGAGGAGGCAGGGAATAACGCAATGCTTGCAACAACATCCCCACCGTCCTACAGTACAGTAGTTTAATTAGTATGGAGGGCTTATGAAATCGTTAGAAAAAGACACAAAATATGTCCAATTAAGCAAGATTTCATTTGATGTTAATAATCCTCGGGGGGAGAAAGAACACCAAATCATAAGCGATCCCGAGTTCCAAAAGCTAATATCTTCGATTAAAACCCACGGCATTTTAGAGCCCTTGATAGTTAAAAAAGACCCTGCTAAAAAAGAACATTTTATTCTTATTGATGGAGAAAGAAGATTAAGGGCTGCCACAAAAGTTTCCGAAGCCGATAAAAATGGGGATAGTACCGTGCCTGTGTTAATTGCAAAAGATGATGCTGATGGAAGAATTCTAGCTTATCAGGTACACATGTTGAGAAAAAACTGGGATAAAGCTGCTGAAACAAAATCTATTAAGGCAATAATTGTGGATTTAAAACAGAAAAATCCTACCTTAACCGAAAAAGAAATTATCAAACAATTAAAAGAGATAACCGCACACACTGACCCCCAAATATCAGATCTTTTAAAACTCATAAAATATGATGATAAAGTGATTGAAAAAGTAATTTCTGGCCAGATTGATATGAGCCATTTAATTCAAAATGAGGCAAGTTTTATCAATCCGTTAAAGAGAGAATATCCTTCCTTGTTTTCCAAATATGGAGAGGATAATTTAAGAAAAATACTTATTGAAAAAGTTGAGAGTGGCTTTCTTGTTGGCACGCGTTATTTAATGGATGAATTTAAGAATGTATTTGCTGATAGCAAAAATAAAAAGCAGATAGAACCTTTGCTGGATACCTTTCTGGCAAATAAGGCAAAGAACATCAAAGACACTTATTCTGACTGGGAGAAGCTGAATCCCGGGGCAAAGAAAAAAGAATCTGATGCAGCTAAAGCCCAAAAAGGCAAAAAACGAAAATCACAAAAAGATAATAAAAGCAATGTAAGCACTTTCAAAAAGATAAATCTGACGACTAAAGAAGAAAATACCTTGAAAAAGGTAAGAAAGAATTATGAGAGCATAGGAAAAAAATTAGCCCAAGAGGAAAACGAATATATTGCTGAAGGGATATATTGCTTAGAGAATAATTGTCTCAAAGCTGCTTCGGTGATGATTTGGGCTGCGGGCATAAGCAAGGTAATTAATCATATCGCAAAGAATATTGCAGATTTTAATACTGCTTCGAGTGCTATGTCACAATCGAAAAAGGACCCATATAAGCATCTTGGAGGGAATTATAAATTAAATATTAGCTCTGCGGATGATTTGCGTGACGGTAAGGACTGGCAGTTGCTTTATTACATGCTGTATAAGAAAATAATATCAAAGACTGAACTCAATAAATTAAAAACTGCCTATAATACAAGATGTGATTGCGCGCACCCAACTGATGTAAAATTGAGCCCTAATGAGGTAATAACAATCTATGATAATATTTTTAGGCTGCTCTTTACTAATTCAAAATTATCATGAAAGTTCTTTTAGTTGAACCCAATTTTCCAATACCACCTAAAAGCAAGAATCATCGGGATTTCTTGCCTGTGGGGCTTTTGAAGCTTGCAAGCTTCCATAGGGAAAGGGGGGACGAGATTAAATTAGTAAGGGGCAATCAGCACTTCACAGATTTCTATCCTAATCAAGTCAAGATAACATCACTTTTTACATACTGGTCTAATTATGTTTGGGAAAGCGTGAAATTTTACAAAGAAACATACCCTAAAGCAAAGGTGATTGTGGGTGGGATATATGCTTCATTAATGCCAGACCATTGCAAGCAGTCAGGATGTGATGAAGTTTTTGCAGGCGTTGATGAAAGAGTTGAAAAGTTTAAACCAGCTTATGACTTGGTTGATGTTGATTATCAGATTGTGCACACTAGCAGGGGATGTTTGAGGAAGTGCAAATTTTGCGGAACTTGGAAAATAGAGCCAAAATTTACATCGAAGGAAAGCATTAAGGATGAAATTTGCAGCAACAGGGTTATTTTTTATGATAATAACCTTTTGGCTAATCCCTACATAAAAGATATTCTGGAGGAGTTAAAAAATTCAAAGCATAATGGCAGGGTTATTTATTCTGAAAGCCAATGCGGAATAGATGGAAGATTGCTCACGCCGGAAGTGGCTAAGCTGCTGAAGCAAGCGAGATTCCTTAATCCAAGAATCGCTTGGGACCATGGTTATAACCAAAAGAAAATGATCAAAAAGCAGATTGATATGCTTGTTGAAGCTGGCTATCCAGCAAAAGAAATCTATGTCTTTATGATCTACAATTTCGAGCAGGATTACTATGAAATGCTAAAGAAGTTGAAACAATGCAAAAGATGGGGAGTGCAGATTGCTGATTGCAGATATAGGCCTTTAAATCAAACATACGACAATTACAATCCCCGCAAAGAGCAAACAAGGGATGACTATTTTATTCACTCCAAATGGACAGATAGGCAAATAAAGCTTTTTAGAAGAAAAGTTAGGCAACAGAATATCATGATAAGGCACGGATTCGATTTTTATAGCAGGGATTTGGAGAAATGGGGATCCCACAGAAGGAAAGAGAAGCTTCTATCTAAAGAAGTTAATAATCACGCAGCTATCGCTGTAAGTGGATATAAAAATTGAGGTAATTTATGCTCGATATAAAAACGTTAGAGTCATGGTTATGGGATGCGGCGTGCAGTATTCGCGGGGCGGTGGATGCGCCGAAGTTTAAGGACTACATTTTGCCGCTTATCTTTATCAAGCGTATCTCGGACGTCTTTGAGGATGAGCTTACACGTTTAAGCGATGAGTTCGGAGATGAAAAGATCGCTCATGATTTAGCACAAAAGGATCATAAGCTTGTCCGTTTTTTTATTCCCCGGTCTTCAACATGGCCTGAGATTCGCAAGAAAACAAAGAATATCGGCGAGGAATTAACCAACGCCATCCGCGCTATTGCCAAGGAAAACTCAAAATTGCAGGGCGTAATAGACATCGTTGATTTTAACGCCAAGGTTAGCGGGCAGAGGATTGTTGATGATGGCAAGTTAAGCCAGCTTATTGAGGTTATCAGCCGTCACAGAGTCGGATTAAAGGATGCTGAGCCGGATATACTCGGCAGGGCGTATGAATATCTTTTGCGGAAATTCGCTGAAGGCCAAGGTCAGAGCGCAGGTGAGTTTTACACGCCAAAAGAAGTAGGCTGGGTTATGGCATATTGTCTTGATCCAAAGCAAGGACAGGAAGTGTATGATCCGGCATGCGGTTCTGGCGGGCTTCTTGTTAAATGTCAGCTTGCCTTAAAAGAAAAAGAAAAGAAAATTTCAAAGCCGCTTCATCTATATGGGCAGGAACAGAATTATGTTACCTACGCCATGGCTAAGATGAATATGTTTATCCATGATATGGAAGGTGATATTGCCATCGGCGATACACTGATAAGCCCAAAGTTCCTTGATGGAAGTGCGCTTAAGAAATTTGACCTTGTTGTTGCCAATCCCATGTGGAATCAAGATGGTTACGACACGCAGTTTTATGAAGGGGATACGTTTAACCGTTTTGATTGCGGGTATCCTCCCGCAAGTTCCGCAGACTGGGGCTGGGTTCAGCATATGTTTACATCACTCGGCAATAATGGCCGCGCGGCTGTGGTCCTTGATACAGGCGCGGTTTCCCGCGGCTCAGGCAATCAGGGGTCAAACAAGGAAAATGACATCCGTAAGAAATTCGTGGACAATGACTGGATTGAAGCAGTGCTTTTGCTTCCGGAAAATCTTTTTTATAACACCACCGCTCCCGGCATAGTTTTATTCCTGAATAAGAATAAACCGAAGGATAAAAAGAACAAGATTATGCTTATCAACGCCTCGCTTGAATTTGAAAAAGGCAGGCCAAAGAATTTTATTCCTGATGACAAGATTAAGAAAATCGCCAAGG
>Ga0209609_10000354_pt1 | contig 27562 bp, 31 predicted proteins | sample LakKivw325mmetaG_FD_184136 | JGI IMG/M metagenome (GOLD analysis project Ga0209609, IMG submission 184136) | Anoxic lake water microbial communities from Lake Kivu, Rwanda to study Microbial Dark Matter (Phase II) - Lake Kivu water 325m metaG... | ecosystem: Environmental > Aquatic > Freshwater... | reverse complement strand
TTCTTTAATTAATTTTAAACTATTAAATAATTTTTGTCCAGATTTTGGGGAGCAGGCCAATACAATGAACACAGTCATACTCATATTTTGAAATTTGCAAAAAAATATTTTTTAATAAAATAGAGTTATGATGGAAAAAGTGATACAAGCTAAAGGCATTTCGTATTCTTATAACAAAAAACTTGCTGTAGACCATATTTCATTTGACATTGGCAAGGGTGAAATACTCGGTTTCCTTGGACCAAATGGAGCAGGTAAAACAACTACATTAAAAATGTTAACAGGTCAACTTTTGCCTCAGGATGGAGAAATTTCTGTTCTCGGTATAGATGTTAAAAAGGATGTAAGAAATATCAAATCTCAAATAGGAGTCTGTTTCGAAGAAAAAAACCTCTATGAAGAGATGTCAGCTGTGGAAAATTTAACTTTTTTTGCTTCTCTTTTTGGAATAAAAAATTTCGATGTGAACGCATTACTTAAAAGAGTCGAGCTCCCGGTTGATAGAAAGGATAGAGTCGTAAACTATTCGAAAGGTATGAAGCAAAGGTTAATGGTTGCGAGGGCTCTTATTAATAATCCCCTTGTTCTGTTTCTTGACGAACCCACAGACGGTCTTGACCCTGTATCGGCAGGAGATATTCGTAATGTAATCCTCGAGGAAAAAAGAAAAGGTGTTACTGTTTTTCTTACGACTCATGATATGATGGAAGCGGATAAACTATCCGATAGAGTTGCCTTTATTAATGAAGGAAAAATTGCTGCATTAGATACGCCTGATAACCTCAAGCATCAGTATGGAAAGAGGGTCATCAAGATCAGATACCTTGAAGAGAAAGAGGTTAAAGATGAAGAGTTTGATCTTGAATCGAAAGGCATTGGCCAAAATATTCAGGATATGCTCACAAAGTATAATGTACTGGACATGCATACCGAAGAAGCAACCCTTGAAGATATTTTTAAACTATTAACCGGAAGAAAATTAGAATGAGTCGCATCCTTTCAATTGTTAAAAAGGATATTACACAGATCTTTCGCAACCGCTTTTTAGCGGTTATCACATTTTTAGTGATTTTTGCCTATGCTTTAGTCTATGTTATGCTTCCTTCAAAGGTTGATGAAACATTTAAAATTGGCATTTATCTTCAATATGGAAGGGGTGCTATAGAACAAAGCCTGTCTCAGGAACAAGGGATAGAGGTAAAATGGGCAAACTCAATAGATGAGCTAAAAAAGATAGTTGCAGCAGAAGATGTAGGAATTGGTTTTGCTTTTATGACTGTAGACAGCAAACCTGCTGTTCAGTTCTATGTTTCTTCACAGGCTCCGGAAGAAATAAAAGAAGCCGGAAGAGTTATCGGAAAAGAGCTTGCTTATAACATACTGGGGTATAAATTGCAGATCGAATCACAGGAGGAGGTGATTGGCCCTGATATGGCGGGTCAACAAATCCCATCGAGAAACAAGCTCCGCGTCCTTTTTTTAGTTTTTGTTCTTGTGGTTGAAATGTACAGTCTGGCGAACATCCTGATGGAAGAAATACAAAAAAAGACAATTGACGCACTTCTTATAACGCCCGTTAATTTAAAAGAATACATAACTGCAAAAGCAGTTACAGGAATATCTCTGGCTTTTTTCGAAGGACTACTCGCTGCTGTACTTCTCAGAGTTTTAGATTTGTCCACATTGTCCGCATTAATAATTTTACTTCTCCTCGGCTCAATTCTTGTTACTGCCATTGCTTTTATAATCGGCTCTATTAGCAAAAACTTTGTTTCACTCATAATGAACGGAGTACTACCATTACTTATTCTCGTATTGCCAGGAGCTGTACTGGTTTTTCCATCTGCGTTTTCTCCCCTTATGAAGGCAATACCGACTTATCATCTTATTAGCCCTCTTGATGGCATTATAAACTACAATCTCTCACTAACTAAATACCTGCCGCAGATATTTTATCTTGTGTTGTTTGATATTTCCTTTTTTGTCATAGGTTTCGCGTTGCTTAAAAAGAGGGTGTTATGAGTTTACAGAACATTCTCAGTATTATAAAAAAGGAAGTGCAGGGAGGATTAAAAGACCCACTTTTTCTAATGGTATTCATAATACCATTCCTTTTTACCCTTATTTTTCAGCTCATTTTTGGCAGCTTATGGACACAGAAGGCAACGATTGCAGTATTTCAAGAGGGTAGAGGTTCTGCAATCATTGAGGAATTCAAGCAAAACAAAGCTACTAAAATCATAGAGCTCCTGTCCCCTGATGAGGTTTATAACGAAATTAAGCAAAAGAAGGCAGATGTTGGAGTCATTTTCCCTGCAAATTTAGTTGAGAAACTTAAAAATAATGAACAGATAGTATTGAAAGTCTATATTAATGGAGAAAGCCTGGCCAAAAACAGGACTATTGCAGGCACTGCAATAGCAAGTGCTCTTAGAAATCTTTCTCCTGAATCCCCTCCTGTAACTTTTGAAGAGATTCAAATTGGAGAAGAAAAATCTTTGAGCATGATACAACTTGCTCTTCCACTTATTATCCTCATAGCAATTTTATTTGCGTCCTACATGCTTTCAGCAACCTTTCTTGTTAAGGAGAAAGAGAAAAAGACTCTTTCTGCCCTTTTAGTTACTCCTATCTCGGTATCTGAGTTGCTTTTTGCTTATGGGTTTTTGGGTGTTATACTGTCTCTATTTATAGCATTATTGACCTTATTCTTAAATTTAGGGCGCAATGTACCCTTACTGGTATTAATTCCCCTTACTCTTGGTTCGATACTGGGAGCAGAGTGGGGCTTGATACTTGGCATTTTTGTGAAAGACATGAATACTATTTTTGCGACTGTGAAATCATTAAACATAATCCTTGTTGCACCTGCACTTGTGATGATGTTTCCAAAATGGCCCCAATGGATAGCTAAAATATTTCCTACTTATTATATTATTCATCCTGTCTTCCGAATCAGTATTTTTAAGGATAGTTTTGGCAAGGTGAGTCTGGAGATTTTTGTTCTTGCAGGCTTAGTTATCTTATTTTATGTTTTGCTTTTGCCACTGGTAAAACGATTGAAAACTAACCAGTAGAGAAAAATTGATTAAGTTTGCTGTCTGAGAACATCGTGATTTCAGATCGATTGTCACTAAACCAGGAGCTTATTATAATTATTGAAAAGTGTTGTCTATAAAATAAAATTTGGCTCCCCGTGTAGGACTCGAACCCACAACCTAGTGGTTAACAGCCACCCGCTCTGCCAATTGAGCTAACGGGGAACCCGCGCAAATATAATATATACAAATTGAATTTGTTGTCAAGAGGATGAAGAGATGAAGTCAAACAAAGTAATTTTTAGATTAATCAAGACCTTGAACAATTTTTTGACAAAACTAATAAAGATGACAACAGAAATAACTATTTAACTCTTTCAAAACAGCTCTCAGCTCAGGATATAATTATGAGATTTTATAATTTCGCAGATTTTATAGAGGTTATTTCATGCATTATAAGTATAAATGAGGATATTAAAGGTTTTGTTAAATAAACCAATATAAGAAGAGGCTTTTACCATTTTAAATGTTTTTACGGAATTTACCTACTTTTTGATCGAAAAGGCTAAAAAAGATTCATTATTTTAAGCCATTCTTTAAATTAGATCTTAAAAGTAATGGTTAAAGAAACCGCATTATTCCGTAGAATGCTGATGAATACTAATTTAATTACTCCTATTCTTTTGCGTTTTAAGACGCAAAATTAGGGCATCCTGGACTAAAATACCTCAGCTCTCTCAAATTCTTCATCAGCCCCCTTTAGATTCGATATAACAAAAAATATAGATTTTTAAAGGGTTTCTTGGATATAAATTGAGTATGAAATAAATTAGGCTTTATTGGAAAGCTTGCTATCTGATAAAGATTTTTACAAGCGCATAAGCAATTTTAACAGGAATTCTTCTGGTGCTTTCAACTCTTTTAAAAATTTTTTTGTAAGAAATGTAACCTTCCTGAGCCAGTTCAAGTAAATAATTTATAAATTCCTCTCTTAAAATTACTCTATTAATTAAAGGAAGGAAAGGATAAAATATATTTGAAAGGGTACGTGCATAACGAAATTCATCGTATAATTTGTCTTCTAAAAGTTCATTATACTGCGCCAAGTTTACTGTCTCTGATTTTAGATTTTTAACAATTACCTCGGAAAGAAGCATTGAAGATAAAATTGAAGGATATATCCCAGCTGCGGTGAACGGATCGACAAGGTTACCAGCTTCACCTACAAGAGCAACTCTTTCTTTTGCGAGTGGCTCAGCTACATTCCACAGAGATATGGGAAACACTTTTATTGGAGTAATTCCTCTGTCAAATTTATTCACCGTTCCTTTTATGAAATGCCCTTTTAATGCTCCACTTCCTGAAGAAATAAAACCTTCTTTAGGGAACGTCCATCCATAACCAAGAAAATTATAACCAAGGAAGACATTTAGAATACTTTTATCCTTTGCTTCTTCCTGGACTTCTTTTTCTTCTGCGACTATGAATCTTTTATTCTTTGCAAGCCCTGATTGAATTGATACAAAGCTACCCACACCGTCCGCTCCTACAAGAAATTTGCCTGAGTATTTTGTTTTATCTGTATAAACAGTTATTCCGTCATTATCCTCTTCATACTTAATGAATTTCTCACCATAATGCACATTTGTTCCTTCTCTAAGGAACTGGTCGAATTTCGCTCTCATTACTCCATATAGAAATGAGCTTTTTAAATCTGCTAATAAGCTGTGAATTCCTTTGTAGTCTGCGAAAATTTTAGTATAAGAATTTCTTTCAAAGCTTTTTAGATTTGACGGAAGAATGTTTTCGATGTTGAGGGGTAAACCCCCTGCACAAACTTTGTCTCTGAATGGCATTCCTTTCTCAATAATTACATTGTCTATGCCTTTTTCTTTAAGATAGTGCGCGAGTGTTGCCCCAGCAGGGCCTCCGCCAATTATTATCACATCATGCCTTTTCATTGATTATTGCTCCTTTTTATTCAAAAATTCAATCGCCTAACAAACTTTCATTTCTTGAAAGATCACTCATGATTCCAATATGCCCCCAGAAATCTGCTATTTCTCTTCCGTCAATTTCTCCCTGATTCTTTCCCTCGACCAGTATTCTTACAGTTTTAATTTCGGGAAATTCAGTAAGGGTATTTGCAATGCTTCCAAGAGCAAGGGCTTCAGTAGAGGAGGAAACACCAACCTGGTTTGCATCAAGGATAATCTCTTTAGAAAAATTTACTATTAAAAGAGAGTCTTCTTTTTTAGTCGAAAGAACCTTAACCGTATTTGGGAGAACTGCATTCCCCTCGTCAGTATTTTCTGGGCCCTTAATTAAGGCTTCAAGAGTTGCCTTATACACATCACTTCCTGTTACCTCTCTTTTAATGGGAACCAGGTAAAAATCAGTATCTGTCATTTTTGAAAAATAAATAGTAACACTCTTTTTGGGAGTGCAGGAAGTAGCCAAAACAGAAACTGTAAGGCAAACCAAAATAGAAAAAATAAATAATTTTTTCATCTTTTCCTCCTTTTATTAATTATAACAAGATTGTGAGTTAGCAATATTAAGTATATGAATATATAACTTCTTTTTCACAAACTGCTAATCATATAAGAAATTATATTGCTTTAATCAACAAGATTCAAAATATTTATAAATTTATTTTCTTATTAAACCTTCGCTTCTTGTAAGGTTGTCCCTGATGTCGCTATGCCCCCAGAAATCTGCAATTTCCCTTCCGTTAATTTCTCCTTGATTTTTTCCCTCGATAAGTACTCTTACAGCTTCGATTTCGGGGAATTCAGTAAGAGTATTTGCAATGCTACCGAGTGCAAGTTCCTCGATTGCAATGCTAAGAAAATGCTCGGCTTTTGAAGAGCCACGTATCTGGTTTGCATCAAGGATTATTTCTTTAGAAAAATTTACAATTAACAGGTTATCATTTTTTTCAACAGAAAGTATTTTAGTTGTTTTTGGAAGTACAGCGTTTCCTTCGCTGTGGTTTTTAGGTCCTTTAATTAATTCTTCAAGGGCAATTTTATATAAATTGTCTCTAATTACGCTTCTTTTGACAGGAGAAAGATATGCATCAGTATCTGTATATTCCGAGAAGTAAAGGGTAATGAACTTTTTTTGAGAACAGGAAAGCATTGATGCAAAAAGCAAAAAAAGAATAATAATTTTTTCATAAAATTTCCCTTGTTTAGCCATCATAATACCGGTTTCAAGATTGGCGGAGAGAGTGGGATTTGAACCCACGAGAAGGTTAACCCCTCTACCTGATTTCGAGTCAGGCGCTTTCAACCGCTCAGCCACCTCTCCTCTTTCAAATATTATATTTATTCCTTAATTTATTAAAAAAGCCTTTTAAAATTTGACTGCATTGCTCTTCAAGAACTCCACCTTTTATTTCAAGCGAAGGATTTAATGATGGAAATGTGTTTTTAAGGTTTGTTTTGCTTCCAAAAGCACCATAATCTTTATCATACGTGCCAAAAATAACTTTCTTTATCCGAGCAAGCATAATTGCAGAAGCACACATCGGGCACGGTTCGAGTGTTACATAGATTTCGCAGTTGTTGAGTCGCCAGTCGCCAATTTTCTTTGCTGCTTTTCTTATGGCAAGGATTTCAGCATGAGCGGTTGGATCTTTTAAAAATGATGTTTTATTGTGTGCTTTGGCGATAACTTTTCCATCGCAAATAATCACAGCGCCAACAGGTATTTCACCAGCTGATTCACCTTTTAAAGCTTCTTTAATTGCAACCTTCATAAACCCTTTCTTCACATTTATATTATACAATATTGAGTGTTTAAGTTTAGAAATTTTAAACATATTTCAACCTTCGCTTAATTGGTTCAGAAAAGTCTGCAAATTAATATAATAATTCCAAGTGATAACATGATTTACGAATACCAGGAGAAAGATTTTGAATTTTTAAAGAAATTAATAAGTGAAACTAATGGAGTAAAACGGTTCAGGGTTGAATTTGACAGTTTTGTTAAAACTTCATATAAAGAGGCAAATAAGGTTGTCGGGTTTCTCTTTGTGCCCCCACAAGTTAAATCAAGAAAGCCGCTAATCTTTTTACATGGAATGGGTAATAGAAATCTTTTACCTTTAAGCTGGTTTCCTCGGGAATTTGCAAGAAATGGTATAACATCATATCTCCTTATCTTGCCTTATCATTTTGAGAGAACTCCAAAAGGATTTGAAAGTGGCAAAAAATATCTGCTTGATGATATGGATGATTCAATTAAGGACTTTAAGCATGCAGTAATTGATATAAGAACCTCGATGGATTTTCTTGAAAAAGAGGGTCTCTCGGATGGAGAATTCTCAATTATGAGTTTTAGTTTTGGTGGAATGATCGGGACAATTACAATGGGAGTTGATGACAGAATAAAGGAAGGAGTATTTGTTGTTACAGGAGGGAATTACCTGTACATTACGTGGAGGAGTTTTGCTACGAGACTTATCAGAAAGAAGTATGAAACTGAAAGCAACTTTGGTCTTTATGGTTGTACAGAAAAGAAGTGCGATGAGATACATAAAAATTTTCATGAATACATTAAAAAGCTTAAAAAGCCAATGGATTTGGATGAAGTGCCTTATGCTAAAGAATGTTTCCTTTTTGACCCGCTTACTTTTGCTCATTTTATTAAGGGAAGAAAGGTTGTTCTTTACAATGCCATTTTCGACGAAGTTATTCCGAGAAAAGCTGCAAATGAACTATGGGAAGAAATTGGTAAACCTGAAAGACACTGGCTGTTTGCTGACCATGTTACAACTATACTCTACAGGAAACAGATACTTAATCGGGCATTAAAACTTTTCATTAATGATGTTTAAGGAATGAAAATGAGTGTAAGCATCAAGCAACTCAAAAAAAGTAAACTTTATTCAGAAGAACTTGGTATTAACTTAAAGTCAAGAAGTGACAAAGAAATCTTTAAATGGTTTCTTGCAAGTATTCTTTTTGGTGCAAGGATTTCAGAAATAAGTGCAAAGAACACCTATAAAACCTTTGAGAGGTATAGTTTACTTGAACCTGAAAAGATCCTTAACGCAGGCTGGGACTTTCTCGTTAATCCTGTAATGAGGGAAGGAAGATACGTTCGCTATGATTTTAAAACATCAACAAAGATATTGCAAATCTGCGAGAAGCTTGTTAAGGAATATCAGAATAGTCTTAATAAATTACATGAGGAAGCAAAAGATTCAAAAGATCTTGAAAGAAGATTAAATGAATTTTATGGAGTCGGGCCGACAACCATTAATATTTTCTTGCGCGAGCTGCGCCCTTACTGGAAAAAAGCGGACCCTTCCCCCTCTGCTATCGTAAAAACAGTTGCTGATAAGATTAATCTCGACCTCAAGAAATATAATAGAAAAAGCCTGACTTTTGTTAGAATAGAATCGGGATTGATAAGGCTAAGGAGGGCATTTAAAGAATAAAGTATGGTAGAAATTGTTTTAAATATAAATTAATTTTTAACCGTGTGAAATGTAAAAACTCGCAATATTTATAAAAGCTTGGATTTTATTGATTTACAAGTTATATGAAGTTGTGAGTATTGTATGTATGTGGCTTATTCTACTTTTGTTCTTTTTGATTAACGCTTGTCTGTTTTTTCCTAAAAAATACTGATCCAATAAAAGACCCAGCGTATGCACTAATAATCAGAGCAGTCCATCCGTGCCACACACGGGTAAACTCTTCCATATTGGTAAAAAGAACAGACCATACCAGGATGTTTGCTAGCAAGCCGGCAAACCAAATGCTTTTAGGATAATACCATCCTAGAAGTAAGCATACGATGAAATTATAAAAAGATAGGCTGGCAAATAATGCAAGTTCATTTTCGACAAAAATTCCCTCGCCAAGCAAAAAAGCTAAAAAAATCCTAATGCTCCCAATAGAATAGAAATTGCAGCAGCCATAATGACTGAAACAATCTCTTTTGATCTCTTTGTCTTAGGATTTATTGATGCGATAATGGCAATAATAATAACACCTGCGAAGAATTATTAATGTTTGTAAGACTATCAATTTTGACTAAAATTTAAATATGGAAAACTTAAAAATCCGTAGAGCTGTTGAAAGCGATAAGAATAGAATTATTGAAATCTCCTCAAAAATTTGGGAAGGCGACGATTATATTCCGTATGTTGTGGATGAATGGATAAAAAGTATCGATTCAGAATTTGTAGTTGCCGAAACTGAAGGGCAAATATCAGGATTTGCACGATACATCAGGTACTCAAATGATTTTGGATGGTTAGAAGGTATTAGGATGGATCCTGAATTTCGAAATCTCGGCATAGGCAAAACTCTCACAGACTATTTAATAAATATTGCAAAGAAGGAAGGAGTTAAAAAACTTGCACTCTCTACTTATATAGACAACGAAGCATCAATTCATATAGTTGAGTCGAAGGGGTTTATCAAATTTACTTCATTTGTTTATTGCGAAAAGGAAATAGAACAGAATGATCTTGTGCCTCATATTGATTTTTCTTGTATTGAAAAAATCCAAATAGAGGAAGCTTTGGAATTCATAGAAAAGTCTCAGTTTCTCGCTATTTCAAAAGGATTTATTCCTGCTGGATGGAAAATTTATCCTTTCGAGCTTATAAAAGGAAAATTTTCTGAAAAAATTGAGCATATTTTTGGCATAAAAAAAGAAGGTAAAATAAGTTCACTTATTTGTTTTAGCAAATCACCTGAGTTTGATAATTATACTTTAGTATTGTTCCTGGACGGTCAACCTGATGAAATGAACAAGCTTCTTGCTTATGCGCTTGCAAGTGGTAAAGAGCACTATTTTATTTCATCTATGATCCCCAACTCTCAGGGCGAAGAAGCTAAGGCGCTTCAAATTTTCAAATCATTCAAGTTTAAATTTTGGAATAATCTCATCGAGGATTCTTTTCTTTATGTAAAAGAACTATAAACAATCAGGAGATTTTTAGAACGCTTGAGCCTGAAACCTTTGAATTTTTTATATTCTGAAGGGCGATATTTGCTGCTTCAAAAGGATAAAGGTTGATTTTGGTTTTAATTTTAAATTCTGATGCGACTTCTAAAAACTCTTTGACATTAGCTCTTGTCGTATTGGCAATGGAAGTTAAACATTTTTCAGGGTAAATATGGGAGTAATCAAACGAAGGTATAGAGCTTGCATAAATTCCTGCAGACACAACTCTCCCACCCGGCATAATTTTCTCGAGGGCCCTAACTATTAATTCCCCCTTGGGAGCGAAAACAATCACAGAATTTAATTTTTCATTTAAATCTTCTATTTTCCCAGCCCACTTAGCACCAAGCTCATGGGCAAGCTCGAAGTCACTTTCTTTCCGAGCAACAACATAAACATCCATGCCTTTATGAATTGCAATCTGCAAGGTAATGTGCGCAGAAGAGCCAAGGCCAAACAAGCCTAATTTTTCTCCTTTATTAACTTTTGCTTCTGTAAATGCATAATAACCAATTACACCACCACAAAGAAGCGGAGCAGCTTCTTCTTCAGTATAATTTTCAGGGACACGGTAAAGAAAATCTTCACTGATAACAAAATATTCGGCATATCCTCCATCAACGTCGTATCCTGTAAAAAGGGGGTTTTCACATAGGTTTTCTTTTTCATGTGTGCAGTAATGGCATACTCCACAAGTTTTATAAAGCCAGGGTGCACCTACTCGATCATTAATTTTAAATTTGCTGACATTTTTCCCAACTTTATCAACAAACCCCACGATTTGGTGCCCGGGAATGAGAGGGAGTTTATGGGCTGGTAAATCACCTTCGATAATGTGTAGATCGGTTCTGCAGATACCGCACGTATCTATCTTTATCCTTACTTCATCATCCGATGGCTCTGCTATTGGGACATCTTTTAACTTTAAAGGAGAATTTTCAATTTTATCCTGGTATTCAAGAACCATTGCTCTCATATTTCAATTATACTCCTTATTTACAACCTGAAAAATTTTTTCTTTAATGATTGTTTAATATAATTTATCTATGATGAAAATTTGTGGGTTGTTAGATTTAAAAACGCTGTTTATTCTGGATAGTTTTAAACGGAACTTTGAGAATGCCGTAAATGCCTCTTATAAAATGAGTGAAGACGGAGCCCAAAGCATAGTTATAAAAGGTAACTTTGACGACGCAATTAAAATTCATTCTTACCTAAAAGGGAAAATGGATATTCCCCTTGCTGTCTTCGTAAATAGCGAATTGCAGTACAAAAAAGCATTAAAATCAGAAGTTGGTTTAATCTTTTCTGAGAAAAAATTTCCAAAGTCAAGGGAAGTTTTAATACCACGTAACCGATCGTTTCTTTCAAAAAAAGGAAAAAATATTCTCATTGAAAATAAGAAACTCTTAAAAATTTTCAGAGAAACTGTTGATTTTCTGCCAGAAATAGTTTCAGCGGTTGCTTTCAGGCTAAGTCAGTTAGGTTACAAATACTTCATTACAGAAGAAATTCTGAGCGCAAGAAAAGGTTCTAAAATATATAAATATTTATAAGGTTTTGGGTTTTGTAAATTCTTCTTTTATCCAGTTCCCGTTAGGAAAAAAAGCTTCATCAATGAGAAGACTTAACATGCTCTCAATTGGTTTAAATAAATTAATTTTCAATAAGCTTAAAAAATCATTGAAATTAAAATTTCCCTCACTTTGTTTAACCGCAAATTGACCGATAATCTCTTCTAATTTTTCTTCTGCTTCTTTGTCTTCATGAAAAGATTTCAAAAAGTTGTTTAAAAGATTGTTAAAGTTTTCTTGTTTACCTGCATATAAACTTATTTCAAGGTTTAAAAGATTTGATTTTAAGTTTATATAATCGAAAATAGCCTGCTTTGCCGTTGTTAATGTCTCTGGAACTTTAATTTGATCAACGGCATTAATAAGTGTTTTTGTGTAATTCGCAATAAAAGTCTTGGAATATTCTTGAATTTTCGGATCTTCATTTAAAAGTCTTGATAAATCATCATTTTGAGGAATATCCTTAATAACTGTCGAATTAACTATTGTGCTGAATAGAGCATTTAGCTCGAGTATACTCATTTTTTCAGCAGTTACCGGTAGAGATCCTTGTTCAAGGAGCTCTACGCCAGTATCTCCGATATCATTCACTCTAACATCGATATACGGAAAATATGGCAGTGATTCAGGCACATTGTTCATAATTTTTTTTGCAACAACACAGAGAAATTGCTGCGAAAAAACATTATAAGTTGTATTATCATTTAGTGGTTCGGGAATTTTGTAAACAAACTTTTTTTCAATATAACCTTGAATCTTTTGTACTTTACTTTGTAAATCTTTCTTATAGAGAACTTCTACTTTATAAAAGTTATCACTTTCAGCAATTATTTCAAAACCATCACCATTTTTAAGGGAAAGGATTTTTTCTTCCTCAGGCTTATTAAAAAGCGGGATTTCAATATATGAATTTAAAAAAGATGTTTCAGTAAATTTTCCTACTGGAAGAGAATCAAACTTTAAAGAAAAGCCTATAGTTTTACCATCTCCTTTTCTCTTAGATATTTTTTGAACTCCTTCAATGTCGTGGGATTGAGCGGATTCAAAGGATTTCGAAAAAAGATAAATGTAAAGATCCTTATTTAAACTCAAATTGTTATTTGAGCGTAATATGTGAGGAATCAAAAATGAAGAGATTTCAAGACCAATTTTCTCTTTAATGACTATTTTACGATTGTTAATTTCAAAACCATTTCCTCTGATAAGTACTTTTGGAAGAAATTCACTGCTTATTTCAAATATCTTTATGTCCTGGTTGTTTGAAAGCTCTTTATTGAAAATAAGTTCAATATTCAAGGCTTCTTTGTCGTATATAATTTTTGGATGTGCGGTTTCTATTGTTAATAATGAGTATCCAATTTCCCCATCTGGTATATGAACTTCAATCAATTTCAGAGTATTATTAATACAACCTGGCATAATTAATAAAAAGCCCAAAACAAAAATACTAAAAGCTACGATTATCCGTTTTTTATTCACCAAATATTATTCTCTCCAATCCGTGAATATGACAGGTAGCATTTTTATTCTTCCAGAATTCGTTTAATGGATTCTTTAAATGGTTGTTTTAAAATTCCTTTCTCTGTAATTATTGCCTTTATAAGTTCATTTGGGGTAAGGTCGAACGCTGGATTATAAACTTCTACACCCTCGGGGGCAATTCTTTTTCCATTACAATGGGTTACTTCATTCGGATCTCGTTCTTCAATTGGTATATCTTTTCCGCTTACTATATGTATATCGACTGTCGAAAGTGGTGCAGCAACGTAGAAAGGTATATTATGATAATTTGCCAGGACCGCAAGAGTATATGTGCCAATCTTATTTGCTGTGTCACCATTTATTGCAATTCGATCGGCACCCACAACTACACCATTAACAAGACCTTTTGCCATGATAAATCCAGCCATGCTGTCAGTAATAAGATGAAAAGGGATTCCAAGCTCTTTTAGTTCAAAGGCTGTAAGCCTTGCACCCTGTAAATAAGGCCTTGTTTCAAGTACAATTGCCTTTATCCCTTTATATTTTTCAAATGAACGTCTTATAACGCCAAATGCCGTTCCATAACCAGCTGTTGCCAGAGATCCACTATTGCATATCGTCATAATTGTATCGTTGTCTTTAAAAAGTTGCGAACCAGATTCTCCAATCCTGAAATTTGCATCAAAATCTTCTTTCTCTATCTTTTTTGCTTCATTTAGTATTCCAGACTTGATTTCATTCAGGGGTTTTTCTATGTGCTGATTTGCATAAGCGAAAATTCTTTGTGTGGCCCATTTTAAATTAATAGCGGTGGGTCTTGCGCTGTCAAGATAATTCTTGACTTCTTTAAGTTTCTCTAAAAAAGCTTCAGTATTAACTGAGGTTTCTTTTATCCCAAGATACATGCCGTAAGCGGCCGCTACGCCAATAGCAGGTGCTCCTCTTATTTTCATTAGTTTAATTGCTTCCCAGACATCTTTTTCGGTACTGCAAACTACGTCAATAACCTCAAAAGGAAGGTGCCTCTGATCGATAACATGGAGTACCTTCCCGTCAAATCTCAAAGATTTAAGATCCATTTATACTTTATATTTTTTCAGGCAATCGGTACAAACAAGTGCAATTTTTATTTTTCCGTTAATCTTTACCTTTGCCTTATGCAAATTTGGTAGATATCTATGTTTTGTTTTCCTCTCAGAATGACTTACCCTATTACCCACAAGAGGACCTTTGCCACAAATCTCACATTTCTGACTCATTTTTAACCTCCGACTTTAAAAATCCTATATATTTTAAGGAAATTTCTTATAATTGCAATAGTTGAGTATAATTAATGTTGCTTGGAGGTAAAAATGGGAAAAATAATTATCTCAGAAAACGCCATTTCTAAGTTAACAGCACTCGCAGCGATGGAATGTTACGGTGTTGTTGGCCTGGTTCCTGCAAGAATGGGAGACAGATTTTTATCACTTTTAGGCAAGGAAAATCTTTCAAGAGGGGTTGACGTAAAAATAAGCGGTAAAAATGTCACCATTAATCTTTACGTAATACTTCAAGGAGGAGTTAGGGTATCGGAAGTGGCAAATACAATCATAAGTCAAGTTTCTTATAAAATGAAAAAGCTAACCAGTATTAAAAATATCGATGTGAATGTTATTGTAAAGGGGGTTAAAAGGGAGGAGCATGTTGGTTAAATTAACTCTAACAGAATTTGATAAACTGTTAAGAGGAGCTCTCTCCAACCTAAAAAGAAAAAAAGAGTTAGTAAATAAGCTAAATGTATTTCCTGTGCCAGACGGTGATACAGGTACAAATATGTACCTTACACTCAAAACTTCTGTAGACGATCTTGACAAAAAAAATCCTCAAAACCTTAAAGATTTTGGAAAGGTGGTTTGTGAAGGAGCTTTGATTGGTGGCAGAGGAAATTCAGGGGTAATACTTTCACAAATATTGAAGGGGTTTTTCGAATCAATTGATGCAGTGGAAGAAGTAGACACAATCGTATTTGCAAATGCACTTATATCTGCCTCAAAAGTTGCGTATAAAGCAGTTATAAAACCAGTAGAAGGAACTATTCTTACAGTAATGAAAGCGATTGCAATTAAGGCCCTTTTTACTTCAACTAATGAATCTGACTTTATAAACTTTTTCAAGATCTTGCTTGATGAGTCGGAAATATCTCTCTCAAAAACAATTGATCTACTGCCTGTATTAAAAGAAGCAGGTGTTGTGGATGCTGGCGGGCAAGGACTTGTTTTTATTCTCGAAGGAGGGTTAAGTGCCTTGAAAGGTGAAGAAATTGTTGAGAAGACATTTGAAGAAGAAATTGAACAAATAGATAAAACTCAATTGGTTGGTAAATTGACATATAGATATGACACGGTTGTACTCCTTGGCGATATAAACGTTGATACGGATAAAGTTAATAATGATCTGGTAAGATTGGGAGATAGCGTGGTAGTGGCTAAGGCAGGAGACCTTACGAAGGTTCATATTCATTCGAATGATCCTCATAAAGTTCTTGAATACCTTGTAGAAATCGGAAGTATAAAAGAAGCAAAAATTGAAGACATGCAAGCAGAAGCTGACCAATTTCTTAAGGAGAAACAAGGCGAGATTTATATTGTTGAAAACAAACTTCCTTTCTCAATCCTATCAGTTGTACAGGGGGAAGGATTTAGAAAAATATTTTTAAACTTAGGCGTTGAAAAAGTCATTGATGGTGGTCAGACCATGAATCCATCGATCAAAGACATATTGGAAGCAATTAATTCTTCTAAAAAAGATCAAGTGCTCATTTTTCCAAACAATGCAAACATCTTATTAGCAGCGAAAGAGGCACAGAAACTCTCAAAAACAAAAAAGGTTGAGATAATTCCTACAATAAATGTTGTTCAAGCAATATCTGTTATTCTTTCGTTTAATTTAGAAGAATCTTTCGAAGAAAATATAAGTAAGGCTGCGGAAATCCTGAAAAAATCGCATGTAATTTCGGTTACATATTCAATAAGAGATGCAAAAATAAAGGACTTAAAAATAAAGAAAGGCGATGTTATTGGAATGCTTGATGAAGATATTATCTCGAAGGGTAAATCTCCAGTTGAGGCTGTAAGTAAAATTATTAAAAAAACAAAGAATCTTTTTAAAGATGCTGAATTTATAGGAATTTATTTTGGTAAGGAATCAAAAACAGAAGATACGGAAGCAATTGCAAAAAACTTTAAAGAGTACTTTCCTGATATTGAAATTGACATTACAGACGGTGGACAGCCTTATTATTATTATCTAATTTCAATTGAGTGAGGTTAAAAATGAAAGATATTTTTAAATTTCTCAAGAAGTTCAAAAAATATAAACCCGAATTCGCCATTATCATAGGCACGGGACTTTCTTCAATACTCGACAGGATAAAAGTTTTAGAAAGAATAGAATACAAAAATATTCCTGGTTTTCCTGTCTCAACAGTAGTAGGTCATAAAGGAGAGATAGTCTTCGGAAAATTAGGTGATAAAAATCTCGTAGCTTTTAATGGGAGATTTCATTTTTATGAAGGTTATCAAATGAAGGAGGTAACAGCAAATGTCAAAGTTGCAAAATTTCTCGGAGCGAATTCTCTTATTGTTTCAAATGCATCTGGTGCAGTAAATCCTATTTTAATGCCTGGAGACATTCTATTAATAAAAGATCATGTTAACTTTATTTTTGCTGAAAACCCTCTAAGAGGAGAAAAGGGAAACGAACGTTTTGTTAATATGATTGATGCATATGATAAATCATTCAGAAAAAAATTTATTAAGGTTGCTGATAAGAGGGGCATTCGTTTAATAGAAGGTGTTTATTGTGCTGTTTCAGGTCCTAATTTTGAAACCATTGCAGAGCTTGAATTAATGGGAAGATTAGGTATCGATGCGGTTGGTATGTCTACTGTTCCTGAAGTTATTGTCGCAAGATTCCTTGGTATGAAGGTGCTGGGGCTTTCCTGTGTAACAGACAATGTATTTGCAGAGGGCGAAGTGTCTCATTTGCAGGTTATCGATGTAGCTCAGAAATGTGGTAAAACTTTATCCATACTAATTGAAGATTTCCTCAGGGAGATTTGATGAGTATAATTGATATTATAGAGAAGAAGAAAAGCGGAAAACATCTAACAAAAGAAGAGATTGATTTCTTTATACAGGGTTACTCCAAAGGCGAAATTCCTGATTATCAAGCATCCGCACTCCTTATGTCAATATGGTTTAAGGGAATGGATAGTGAAGAAACTACAAACCTCACTATGTCAATGGTCCACAGCGGAGAAATAATAGACCTATCAAGAATAAAAGGGATAAAGGTTGATAAACATAGTTCTGGAGGTGTAGGAGACACAGTTAGTTTACCTCTTGTTGCACTTGTTGCGGCGAATGGAGTCCCTGTAGCAAAAATGTCAGGAAGAGGCCTGGGCCATACGGGAGGAACAATTGACAAGTTGGAGTCAATTCCTGGGTTTAAGGTAGAAATGGATATAGAAGAATTTATAGAGATAGTAAATAAAGTTGGAGGGGCAATCATTGCACAGAGTGAAGAATTGGTACTTGCTGACAAAAAAATGTATTCTCTGAGAGATGTCACGGGCACAATTGATAGCATACCCTTAATTGCTTCAAGTATAATGAGCAAAAAGATAGCATCCGGATCAGATGCAATAGTACTGGACGTAAAAGTTGGTAACGGTGCTTTTATGCAAAAACTTGAAGATGCTATACTGCTTTCAAAAATGATGGTCGATATAGGAAATTCTCTTGGAAGAGAAACTGTTGCTTATATTACAGATATGAACCAACCACTTGGCGAAGCCGTCGGCAACTCTTTAGAGGTTATCGAGGCGATTAATATTCTTAAGAATAAAGGCAATGAAAGACTAAGCGAAATTATAGAAATGCTTGGCGGTGAGTCTTTAAAACTTGGCTTGAAAGTGAGAACAATTGATGAAGGAAAGAAACTTATCAAAAAGTGCATTTTAAATGGTTCTGGTCTTAAAAAATTTGCAGAGATAATAGAGGCTCAAGGAGGCAACAGCAAAATAATAGATAATCATTCTTTGTTACCTGAGTCTAAATTTAAATTTTCCATAAAATCGCCCCTGTCTGGTTATCTACAATCAGTTCAAACAAAAATTTTAGGTCAACTTGCCAACTATCTTGGTGCTGGTAGAACCAGAAAGGAAGATAAAATTGATCTTTCCGTAGGTATCATCTTCAAAAAAAAGATAGGTGATTATATAAATAATGGAGAAGAAATCGCAATAATTTTCGCAAATAGTGAAGAAAAAGGGAAACAAACTTCAGTCGATTTTCTTAAACTTATCGAAATTAAAAACGAAAAAGTCGACCCAATCCCATTGATATATTATAGAGTTTCAAGAGAAGGATTAGAAAAACTATATTAATGAAGGGTAATACAGTAATAATTACTCATTCAGGCGCAGACTTAGACGCAATAAGCTCAATGTATGCTGCCTCGAAACTTTACCCGGGCTCTGTTATTATTCACCCCGGGTCACTTGATATTAATGCCTCCAAACTCGTAAGCATTTTTGGAGAAAGTCTTACCCTGAATAAAGTCAAAGAACTTCCCCCAAGATTTAAAGACGAGATCAAAAGAGTTATAGTGGTTGATACTAAGAATCAGAATAGATTAGGCGAGGGTAGGCAGTTTGTTAAAGGAGGAGCTGTTGAAATAATTGTATTTGACCATCATCCAGATGATACTGACCTTCCTCATGCAAAAGTTGTCTTCAGACAATATGGGGCAAATACTACAATTATTACTCAATTATTGATGAAAAAGAAGATAATACTTAATCCTTTTGAAGCAACACTAATAGCATTGGGTATTTTTGAAGATACAGGTTCTTTTTCCTTTCCATCAGTGACAACAGAGGATTTTTCTGCAATGATGTTTTTATTTTCTTTTGGAGTCAGTATGAAAATTGTACACCATTTCCTTTCTCCATTTCTTGGAGAGCCTCAGGTTAAATTACTCAAAGAATTGCTTGATCACCTTGAGGAATACAAAATTAAAGGCTCAAGGGTTGCTGTCGCAACTGCTAAAATCAATAATTATATTCCTGGGGTCTCACTCATTGCTCACAAAATGATGGAGCTAATCGATGCTGATGCAGCTTTCATTTTGGTAAGATTAAATAAAGACATTTTTTTGATTGGTAGAAGCTCAAGCATGTCATTTAACGTAAAAAAAATTATAGATACCTTTGGAGGAGGAGGTCACCCTACCGCGGCTTCTGTATTTATAAAAAATAAAACCACAGAAGAAATCAAGGATAAATTAATTGCTGAGATTCATATTTCAGATTTCCCGGTACTTAGAGCAAAACATATAATGAGCTCTCCAGTAAAAACCGTATCACCGGAAACAAGTATCAAGGATGCATTAAAAATATTAGTCAGAATGGGATACTCTGGCTTACCCCTTGAGGAGGAAGGGAAAATTATCGGGATGATTTCGAAAAGAGATATTGAGAAGATAATGCTTTTCGAGAAAAGAAATAGGCCAGTAAAGCAGTATGCAACTCCCTTTGTAGCTAAAGTAGGGTATGACCAGGACCTGAGAGAAATAGAAGAAGCCATGATTACAAATGATGTTGGAAGAGTACTTGTAGAAAAAAATGGGAAGACAGTAGGTATAATTTCAAGAAGCGACCTTCTTAAAGCATTAAGGATTAAAGATGAACTACTTGAACAGCCTTCCTCAAGTTCTTCGGCTTTTTTACCAGAAAAAAATGAAGTAGCTCAACTCATGGAAGAGACACTTTCAAAAGAAATTTTCAAGCTCATAAAGAAGTTAGGTGAAATAGCAAAAAATACAGGACAAAAAATATACCTTGTAGGAGGAGCTGTTAGGGACATGTTTATTAAAGAAAAGAGCCTTGATATGGATTTTGTACTAAGCGACGATGCCGTTACATTCGGAAGGAATCTCAATGAATTTTTACAAGGAGACATAAGAATATATGCGGATACACAAACTGTGAATTTTAAGATCAATCATCTTAACTTTGATTTTACTACCGCAAGGAGAGAATATTATAACGAAAAATCCCTTATCCCTATAATAGAAAAAGCCTCGCTCAAGGAAGATTTGAAGAGAAGAGATTTCACGATTAATACACTCGCGGTTGATATTACTGAGGAAAATTTTGGCACACTTATTGATTTTTATGGTGGCTACTCTGATCTTAGAAAGAAAACCATAAGAGTACTTCACTCTTTATCTTTCATTGAAGATCCGTCCCGTATTCTAAGAGCAATAAAATATATGATAAAATTTAATTTTATACTTTCAAGTGATACCGAGAGCCTTTTAAAAAAAGCTGTTGAATTAGGATCATTAAAGGTTAAACACTCTCAAAGGATTATGGATGAACTTTTAGAGCTTTTAACCGGGGATTTTGCAAAAAGATCAGTTTTAGCAATGGAAAAACTTGGCATATTAAGGGATATCTTTAAAATAAAGAGACTAAGTGCTTATAAAAAGATAAGACTTGAAAAAGCTCACGAACTTTTAAAAATTTATAAAATAAGAGAAGACTCTTCCCTGGTTTTTATTTCGATTATTTTAGATGGTAAAACTTCGACAGAAATAAAAAGCATTTTAAAATTTTTCTCTTTCAAAGGTAGAATTGTCAACGAAATTGTTAAATCCAGTTCTATAATGAAAAAATTTCACCTAAATTTTTCAAATCTACAAAAGGAAGAGCTATTTTTTCTTCTGAAATCTATAGGAGAATTTTATATTCTTGCTTATCTCACAAAGGCAAACGGAAAAGAAGAAGCGTTTATTAAGAAATTTATGAATAACGTTAGATTTATTGAATTAGAGATCGGGGGAAGAGATTTAAAAAACATTGGTTTAAAGGAAGGGCCGCAGTATAGCCAGATATTTGAAGAAATTTTGAAATTGAAAATAAAAGGAGAAATTTCTTCAAAAGAGGAAGAGTTAAACTATGTATTTAAAAATAGGAGTAAATACATATTAGATGAAAGAAATCATTGAGAAAGTAATTAAAAATATTGAAACAACAGCTAAAGAAAAGAAGAACATTACCTGTATTATTGATTCAAACAAACAAGACTACGAAATCATAAGAGAATTTACTTTAAGGAAAAATAAATACCAAAAATTACAAGAACCAATCAATATATTATTTTCCGCAAGATTCTCTAATAGTGATAAAAGTTATTATAAAATACAATAATACGATAAAAGTAAATAATTTCAATTGACTTTGTGTTCGCTTCTGCTATAATATATAAGTTTTTATAAAGGAGGCTATTGGTGAATAAGAAATCATTAATTTTTTTATTACTTATACTTTTGATAATGCCAATAATTTCTAATGGCTGCCATACTACAGCTTCGAATTTGCAAGATAGTACAAGAAGTTTAGCTCCAGACTTTTCATGGAAGGATAATGATGACGAAATTATAAAACTGTCTGATTTAAAAGGGAAGGTTGTGATACTTGATTTTTGGGCGACCTGGTGTGGCCCGTGCAGAGAAACGATTCCACATGTTAAAACAATATATGAAAAATACAAGGATAAAGGAGTTGAAGTTATAGGAATTAATATGGACGAGTCTTCTAAAATAGATGCAGTTGTAGAATTTATAAAAACTAACGGTATGAAATATCAAGTAATAAGCGATGCAAAGGGAAATGTTGCATCTCAATATGGAGTGACAAGTATCCCGAGGTTTTTTATCATTGATAAAAACGGTTATATTGATAAAATGTTCATAGGATATGATCCTGAGATGGAAACAAAAATTGGTAATGAAATCGATAAATTATTAAAAGAGTGAGGCGAAAAATGGAAACAAATGAAACAAATTTTAAAGCAGAAGTCCTGGACTCAATTATCCCGGTAGTTGTAGATTTTTGGGCTGAGTGGTGCATGCCATGCAAAATGATTGAACCAATTATCCTGGAGCTTGAAAAAGAGTATCAGGGAAAAGTTAAAGTAGTACGTTTAAACGTTGATGAGAATCAAAATCTTGCTGCAGAATATGGAATAATGAGCATACCCACTCTCGGATTTTTTGTGAATGGACAAATGGTTGATGAAATTATTGGCGCTGCACCAAAAAGAATTATAGAGGACAAAATTAAAAAGTACTCTGCTAAAAACTAAGGTTCTTCAAAAAAATTAAAGTTACAGATGACACCTCCATTCATATAAAGGAGATGTTTTACTTTCTTAAATTATTGATAAAATTTTCTACTTCCTGAAGGGACGTACCAAAGAAATAACTGCCCATTACAAGAACATCTGCACCTGCAAGAAGAACGTTTTCTGCAGTCTCTTCATTAATTCCCCCATCAACTGATATCAAGAAATTGAAGTGGTTATTTTCTTTCAGAGCTTTAGCAATCTTAATCCTTTCAAGAGACGGATAGATAAACCTCTGACCTGAAAAACCTGGTTCTACGCTCATTATAAGCAAAAGGTCAATATAAGGAAGTAAGTTTTCAATAGAAGAAATTGGAGTTGAAGGTCTTAATGAAATTCCAGCTTTTATTTTTGAATCTTTTAGTTTATTAATCAACCCAATAGGAGAAATACTACTTTCAATATGAAAAGTAATATAGTTAGCACCTGCTTCTATGAACTGTGGCACTTGTTTTTCAGGGGAATCTACCATGAGATGCACATCGAATACAAGAGAGCTTTTTTTGCGTAGGCATTTTACGAGTGGAGAACCAAATGTTATTTGAGGAACGAAATTTCCGTCCATTATATCAAGATGAACCCAACTATTTTGAAATTTTTCTATTTTTTTAATTTCATCTCCAAGTTTACTGAAATCAGCTGACAGAATAGAGGGAGCAATTAGAAAATTCATTTCGAAACCTGTAACCTTATCTCTGCACCAAATCTCACCTTCAAACCAGGCATAGGGTACTGATAAAGTACAGTTTGCGATGATACATTTGCATTAATATCAATAACATCAACTTTATAAAGAACTAGACCAGAAGAGTTTATAATATTTTTTGCTTCTTCGAGATTCATACCAATGAGATTAGGAACAACTATAAATGTTCCAATACTTACTGTTACTTTAACGCCTGAATCTGGGGGTAGGAAAGTATTGGGCTGGGGATCTTGGGCTAGAATTGTTCCGGGAGTAGCAATGTTTTCAACTTCAGTAATATCGCTAATGTAAAGGTTGATATTTTTTAATATCTGATTGGCACTATCAATAGTTTTACCGGTGATATCTGGAACAGAAACATTTGAGGAACCATTACTTATTACCGCTGTAACTATACTTCCGCTCCTTACGGTAGTTTCAGGTTCAGGGCTTTGAGAAATAATGCAATCAATTGGCACGGTTTCGCTATATTGTGAATCTACTACCTGAAGAATCAGGGTATTTGCAGAGACTATTTTTTCTGCTTCACTAACTTTTAATCCCGAAATTGAGGGAACCTTAACAGTTTCTGTATTGTTAATGTTTCCACACCCTGACAATAAAAACATTAAAAATAATACAAGCAAGACTGAAGTTATCTTTGTTCTCATAGTATATATTTTACTTTTTATTAGATTATTTGCAACATCATATAAATCATATATACTTATTATATGAGAAAAGTTGCTGTTTATCCAGGTACTTTTGATCCAATTACTAAGGGTCATATTTCTATAATTGAAAGAGGTTCGAAACTTTTTGATCATCTTATCATTCTTGTTGCATTAAGAAACGAGAAGAACACATTATTCTCTCTGGAAGAAAGGACAGAAATGATTAAATGTGCCGTTGCTCATATAAAAAACGTGTCCGTGGAGCCATTTAAAGGATTATTGGTAGAATATATGAGAACCCACAAGATAAAATTTATTTTGAGAGGCTTGAGAGCTGTTTCAGATTTTGACTACGAACTTCAAATGGCATTGATAAATAGTGAACTTGATCCTGGAATTTTTACAGTATTCTTAGCAGGCCAGAAGGAATACATTTTTCTCAGTTCGACTATAATAAAAGAAATTGCACTTTATAGTGATGATGTTTCTAAATTCGTCCCTGATTGTGTAAGTAAAAAAATTACAAAAAGAATAAGGAGCAAACATGTCGATAATGGATGAGCTTGAGAAACTAAGAGTGATACTAAATGATGCAAAACGTGTCCCCTTTTCGAGATACGTAAGTATTGACAAAGAAGAAATTCTTGGAATCATTTCTCGCATTGAAGTTACATTACCAAACGAAGTAAAAGAAGCTTTTATTGTAAATGCTAGAAAAGATGAAATTTTGAAAGAAGCTTATAAGAAAAGCGAAGAAATAATAAACTTCGCAAAAGAAAGGGAAAAAGAAATACTTTCTGATTCTTCTATCATGAAAGACGCAGGCATCGAGAAAGAAAAAATCGTGCAAAGCGCAAAAGAAGAAGCTAATAATATCAGAAAAGAGGCAGAAGCTTACACGTACCAAATGCTACAAAAAATTAAAGGGGTTATAGAAAAAGCGCTACTAATAATAGAAGAAGCATCAGTAGAGTTTAAAAATGATAATAAAGGTAGATCAAATCCTTAAAATGGAGCAATATTTTTTGAAAGAGAAAATTAAAATAGACGATTTTCCTGAAAGAACATCGTTAAAAGATCATGCTTACTTTAAAGCAAAGATAACACACGGACAAAACGGCGAGCTTTTTCTAAAAGGAAATATTCCTTCTTCAAATGCTTAGCTAAATAAATCAAATCCTCTGGAGGTGGAAAAAGCAATGTACATCCAAGACGCAACATTTAATGTTAACAGAGAAGTTGAAATAAAAGGCTGGCTATATAATAGCAGGTCGAGTGGAAAAATAATATTTTTACTTGTCCGGGATGGCACAGGCCTTATTCAATGTATTGTTTCTAAAAGTGATGTTAGTGCTGAGAGTTTTGAAGATGCAAAAACTTTGACTCAAGAATCTTCATTGATAGTCAAAGGTACATTGCATGAGGAGAAAAGAGCCCCAGGAGGATATGAACTCATAGTAAAAGATTTAAAAATTTTACAAATTGCCGAAGATTATCCAATAACCCCAAAAGAACATGGTGTTGGCTATTTAATGGAAAAAAGACATCTTTGGTTGAGATCAAAGAGACAATGGGCAATTTTAAGAATCCGAAGTAGGATTGAAAGGTCTTTCAGAGATTTTTTTGATTCACAAGGATTTGTGCTTATAGATGCTCCAATTTTAACTCCTACAGCTCCAGAAAGTACTACGACTCTATTTCAAACAGATTATTTTGGAATGCCTGCTTATCTTTCACAAAGTGGACAGCTTTATATGGAAGCTGCATGTATGGCATTTGGAAAGGTATACTGCTTTGGGCCTACTTTTAGGTCTGAAAAATCAAAAACAAGAAGGCACCTTAACGAGTTCTGGATGCTTGAACCCGAGGTCGCTTATATTTCTTTTGAAGAGAATCTTGAGCTTCAAGAAAATATGGTTACTTTCGTGATAAAGGAAGTACTTAAAAACTGTTCTGAGGAACTTACAATAATAGAAAGAGATATAAAACTTCTTGATAGGATAGAACCTCCCTTCCCAAAAATATACTATAAAGAGGCACTTGATATACTGAAGAAAAATGGTAAAGAATTACAATGGGGAGACGACTTTGGTGGTGACGAGGAAACTATTCTTTCACAAAAATTCAATAAACCTGTATTTGTCCATCACTTTCCTGCTGGAATGAAAGCATTTTACATGAAACCCGATCCAGACGACCCCACAACTGTACTTGCTGCGGATTTATTGGCTCCAGAAGGATATGGCGAAATAATTGGTGGAAGCCAGAGAATAGATGATTATGATTTACTCCTCAAAAGAATTAAAGATTATAATTTACCCGAAGAGAATTATAAATGGTATCTTGATTTAAGGCGATATGGAAGTGTACCTCATGGAGGTTTTGGAATAGGTATAGAAAGAACCCTTGCCTGGATCGCAAAACTTCCTCATGTAAGGGAAACGATTCCTTTCCCAAGATTACTTGAAAAAATTTACCCATGAAAGAAATTAGCTGCATTAACATACTCAATGATTTGAACTCAGAAGACACAATAGTTCACAAAATTTATCTACTTTTGGGAAATAGTAATGAATATTTGAAGTACCAGATCGTAGAAAAAATCAAACAAAAAGTTCTGAGCCCGGGATTAGAAGGCTTCGATTTTTCAATTTTTAATGGAGAAACCTTAAATTTAAATGAATTTGAAAATTATTTAATTTCTCCACCATTCGGAAATAAAAAAGTCGTGCTTATTGAAGACGGTGATAAACTAAGAAAAAATGACTTAAAATATATTTTATCTTTGAGAGTACCTGATTTCTCAATATTAATTTTTGAATCAAATTCTGATGAAATACCTTTGCTTATGGAAGAAGATGCGATTATTGTAAAAAACTATGCATTAAAGCAAGCAACTGTAGAAGATTGGATAAAGCTTAAGTTTAGAGAATGTGGAAAGGAGGTTTCACAAGAATCCGTAAAAGAAATTATTTCGAGACTGGATACAGATTTTTATTTACTCGATTCAGAAATAATGAAAGTCGCACTTTATATTGGAAATAGGAAAAAAGCTGAACTAAAAGATATAATTGAAGTAGTAAATTATATACCGGATACACGTATTTATGATTTTATTAATGCAGTTTTATCAAAAAAAAGAGAGCAGGCAATTCAAATTTACGAAACAATGGTAATGGAACATAAAATTTTTCAAGACAATATACTTCTTTCCTCATTAATTAGAGAATTCATAAGGTTATTAATAATAAAGGACTTTATAGAGCACGGAGTAAGAGATACCCAGATAATATCAAGCGCTTTTCAAAATATATTTAAAACCGAAACAAAAAGAACAATTTTAACAAATCTATTGAGGAATGTTGAAAAGTTTTCATTTGAGGAATTGCTCGAGAATTACAGTAAACTTGTTGAAATAGATATTAAGAGCAAAAGCGGGGAGCTTCAACTCCCCATTTCCTTAAAACTTTTTATTCAAATAAATTAGCTCAGGAAGATTTCTCTGCGCTGTTCAGTTTCTTCATAAGACTGGATTTTTTTCTTGCAGCGTTATTTTTGTGTAATATTCCCTTTGCTTCTAATTTGTCGATTAATTTAATCGCTTCTTTTACCTTATCGTCAGAATAATTACTCTTTTTAGCAAAATCAAGTGCCTTTTTAAGTGCATTTCTAAAGTAATCATTTTTTTCTCTTCTTTTCTCAATTTTTCTTACAGATTTAATTGAAGATTTAAGTATTGGCATCCATACCTCCTAAAAAATTACATTATATCTTAATGATTTTTGAATTTCTGTCAAGAGGTTGTACGCGTTACATACTGATGAAAACATATGAAGTGCTAAATCCTATTTTGCTCAAGAGGCAAATTGATAGAATTACTCAAGAGCTTGTAAAGGCG
>Ga0209609_10000353_pt1 | contig 27627 bp, 28 predicted proteins | sample LakKivw325mmetaG_FD_184136 | JGI IMG/M metagenome (GOLD analysis project Ga0209609, IMG submission 184136) | Anoxic lake water microbial communities from Lake Kivu, Rwanda to study Microbial Dark Matter (Phase II) - Lake Kivu water 325m metaG... | ecosystem: Environmental > Aquatic > Freshwater... | reverse complement strand
TACTCGAACCGCGTGGCTGACCTGGCCAAACTGATGGCCGACAAGGGGATTTAGGACCGAGAGATCGTCTATGGACAAGAAGACCATCAGCGATGTCTCCGTGCAGGGCAAGCGGGTCCTGGTGGTGGAGGACGGGAGGCAGGGCTGGATCCTGCAGGATTTACTGCAGATGGCCACACCGGAACCCAATTGGTAACCTTGATACTGTTTGCTATCTGTTTATTGTTTTTCCACTTTTGAACCTCTGAGTGCTTATCCAACGACATCTCATATTTACGTAAAAACCTGGAAAAATAACGGTTGACCACGCCCTATATCAGCCAGTGACCAGGGAAATCACGATCCTCAGCTTGGGGTTCCCCTTTTTTCTCGGTAAAATATCTAGCAACATGTGGAAGTATACCGGCATTATCAGCGTTTGCGCGCCAGGCATACCCGAAAAATACTCGCCGTAGAGCAGGTGCATGTTTGGGATACGGCAGCCTTTACCCCGAGCGAAATTCCACCTCGCTTTAATATTGAAGAACATGAATCTGCTCACGCCATACACCGGCAGCTGATGAGCAACCATCTGGTCCTCCCAGTTTACGCCGATGGTCCACATTTTATCTTCGAGTCATTCGCCATCTTCTCTGAGTTCCTTTTAGCCGACTACTTGTACCTGCATGAAACCGACCCCTCGAAAAAGCGCTATTACCTCGAGCGTTTTTTTGATGGGAAAGGTATGGCGCTATATTTCACATCCCAAGATTGCAGCCCTCGAACAGGCAATATATGAAGGGGTTCAAAGAGGCGAAGTGGAGTCTGCCGATGACCTGGATATGCTTACCTACCAGACGATTAACCGTTTCGATATTTGGGTTGCCAGGCATAATCAGTTGAAGATGCGATGGATAACCAATCAACTTTTTTATGAAGATCCCTTGTACTGCATTAACTATGTGTACGGATCGTTATTGGCGCTTAAATATTACGACCTGTACCTGCAAGCACCCATTCCCTTCGTTACTAAGTATATCGCATTGATGTCTAATGGCTTTGATGCCGCGCCCAACGATCTGCTCAAGGAGTTTTTAGATATTGACTTGAATGATCCTCAGGTCCTCGTGGATGCGGTTCAATTGCTGGAGAAAAAAGTCAGGTTATTAGAAGAAGTATACCTCGATAGATAGTTGATGATTCCAGGGTGATCTTCCTCCAGGGCAGGCGTTGACCATACACCTCCCGGTCGGCAATCATGCCAGGAACGTGCGCATCTTGCGGATCTTCCTCACCGCCTCATCCGGCAGCACGGGTGGTTCCACTCCCATCTGGCGGCAGGTGAGCAGCTTCTGCGCCGTCGCCTCGATGATCTCGCTGATGTCTGCCGCCCTGCGCAGGCTGCTCGCTGCCGCTACCAGCCCGTGGTTTTGCATGATTACCGCCGCTCCCTGGCCCATGGCTCTTGCCACTGCTTTGGCAAGTGCCTCCGTCCCTGGCATGATGAAGGGCACGATGGGAATGTTCCCCAGGTAGGCCGCCTCGAGGCTGATGGGCAGGAAAGGCGTGCCAGTGAGCGCCATCAGGGTGGCCTGTGGGGCATGCGTGTGCACCACGGCCTGGATGTCGGGCCGCATTTGATATATGGCGCAGTGCACCTTGTACTCGCTGGACGCCTGGTATTCTGTGCTGACCGTGCAGTTTCCCTGCATGTCGATGCGCACCAGCATTCCGGCATGCAAATCTCCCTTGAAGGTGCCCGCCGGGGTGACCCATATTTCCTGCGGGTCATCTTCGCACCGGGCGCTGATGTTCCCTCCGGTGGATGTGAGCAGGCCTTGCTGGTAAAGCTCCTGCGCCACCTGGACGATTTCCTGGTGAATTTCTCTTGTCATTGCATACCTCTCACTTTGCCACCCAGCCGCAATCCACCAGCCAGTCACTTCCGGTGACGAAAGACGCTCCTTCGCTGGCCAGGAAATAGATTGGTTCGGCGATCTCCATTGGGTCGGCCCAGCGTTTGAACGCCTGCTCAGCCTCGCGCTCGCGCTTGACCTGCTCAAATGGCAAACCAGTGCGAGTGGACTCCAGCTGGATGTCATCCCGCAGCATGGGGGTATCCACGCTGCCCGGGCTGATGGAGTTGACCCGGATGTTGTATGGTGCCAGCTCCCATGCCAGGGCGCGCGTCATGGCGATGATGGCGCCCTTGGTAGCCCCGTACATCACATGTTCGGTCTGCCCTACGTGCCCCGAGACGGATCCCATGTTGATGATCACCCCGCTCTTCTGCTGCTTCATGTAAGGCAGCACGTATTTGCACAGCAGGAAATGCCCTCCCAGGTTGACCTGCGTGGTGCGCTGGAATTCCTCCCAGGTGATCTCGTCGAACGGCTTCACCAGCACCACCCCGGCATTGTTCACCAGCACATCGATGCGCCCGTATTCGTCCCCCACGATCCTCACGCATTCCTTCACCTGCTTCTCGTCTGCCACGTCGCACTGCAGGAATCGGCCTTCACCCCCTTGCCGGTTGATCTCATCAGCCACTTTCTCACCCTCGGGCAAAATATCCAGCCCGGCGGCTGCGTAACCGTGTTGTGCAAATACCTTTAGTGTGGCCGCCCCTATGCCGCGCGCGCTGCCGGTGACGATGGCAACTTTTTTATCCGCCTTCATTCTGGTCTCCTTCTATGCCTGTCATTTGGCGAGCCTGCTCCAGCGTTGCCAGCGTTCTACCGAGCACCCTGGCGATCTCCGCCGTCTCTTTCACCAGCTCGTGGGTGCTGGCCACTTCTCCAGCCCGGTTGAAAGGGTTATCTTCCGTACCCACCCTCACGTGATCTCCTGAGAGTATCGCTGCGGTGATGATCTCGCGCTGGCCCTCCCCCATGATGCTCACGTTGCAAACACAATCCTCCGGCATCAACTTGCGCCGGTAGCGATATTCCTCTAAAGTGGCGGGCGACCAGGTGCCCCCCGGCCAGCCGAAGAACAGCGTGGTCACGTAAGGCGGTTTGACCAGCCCCATGTCAATCAGGTACTTCAGGTTCCACACCGAGCCGGCGTGCCACACCTCGAATTCGGGAACCACCCCGTATTCCCTGTCCAGGCGTGCGTACTCCTCCAGCTCCTGCCGCGAGTGCAGCACCAGGCATTCCGTCTGCGCAAAGGCTTCATCGTGGTGGTTCAGGATGATCGAGAGCATATCTGGACGATTTTGGTAGGCCTCCATTCGCTCGGGAATGGGCAGGCTCGACATGCCGCATTGGATGATCATGGGCGTTTCCTTGCGCACCGCCTGGATGGTTTCTGCCCACTTACCTTCTCCGTGCGTGTGCAGGATGGTGGCCCCGTTCTCGTAACACAGCCTTCCTTCCGTGGCAATATCCTGGGGGGTTTGCGGGGTATTCACCTCTGGGTGCAGCCAGCTGATGTTGGGTGTGGCGGTGATGATTAATGGTTGCATGGTTTTCCTCCATGATCGATGCAGGAATTATAGTATGAATAGGGCCGCTGCTGGCGCGCCATTGTAATCAACTTTCCTTTATGTTATAGTTTACGCGAAGCTCGGTCTGCATTTCAGGTGCAGTGAGCGTTTTCGTGCCTCCTGCGTCCATCGTCGATGTCTTTGCATCAAGAAAGGAATTCCTTATGCCGCGCACGCTTGGTGTGGGATTGATTGGCCTAGGTTCGATTTCATTTGCCCATGAAGCCGGTTACTGTGAGCTGGGGGAGGCCTGCCGCATCGTTTCCATGTGTGATATCAACGAAGAGGTAGTCAACAGCCGTATTGCCTCCTACGAAGGTTGCCAGGGCTACACCCGCTACCGGGATTTGCTGGCCAACCCGGCCGTCGACCTGGTGGATATCACCACGCCGCACGAGCTGCATTACCCCATCGCCAAAGCTGCTCTTGAGCATGGCAAGCACGTGCTGGTGGAAAAGCCCATCACCGTCGAGTCAGTGCAGGGCGCCGAGTTGATCGAGCTGGCCTCGCGTAAGGGTCTCAAGTTTACCGTGGCCGAGAATACCCGCTTCGTCACCGCCTACCAGAAAGCCGAGCAGCTCTTGCAGCAGGGCACGCTGGGTAAAATCCTCATTGTGCGTTCCCTGATTGCCGGCAGTGAGGTCTATCGCATCAAGGATCCCAACCTTTGGCACGGTAAGGCGCCTTATGGGGGGGTGATCCTCGATTCGGCCGTGCACAATTTCTACTTGTACAGGTGGCTGTTCGGCGGCGTGCGCCAGGTGCTGGGTTTCGCCTCCAAACTGGTGCCGCAGGGCCAGGTGGAAGATAATGGCCTGGTGCTGGGCCAGCTGGCCAATGGCGCTGAATTCCAGCTGAACACCTCCTGCACCTTCGAAATCCCCTGGACTGAGCGGCTGGAGATCTACGGTGATAAGGGCGGTCTCATCATCGACCAGATCGCCAACCCGGTGGCCAAATATTACCTGGGTTCCGATGATTTCGAAGGGGTCACCCTCGAAGGTGTGCCTTTCGACCCGCTGGGGTGGAAGTTCGTCTCCATGATCGACGAGGTGCGCGATTTCGTCGCCGCCGTGGCAGACGACCGCCCTCCGCTCATCGATACTCTCGATGCCCTATATTCCCTGCGCGCCGTGGAGGCAGTGCTTAAATCCATCCAGGCTGGCGCACCCGTCTTGGTGGAATGATGGCTGCTCCACTTTTAATTCCATTCATTCCGTTCGACCTAAAGGATCCCTATGACTGACACCCCACCCCCCTCCTTCAAACCTATCGGCCTCGAGCGTTCCAGGCTCATCTCCTTGATGCAAGAGCAGAACCTCGATGGCCTCTTGCTCTCCTCTCCCGAGAACGTGTTCTACACCACCGGTTATCCCACCCTGCCCTCCAGTGGCAACCCCATCGTGTACGCCCTGCGCAACCAGCTGCCCTATTATGCCTTCATCGGTAGCGATGGGCAGGTGTTGCTCTTATGCTGGGGCGGAGCGGCCATGGGTATCGATTATGGCGCCGATGATGTGCGCATGTCCTTTACCCACCAGATGTCCCTGGATGACCTGGCTGCCCTGTTGGACGAAAAGCTTCACCCCGGCTGCAGCGTGGGGGTTGAGTCGACCTTCCCCTACCAGGCGCTCCAGTTGCTTCAGCAACATGCCCGGCCCGCTCAAATCATCCTTGTAGATGACCTGCTGCTCCAGCTGCGCCTGGTCAAATCACCCGCTGAGGTGGAGTGCATCCGCAAGAGCACCCGTATTGTCGATCAGACCGTGCTGGAGCTCGCCCATAACCTGCGCCTGGGGATGAGCCGCTTGGACCTGCTCCACGAGGCCCGCTGGCGTATGCTTAAAAATGGCGCTCACGGTATCGACCACCTCACCATCGCTTTCGGCGCTGCCAACCCCGAGGTGGCTCTGGGTGAGCCCCTGGAAGCCAACCAGATTGTCACCCTCGACCTTGGTGCAATCTATGATGGCTATGTCTCCGATAACCGACGCCTGGTCTACACCGGCGCCGTCCCCGAGAATCTCAGGCAGCTGCACCACCAGCTGTGCTGGGTGGTAGAGGAGATGGGCAAGGCCCTTCTCCCCGGCAAAACCTTCGGTGAGCTGCACGCCCACGCCTATGAGCTCTTCGCCCAGGCCAGCATCGACCCTATGTTCCTGCATGTGGGGCACAGCCTGGGCCTGCAGGTGGAGGAGCAGTGGATTATGGCCGGTGACCCCACGATCATCCAGCCGGGCATGGTGCTCAACATCGAGCTCTACTCACCCAGCGACGACGGTGTGATGGTTGGCGATGAGGAGACCTTCCTGGTCACTAAGAGCGCCCCCGAAAAGCTCTCCACCCTGCCGGTGGGCATCATCGAAGTCAGTGCGTAGGTTGGGCCTGTCCCAATTGGTTTTGATTGAGCCTGTCCCAATTGATCTGGATTGGGCTTGTCCTAATTTGTTTTGATTGGGATTGGGCGATGCGGGAGAATAACGTAGGAGCGGCCCGAGCTTGGGTGGGTGAATGGATAAATTACACAGAGGACGTATTAACAAAGAATTAAATGAACCGAGGTGGGTCGCCCCTAGAGCATGTCCATTTCCACCATATCGGAGCGGTAGGTTGGGCTGAGAATGATGTTTTTCCATCCTCCACCCTACCCACCTTATTGTAGAATGCCAATCGTCATCAACCTTTTTCTCACCCCTAGAAACCTTAAAATATTGAGAATTTCTACCCGATCTTCCTTTAACCCCTTGTGGACCAGAATATTTCGAAATTTGCATATCGATCGGTTTTTATCGATTTAATGCTCTTCTTTCATGCGGTTGGTACCCTTTCCAACCGGTATGTTTTTTAAAATGAGAAACCTTAAAATATTTGCTTTCCTCTCTAAAGCCCTTGTGGCCTAGAACAAACGTGCTATAATTAGATAGTCTTCAATTCGTACATGGCTATGATTGTCAACCTTCCCCTTCCTTTTTTACTCTGTTATCTTGTTATGAATTGCACCAAAAACATTAATTGAATGCAATTGAATTTTCTCGATTCAATTCTGGCCTTCCCTCTTTATCCATTTCTCATGTCAGAGTCGCTCATCCCTTTGTTGCTTGGAGATGTCTGCGGTTTTTTCTCCAGCATGATCACCTTCTCGTCCGAAGTTCCTATCCGGCCAGCTTCGCCACCGGATGGCTTCATCTTCTACAGTAACATTTCTCCACTATTCGTTGTAGAATATACCCAATTTCATCGAAAGGAGCACCACCATGGCAGACGTCCAGCCCTACCTGCAAAAAATCATTGACCGCTTCAGCACTCCCACCATCCAGGCCGGCCTCAAAGGATTCACCCGCAACCTGCTCTTCAAGTTCACCGACACCAACGAGGAGTGGCTGATCCACGCCATCGATGGCAAGGAAGCCACGCTCGAGAAAGGCACCATCGCCAACCCCGATGTCACCATCATCACCACCACCGACGTGCTGGCCGGCGTGATGGACCGCAAGATCAACGGCATGTCCGCCTACATGCAGCGCAAGATCCAGGCCCGCGGTCCCATGGAAGACCTGATGAAGCTGCAGAAGCTCATGCTGTAAAGTTGCCTTCGTAAGAAAACAGCCTGGCATGGCTTCATCGACACTGACTATCCCCAAGCGGTCTATTGGCTTCCTGCTGGGCATGTCCAGCTTGATGCTGGGGGCCAATGTAGTGTGGGTATCCTACATCACCATCCTGCTGCCTACCCTGGTTGAACAAGTGGTCTCGGAGGAGAAAGGCCTGGTGGTGGGGCTGATCGGCTTCTTTGGCACCCTGCTGGCCGTGCTGGTGAGCATCCTGTGGGGCATCATCAGCGATCATACCAGCAGCCCGATGGGTAAGCGCTCGCCTTCCATCCTGGCTGGCGCCTTGCTGGCACTGCCCTTCATCGCCCTGCCGGTGCTCATCCTCTCTCCATCCACGGCCGCCCGCCTGCTGCCCGTTGCCTTGCCCATCATCATCTTCAGTTTCCTGGGGATGGAGTTCTTCACCAACGTCAGCAACGGCGCCTGGTGGCCGCTGCTTGTGGACGTGGTCCCCGAGCACCAGCGCGGCCTGGCTGCTGGCATCAATGGCTTCCTCACCCTGCTGGGGGCGGTGATTGCCTTCCTGGTGGTCACCAGCCTCAACCAGGTGGGGCAGACTGCGCTGGCTTTGTGGCTGGTGGGTGGCATCTTTGCCCTCACCGGGGTGATCAGCACCCTGGTCCTGCGTGGCAAAGACTTGCCTGCCCATCCTTCAGAACGTATTAACCCCTGGCAGGCCATGGGCGAGTTATTCAAGGTGCGCACGCCTGTGGTGGTGTTCTTCTGGCTGGTGTTAGCCCTGCTGCTTGCCAATATGGGCATCAACAGCCTGCAGTTCTTCGCTCGCTATTTTTTCGAGGTCTATTTCCCCAGCACCGACCCCGATGCCGCTCTGCGCCTGATGGGGGGCATCAGCCTGGTGTTCACCATGCTCTCTGCCGTGGGCAGCGGCTTCCTTTCCGATAAAATCGGCCGGCGCGCCATGATCTTGTGGGCCATGTTTTTATGTGCCATCTGCACCCTGTTTATGGGGCTTGTCAGTAACTTCAGCATTTTCCTGGTGCTCATCGGCTTGCGTTCGATTGCCACCGGGCCCATCCTGGCCACCGCCCCTGCCCTGGCCAGTGATTTGTCCCCGAAAGATGAAGCCGGGCACTACATGGCCTATAATAACCTTTCCACCGGCCTATCTGGGGGCATCGCCTCCCTGGTCTTTGGTTTATTGCTGGTAAATCTCACCCGCACCACATTTACCAGTGTTTTCATCGTCTCAGCTATCCTTTTTGCCCTTGGGGGTGTAATTTTCTATCTCAAGGTGTCGCAAAAAGCATTGGACGCTCAATTGAAGGCCCCTGTCGGGCAAGCCAGGGAATTATCATGAAAAATTGGGTCTTCCTCTCCCCTCATTTTGACGATGCCGTGCTCTCCGCAGGCGGCATGATCTGGGAGCTGGCCAACCGGGGCGATGGGGTCGAGATATGGACCATCTGTGCTGGCGACCCTCCCTCAGGCAGGCAGCTCACCGATTATGCCCAGATGCTGCACATCTTTTGGGAACTGGGCGAGACGGATGTGCCCTACTCGCGCAGCCTGGAAGATGCCGCCAGCTGTCGCTTGCTAGGGGCTGGTTATCGTCGCTACACCGTGCCCGATAATATTTACCGTTACCTGCCCGGCACCGATGAGCCAGTTACGAAGGTGCCTGATGATAATGCCGGCCCGCTGGAGCCAAATGAGAGCTACCTCATCCCCCCGGTCACCGATTTCCTGCGTAAGAACCTGGTGGAAGGTTATCAGCTAGTTACCCCGCTATCTGTGGGTCACCACCGCGACCACGTGCTCACCCGCACGGCTGCCGACCGCCTGGGCATCCCGCTTTGGCACTTTGTGGATTATCCCTATGTCACGCGTGAGCCGTATGACCCTGCCGAATGGATTCCGCCCGGGGTAGAAACGTTTTCGCTTGAGCTATCCGCGGCTGCCGTGCAAGCCTGGAAGGATGCCATCGCCTGCTACAAATCGCAGATGATCTTCTTGTTCCCCGACGCTCCCGAAATGCACCGTGCCATCGAAGAATATGCCAGCTCGGGCGGTGGTTGCGCCCTCTGGAAATTCTAGGGCTGGGTTGGCAAGGCAGCTGCCGGTATGGTGTGTGGCACCGGGTCCTTCATTTTGGTGATTATCACCCCAAGTACCATCAGCAGGACAGCGGATAGCACCAGAGACGGGGTGAATGCTCCATCAGCGCTCTGCATGGCCTCCATGATGTATACATACACCACTGAAACCTGTCCGAAAAGTTGGATGATCCCATTTGAAGTCCCCTCCGGTGCCGGGTAAGTGACCTCCGCAACGTATTGCAATCCCACCGGGGCCACAGAGATCAGGAAAAATCCCATCCAAAAGGCCGAAAGGAGTAAAAGCCAGAGCGACGTTGCAAAAGTAATCCCGATAAGCCCCGGAATTGCCAGCAATACGCCCGAAAGCATATAGCGCTGGCGTTTGTGGTTTTTATCTGATATTGAAGGGATGATCACTGCCCCGATTACGCCGCCCACGATCATCACCGTGCCCATCGTGCCGGCGTCGGTGGGTGTGAACCCACGTAAGCGAATGATGTTCTCAATCCAGGTGCTAATGCCATTGAACAGCCCCAGCCCGATGAAATAAACGATCACGAACATCCAAAATGGCGCCGATTTTACGATTTGCTTCAGCCCATCCAGCATCAAGGAGCGGACTTCCATTTCTGGGGGGCAGGGAGGTGTGCTGGGGCGCTCTCGTGAAAGGATGATGAACACCAGCGTGGCGATGGCCGCAGTCACCCCGAATATTAGCTGGACGGATGAGATGGATAACATCTCGGTGAGCACAGGCGTGAGTCCAAAGCCCACAGCGGTGCCCAGTAAATTGGCCAAGGTCACCAGGCCAACCGCAGTAGCGCGCTCATTCTGCGCGAACCAGTTGGCTGGCACTTTCGTCCATGAGTTCATCAGGAACGGTTGGCCAATAGCTATCCCGACACTGCATGCCAGCACGAGGCCATAGTTCGCTCCAACCAGGCCACGTGCGATGCTGAACACAGCCATGAACACAGCCCCGATACTGACTGCAACGCGAAAGCCATATTTGTCGATCACCCATGAGGCAGGAAAGGAGAGAAAGACATACGTGATCATAAAAGACATGGCCAACGTGCCGATCTGTAGGTCGGTCACTCTATAAAATTCCGCTGCCGGGCCTGTAATGGGCGCGTATGTGATCCACAACATTTGCACGACAAGGTTGACGAGCATGAATACCCCCAGTACCACCCAGCGATAGCCGTAAACACGGTAGGTTTGGTCCTTCATGTGGCGCCTCCCAAATCATTCCAGATTATGTGTCTGTCCAGGCTTTATCTTAAAACCCGGCAATCAACCTATATGAATTAACCATCAGTGCCCGGAAAAGTTGCTAAATTGGTGTTAGTGATTATTCTTGTTATTGCGCGATCATACCCAATTGCTATGGGCAAGGTCGTAATTCAATTGCGCGTATATAAGGGAGCTATTATTGCTTGGCTTTATCACAACGTAATCTACAAGATCAATTCATTCATCGCGTTCACGCAATGGGGGGAACAAGATCACCTCGCGGATGTTCTGGTTATCGGTCAGCAGCATCACCAGGCGGTCCACCCCCATGCCGAAACCACCGTTGGGGGGCATTCCATAGCGCATGGCGCGCAAGTAATCTTCATCCATGGGGTGGCGCTCCTCATCATCTGCTGCGTACTCGCGGCTCATTTCCAGGAAGCGTTGCTCCTGGTCAAGCGGGTCGTTCAGCTCGGTGAAAGCATTGCACAGCTCGAAGCCGGCCACGTAGCCTTCAAAGCGCTCCACGGTCAGCGGGTCGCCTGGCTTGCTCTTGGCCAGCGGCGAGATGTCACGCGGGTAGTCGTACAGGAAAGTGGGCTGGATGAGGGTGGGCTCGAGGTAATCCTCCAGCAGCTGGTCGATCAGCTTGCCGCGCGTCTCTCCTTCTTTGAACTGCATGCCACGTTCCTTCATCGCCCCTTCCAGGCTTTGTGCTGTAGGGCAGTCGGCAATGTCAATTCCTGATGTATTGGTCAGCCCCTGGCGCAGCTCTAGGCGAGGCCAGGGGATTTCGAAGCTCAGTTCCTGGCCATTGTAGGTCACCGTTCGCCGGCCCAGCACGCGATCGCACACGAAGGCCAGCATCTGCTCGGTGAGCTCCATTACCTTCAGGTAATCAGCATAGGCGCAGTAAAACTCCAGCTGGGTGAACTCAGGATTATGCTTAAAGGATACCCCTTCATTGCGGAAGTCACGTCCGATCTCGTAAACCCGCTCCAGCCCGCCCACCAGCAGGCGTTTGAGATACAGCTCGAAGGAGATGCGCAGGTACAGGTCCTGGTGCAACTGGTTGTGGTGGGTGATGAACGGCTTGGCGGCGGCTCCGCCATACAGCGGCTGCAGGATGGGCGTCTCCACTTCCATGAAGCCCTCTCCATCCAGGAAGCTGCGCAACGCAGAGACAATCGCCGTGCGTGTTCTGAAGATTTGCCTCACTTCGGGGTGCACCGCCAAGTCGGCGTAGCGTTGCCGGTAGCGGGTCTCGGGGTCTGCCAGGTCTTCGTGGCTGATGACCTTGCCATCCACCAGCTCGTCTTTTCCTGCCGGTAACGGGGTGAGGGCTTTGGCCAGTAATTTATACGCTTCCACTTTCAGCGATACCTCGCCTGCGCGGGTGCGGAACATCTCACCGCTGGCCTGGATGAAATCACCCAGGTCGAGCTCGCGGTTGAACATGTCAAGCTGCTCTTGTCCGATATCATTGGCGCGCAGGAATAGCTGGATGCGGCCTTCACCGTCTTCGATGTGGGCGAAAGTGATCTTGCCCATCGGGCGCATTGAACGCAGCCGCCCGGCAAGAGAAACCTTGATTGGTGGCACCTGCTTGCCTGCTGCTAACGCAGTTTCAATGGCCTCGAATGCACACCTGGCAGACCGGCTGGTGTGCGTGCGGGTGGTGCGCGTTGGATACGGCTCGATCCCCTTCTGGCGCAGGCGCTCGAGTTTCTCCAGGCGATTTCTTTCAAGGCTGCTGAGTTCTTCGGTCATGCCATCTCTCTCCAATTTCTACCATTCCACCAACCTGCCATATATTAAGCAAAAGCCCCGCGCAAGGAATCCATGCGCGGGGCCGAAAAATAGCCCCTGCCTACTCCACCTTCAACAAGCTGACGGTGAAGGTTCCGCCTGGTGCGTCCACGCGCACAACATCGCCAGGATGATGGTCCATCAAGGCTCTTCCCAAAGGAGACTCGTTTGAGATCAAGCCGTCACGCGGGCTGGCCTCTGCCGGCCCAACAATGGTATATACTTCTTCTGGATTGTCGCCTTCCTTTATTGTCACGGTTGAGCCTACCTGAACGTGATCTTCCTTGCCAGCGTCTTCAATCACATGTGCGTTGGCCAGTAGCATCTCCAGATCTTGTATGCGCCCTTCGACGAATGCTTGTTCGTTCTTCGCTGCTTCGTATTCAGCGTCTTCAATAAGCTCACCGCCTTCCATTGCTTCATGCAAGCGTTCGGCAACTTCATGTCGTTTTATGGTTCGCAAGTATTCCAGCTCTTCCTGTAATTTCTGGTACCCTTGCTTGGTTAAGAATGAGGGAGGCATCTTCCTGTCCTATCAACAAATATGAAAAAACCACTCTCCCGGAGCGATTCTTGGCAATAAATTGGGAAGCTGGTATTACCCTGGGCTGCCCCTAATGAAAAGTATGCGGTATTGGGGAATGCATTTATCCCTTCTACCGCGCGGCGACATTTTAGCACATATCACATGGAAACGCAAGGATTATTCACTTTGCAGGCTTCTTCCACAGGCCGATTCCACCATTTCGATGGTAATAATCAGTCACTGCATGTCTCATCGCCATCCCATCACTCCAAAAAGTGCTGATTTGGGAGGCGTGCGCCTCGATGGAATGTATCCAGGCCTCCAACCCCGGTAATGAAATGGGGAAAACCTGCCTTTTCCATCCCTCCTGGATAAATCGCTCAAGTTGGGTGCTGTCGCGTGACACATAAGGGTAATCCGCATAATACCACGCCGAATGATGCAAGTCTTCTGCGGCCAGGCGAACGAGCTGGTGATCCACGTGGTTGCCCAACGCTAGTGGGTAAACGAGCACCGCATCAGGTGGCACAGCCATCTTCAGCTCTTCCTGTAAGAGGGCGAGGTTCTGTTCGTCACCCTGATGAATCGGGCCGTTAAGGGCTTTTTCAGTCGCGTACATGGCTTTGTGGGTGTGGGGATCGCGCCGGTAAATGCAATCGGGGAGGGAGAAGTAGCGCATCTTGGCGCCCAGGAACAGGCAGGATTGCCTGTCCTCTTCCATGCGATGGACTGGAGCCTGCTGGTCGAAATTCCAGCGCTCATGCAGCGAATGCGCGAAGGGCGATAAATCTTCGTTAGGCGCCTCGCCTGCGAAAATGGTCCATATGCTCGCCTCATCACCCTGCTGGGTTTGCTCCCACACCAACCCCCCACATGATAGGGCGACATCATCAAAATGTGGAGAAAGGTATATCCAATCCACCCCGTGATTTTACCCTATGAGCTGCACAGAGAACCTGGAAAATAGCCCTGATTGCGCTTTTATTTACTTAGTGTTATCATCATCCAGCGTCAGGTTATGGTCATGACAACCGATCCGTTCACCCGCTCCCGATTGCGTAAAATTTTCGTTGCCGTGATAATTGCCACTCTTCCTTGCTATTGTGCTGGAGCGGTAGCCATACTCCTTGCGCCAGGGCATCCCCTGGGAGGCGCCAGGACTCCCAGTCCGCTCTCTTCAGCCACACCGGTTATCTATGCTACGCAGACAACCACGTTTACACTCACCCTGCCTCCACCCACCGGCACTCCATCCCCAAGCAACACGCCGACCCCTACCACCACCGGAACCACCACCAATACTCCAACCATTAGCCCAACTCCCACTCAAACCAATACACCAACCCCTTCAAATACTCCTTTCCTTCCTCCCACTTTTACCAACACACCCAGCCATACTGCCACATTTACCCCAACATCCACATGGACCCATACACCACAACCCTCTCTAACGAAAACTCCAACAGCTATCCCCTCCGAAACGAATCCGGTTCCCCAGCCATGAAATCTAAACTCTTGGTGCACCTTGTGTTACAGGTCCTGTCCTGATAAACTGTGAGTCTCTATGATCCACATATCATTTGCAATGTTGAAAAATCATGATTGATCTATTACCCTACCTAAAAGAATTGATCTCTGCCCCGGGGATCAGTGGTTACGAGGTCGGTGTCCGCCCTATCATTGAAAAAGCTTGGCAGCCGCTTACCGACCAACAAAAAGTGAGTCGGCTGGGGAGTCTGCATGGCTTACAGCATGGCACAGCACCCGAACCCCGGCCCAGCATCCTGGTTGCCGCCCATATGGATGCAATTGGCTTGATGGTCAATGCAATCGTCGATGGTTTCCTGCGCGTTACTACCATTGGAGGCATTGATCTGCGCGTCTTGCCGGGACAGATGGTAACCGTGCATGGCCGACAGGACCTACCCGGGATGATTGTGCCTACTCCAGCACGATTGCTTCCCTCCCGGCTGCCATCCGGAATCGTACCCCTGGAATATCTGCTGGTGGATGTCGGCTTGCTTCCCCAGGATGTTGGCGAGTTGGTGCGGGTTGGCGATCCAGTCTCCTTTGCCCAACCACCCCTTGAAACGGGCGGCGAAACCCTTGTCGGCCATACCCTGGATGACCGGGCAGGGGTAGTGGCATTGACATATTGTCTCGAAATCCTACGTTCCAGACCGCATGCCTGGGATTTATGGGCTGTGGCAACTGTTCAGGAAGAAACATCATATGGCGGTGCGCAGACTTCTGCATTCCAGCTTCACCCCAGTATATGTATATCGATTGATGTGACTTTTGGCAGCGAGCCCAGCAGCCCAGGTTACCTGACTTTCCCGCTGGGTAAAGGCCCAACTTTAGGATTGGGCCCGGTTGTTCATCCATTCCTGTACAAGACTTTAAAGCAGCTGGCGGAACGATTGGAGATCCCTGTCTCAGTAGAACCCACGCCGCGTTCTTCAGCCACCGATTCCGACGCTATGGTGAGCATTGCCGAGGGTATCCCGAATGCGGTCATCGGGATACCATTGCGCTATATGCATACACCCATTGAGATGATTGCCCTCAAGGATATAACCCGCACCGGCAGGCTGGTGGCGGAGTTTATCGCTCAGCTTGATGGTACTTTTATAGACAAAATGACTTGGGATGATTGACCATGGTCCAATTGGCTGATGAATTCATTCATTTTGATATTGGTGATGAGCAGGTAAGGCTCCTTGAGCGACTTTCCAATGCCTGCGCCGTGTCAGGTGATGAAGCCGAAGTGCGCAAGATCGTTATAAGCGAGATCAAATCATATGTTGATGATATAAAAGTGGATGCTCTGGGTAATGTACTGGCTACCAGGAATGGTTCGCGCGAGCCACGCTTGCGCGTGATGCTTGCTGCCCATATGGACGAAGTTGGCTTGATGCTGACCCACGATAATGGTGATGGGATTTACCGCTTTGAAGTCGTGGGGGGCATTTCCGCATCCGACCTGGCTGGCAAGGCAGTATTGATTGGTAGAGAACATATCCCGGGCGTTATCGGCATAAAGCCTATCCATTTACTCCATGGAAATGACCATCGAAAACCGATCGACATTGACGACCTGCATATCGATGTCGGTACAGTCACCGGTAAGGAAAAGGTAGGAGACCGGGCTACATTTGCCACCCAATTTATCCGCCTCGGCCCCAGCTTGAGGGGGAAGGCCCTGGATAACCGTCTTGGTGTGGCTACCCTGATTGAGCTGGTTAAACATGCCACCGACAATTTTGACCTGCTGGCAGCTTTTACTGTGCAGGAGGAGATTTCGGCGCGCGGGGCGCGTGTGGCGGCATTCACTTTCAACCCTGACCTGGCTGTTGCGCTGGATTCCACCCCGGCATATGATCTACCTGACTGGGAGGCGGATGAGAATGTTCGTTATAATACCCACCTGGGCGCTGGGCCGGCAATATACATCGCTGACTCGAGCACTTTATCGGATCCCAAGCTGATCAGGTATATAATACAGGTCGCTGAAGAGAACCATATTCCTTATCAATTGCGCCAGCCGGGTGGTGGGGGCACCGACGCCGGTGTGATCCATAAACAGCGTGAAGGAATCCCGAGCATTTCCATATCAGTGCCCGGGCGTTACCATCACACCTCGGCTTCGATTGTGCGACTTTCAGATTGGCAACACACCTTCAAGCTGGTTATGATTGCATTGGCTCAACTGTCAACAGATGTATTATCGGCTGAAAGCTGATTTCCGGTCGTTCAGGAATGCTGCTGATTATCTACAGAAATATCAAACCTAAGGAGCGCTGATGAAACCCTTGATCCAAAAACTGGTTGAGACACAGGGCCCATCGGGATATGAGACCCAGATTCGCACTGTAGTACAGGGCGAAGTGGAGGCTTATGCGGATGCAATGCAGACGGACGCGCTGGGCAACCTGATTGTGCGCAAAGGAAACGTTACCGCTGAGGGATCCAAGATCATGCTGGCAGCCCATATCGATGAGGTTGGCGTCATGGTCACTCAGGTGGACTCTAACGGCTTCATCCGTTTTACCACCCTGGGAGGAGTGCGCCCGTATACTTGCATTGGCGGGCGTGTGCGTTTCCTTAATGGCTCCTCGGGGATCATTAATATGGAACCCCTGGATGATATGGCCAAAATGCCAGCTTTCGAGCAGCTCTATATTGATTTGGGTTACTCCAGCAGCCAGGACAGCTTGCTCAAGGTGGGAGATGTGGGTACGTTTGAGCGCCCTTTCCTGGATTTGGGCCGGAGATTGGTTGCCAAATCGCTGGATGACCGTATCGGAGTGGCTGTTTTGATAGAAACCTTGCGCCGGGTCAAAAATACCCCTCACCAGCTGTTTTTTGTTTTCAGCACCCAGGAAGAGGTGGGTGTGCGGGGTGCTACCACCGCGTCTTTTGGGATCGATCCTGACCTGGGGTTGGCCGTGGATGTTACCGGCACTGGAGATACCCCGCGCCGTGCCAGGGTGCGCATGGAAGTGAGCCTGGGCAAAGGTCCCGCCATCAAGGTGCGCGATGGAGGCATGCTGGCTGACAGGCGGGTGGTGGATTGGATGGTGGCAGGCGCCGAGAAGCTGGACTTGCCCTACCAGCTGGAGGTTCTCGAAGGTGGCTCCACAGACGCGCGTGCCATGCAGCTCACCCGGGCAGGCGTGCCGGCGGGATGCCTTTCCATCCCGTGCCGATATATCCATTCGCCTTCTGAGATGGTAGATTTCGATGATGTGCAACATGCCGTCGAATTGTTGGCGGATTTGGTCAGTAAGCCGGTAAAATTATAGACCCTGGCAACCGTTTCGATGCGTTCCTGCTTTATTCGGTCATTATTTGTCTTGATCCTGCTGGCCTTGGCAGGCTGTGCCGGGCTGCCCTTCGGGTTGGGTAATATTGAAGGATCCACCCCCACTGCGCGAAACACTGCCCAACAATCCACAGCTGCACCGACTCAATCGGTATCTCCTATGCCAACCTCAGCCGGTTCACAGCAGGCTGAAGACACACCTCAATCTGGTGGCGAATCAGTGCTGCGCATCTGGGTACCGCCCGAATTTGATCCACAGGCAGATAGCGCTGCTAATCAATTGCTCAATGACCGCCTGCAAGAGTTTATCTCTGCAAACCCTGACCTTCGCCTGGATGTGCGCGTGAAGGCTTTGTCCGGTGAAGGTGGGATGCTCGAATCGCTGGTGGCTGCCAATGTGGCGGCCCCATCAGCAGTGCCTGACCTGGTCTTGCTTCCTCGATCTTTGCTTGAATCAGCTACTTTGAAGGGATTGCTTTTCCCGTATGATGGCCTGAGCAGCTTGATGGATGACCCTAACTGGTATGATTACGCCAAGCAGCAAGCCCAGATACAATCCAGCACCTATGGCATCCCATTCGCGGGAGACGCACTTGCCCTGGTCTATCAGCCGGCATTTACCGAAACACTGACCAACAACCTGGAGGATTTACTATCATTAGGCGAACCATTGCTTTACCCGGCCGCTGATCCACAGGCACTCTTTACCATCAGTTTGTACCTGGCTCAGGGAGGCCAGCTGCAAGATGACCAGGGGCATCCCAGGCTGGATATGGATACGCTGATCAGTATCTTTGAATTTTATAAGCAAGCAAGCGAGGCAGGGATGATGCCAACCTGGTTGGCACAATATGCCAACGACACCCAGGTTTGGAATGCCTTTCTAAGCAGCCCTTATCACATGGCGATCACCTGGGTGTCCACATACCTGAGCCATCAGCGTACCACGCCTGATGAACTGGCATTGGCCAGGCTGCCGATGATGAGCAATGTTCCTTTTACCCTGGCAACCGGATGGAGCTGGGCATTATCCAGTCAGGAGACCTCTCGCAGGCCATTGGCAGTCAGCTTGGCTGAGTACCTGGTGGATAAAGATTTCCTGGCTCAATGGACTTTTACCGCCGGTTACCTGCCTCCCAGGAAAGATGCGGTACAAAACTGGCAGGATGCCCAGCTACGCAGCACAGTCAATCAAATTTCTAGCTCTGCGGCGCTTATCCCACCACTAGATATGCTTTCCAATATTGGGCCTGCCATTGAGCAAGCTTCAGTCAGTCTGCTCAAGGCACAAAGTGATCCCCAAACTGCTGCCCAATCGGTGATCAGCCAGGTCAACCGCCCATGACAGCCGAGATTTGGCCTGATGTGTGCAACTTGACGCATATAAGTTGGGGTGTTATGATGCAAACCACCTTATGAGAACGGCACTTCTGGCACCATATCCAGGAGGGCACTCGGAATTAAAAAAATGGCAAATGATCCGTATCTCGACGAGTACCCGGCTGATGAGGAAGAGGAGCAAGGGTCGAAATTGACGACCTCTGGGGGGAAAACCAGCGAAGAGAGCCGGATGCAATTCATCAAGGGAAGATTAGCTCAAGCAGGCCTGGGTACTACAGTGTATCGCCTGGGGACAGCATTTTTAACCCTGGCTTTAATCCTGTTGGCAGTGGTGGGAATACGTATCTTTTACCTGCATTTCCAGCAAACCGAAAGCAACCCGCCCAAGGTAGCTGCCCTCGCCGCTGAAGCAGCCACTACCACCCCCACCACCATACCTGCAGAACTGCCATCCTTCATCTCTGACAAAACAGGTTACGAGCAGGGTATTTTCCGTTTGACATTGTTGCACACAACAATTCCCTCCCGCCCGCGCACCGAGATCATCACCTATACCATCCAAGCTGGCGATACCATATTCGGCATCGCTGAGATGTTCGGCCTGAAACCTGAGACGATTTTATGGGGTAACTATTACACTCTGACGGATGATCCTCATAATATCCGCCCGGGAGTGGTATTAAACATCATGCCCACCGACGGTACTTATCACCGTTGGTCAGAGGGCGAGGGGCTGAACGGAGTGGCACATGGCTACGATGTTTCACCAGATGTGATTGTCAACTGGCCCGGCAACCACCTCGACCCTGCCACCCTGGGTGATTACTCACATCCCAACATCGAGCCGGGCATGATGCTGTTCGTCCCGAGCGGTCATCGCGATTTCGTCACCTGGAGCGCGCCGCGCATCTCGCGCGAGAACCCAGGCGTGGCAAAGATTCTAGGCCCCGGCTTTTGCGGCACTATCGTGGATGGAGCTGTTGGTACGGGCTCCTTCATCTGGCCGGCAAACAACCACTGGCTGTCTGGTTATGATTATTCACCTTCCACCAACCACTTCGGTATCGATATCGCCGGGGGGATGGGTGATGCTATTTACGCTGCTGATAACGGTGTGATCGTATATGCGGGTTGGAATGATTGGGGCTATGGCAACGTGATTGTAATTGACCATGGCAATGGCTGGCAGACTCTCTATGCGCACCTCAGCGCGTTGAATGTGGGTTGTGGGTATAGTGTATACCAGGGGGATGTAATCGGTGCTTTTGGCAGCACAGGTAATTCTTCGGGACCTCACCTGCACTTTGAGATGCTCAATGAGAGTTATGGCAAGGTGAACCCCTGGAACTTTCTACCATAAGTGAGAAGAAAACCGCTTAGGACCCAATGGACACGAAGGGTCTTACTGTTTGTAAGTCCTTCGTTTTTTTATGCTCATTACATTCCATGTTCACGGGCATGCTGGCGGTACTGGCAATAAGCACAATTTTCGCTGGCAGGGGGTGGCTCGGGCATCTCGAGCAATTGCAGCACCTGGTCGATGAAATGTAGGAAACCATCTTCATAATAAGGGACCTCCAGCCAGGTGGAGGTGAAGTGAAAGCTGATTTGTTCGGTGGTAGCGTTTAGTGTGGCGTGAGGTGCCTCCACCAGCAAGCCCAAGCGGGAAATGGGCTTGGGGTCGAGCTTCCCTGGGGCAGGATGCTCGAGGGCATAGGCGTAGGCATGCAGTTGCCGGCTGTAAAATGGTACCTGGGAAGGTTTGGGTTCGGAGGTTTTAAAGTCTACCACACCGTATGTGCCATCCTCAAAGGAGATCATTGCGTCTAGCCGGCCCTTTACGAAGCAGCTTAGTTGATGGCCAGGCAATTTAAGCGGCACAGATTCAATCCACTTCTCCGACACGCTGATTTGACCATGAGGCAGGGAAGGATCGATTTCAGAGGCAAGGCGCCCGGCGAAATGGGCTTTCATCAGGCGGTCGATGGCGCCGAAGACGGAGGGGAAAGGTGCGGCCGGCCGATTGATGTTGTGCATGTACTTTAGATAAAAACAGCGCGAGCATTCGTCCCATAAAAAGGTCAAATCAGACGGGCTAAGCTTGATAGGGGTGGTGGGCATAATTTATTCCTTCTGTATTGCATGGTGGGTCACATTGTACTGCAGGTTTATTAAGCGTCACGCTCAGGTCTTTAGATTCGGGGAAAAATACTATGAGAGCTGCATAAAACCTGCTTTATATTGCGTTGAAGACGACTGTGCCACGTTTGATCACCGTTTGTACCAGGTTTGTGGCAAAACGGTATCCAAGGTGGCGGTAATCCGAAATGTTCAGGATGAGGATGTCAGCTTGCTTACCCGGCTCAAGTGATCCTATTCGATCGGCGCGTTGGATGGCAGCAGCCGCGTTCAGGGTGGAGGCAACAATGGCCTGGGCAGGGGTCAGGCGCAGGTAGCGGCAGGCGAGGGCAATAGTGAACTGCATATTCCCACCCCAGGCAGTACCCGGATTGAGATCGGTAGCCAGCGCCAGCAATCCACCTGCCTCCAGAATGGCTCGGGCAGGTGTGTATTCTCTTTCAGCCAGACCAAATGGCGTGCAGGGTAATGCCACCGCCACCGTATTGGAATGCGCTAGGGCCGCGATATCCGTCTGTGATGTTTTAACCAGGTGATCGGCTGATATGGCGCCCAGCCCGGTGGCCAGGCTTGCACCTCCCAGGTTATCGAATTCGTCAGCATGGATTTTAAGAGGAAACCCCAGCGACTTGGCTTTTTCCAGGATACGGCGCGATTGTTTCAGGCTGAAAGCACCGGTTTCGCAGAAAACATCCACGAAAGGCAACGGGCGGGTAGGAAGATGGCTGGTCCACCAATCGTGGACTTTTGGAAGCATCTCGGAGCACAGGTGGGATGTATAACCATCTGGGTCATCTTTGAATTCCGGCGGGATGGCATGCGCGCCTAGGAAAGTGGGAGCAATCTCGAGTGGACCTTCGGCGTCCAGTAGCACCAAGGCCTGCAACATGCGCAGCTCAGTTTCTATTTGCAGCCCGTAACCAGATTTGCCTTCTGCGGTGGTGGTGCCATGGACGAGCATATCATGCAAGCGCGGCCGGGTTTCATCTAATAACTTATCGAGGGAGGCATGGCGGGTGGCATGTACGGTGGAGAGAATGCCCCCTCCGGCAGCCAGAATCTCGAGGTATGTCCTGCCCTCTAGGCGCATCTCGAACTCGGCGGCCCTGTCACCAGCCCAAAGCAGGTGAGTGTGCGGATCGACAAAGCCAGGCATGACCACGCGACCACCGGCATCCAGGAGGTGTTCGCCAGGATGGGCAGTGAGCAGCGCTGATGATGGCCCAACTTCGATGATATTACCCTCCTTAACGAATACAGCGCCGTTGGTGATCAATCCTAAATTACCAAGGTTCTGTCCATATTGGGGTGTACCTGCGACGGTGAGTAATTGTGAGGCAGAATGGATGAGCATAGTTACCTTCAGGAAAATTTCGAGTGATGTCTGAGCAGCATTTTACAAGTATTATAGTATGGCTTTGAAAGACAAGAAATATTGATATCTATCCCTGCCAAGTGTATTCAGAATCGTTGAGCTTGTATTGACATTGCTTACCATGTCTCGCAAGTACGAATATTCCATTCGGGCAATTGGGTTATTGGTGGTGGGATATGCAGCGGCAATATTCAGCCTGAGATTAGATGGTCTGCTGGGAGCTGGACCGTTATATTTATTCGTCATTCCGGTTGTAGCCCTCATCTTTGCCTTGAAAAGATTACCGGCTATCACTATAGGTTCTTTTTCTGCTGCTTTCACCAAAGCCTCCAATATTCTGGATGGACCTGGTTAAAAAAAACACCCCCAAAAGGGGGAAAACCTGTGGGCGGAATAGGACTCGAACCTACGGCCTTCGCGATGTCAACGCGATGCTCTAACCAACTGAGCTATCCGCCCGCGAGCAGCCATTATACCATAGCGGTGGTAAAACACGAACAAACCCCAGGAAGGATGATTTTTTTCCCTGCTTGTCTGACAAGGTTGTCTAGTCATCAAGAAATGATAAAATCACTCTAAGATTCGTGCTCGCAGTTATAGAAATTTCCTTGTCAGGAGTTCCCCGCATGAACGAAGAGCTGTTCACTAAATTTGAGGCGCTAACCTTTGATGATGTGTTGATCGTGCCGGGTTATGCGGAAGTATTGCCCGACCAGACGGCTGTTAGCAGCTTACTTACCCCAGGCATCCGCCTGAATATTCCATTGGTCTCTGCAGCCATGGATACCGTGACCGAGGCAAGGCTGGCGATCGCCTTGGCACGTGAGGGCGGCATCGGTATCATCCACCGTAACCTGCCACCTCACACCCAGGCCTCCGAAGTGGATAAAGTCAAGCGCAGTCAGTCGGGAATGATCGTTGAGCCGGTGACGTTGCATCCCGATGCCATGCTGCGAGATGCGGAAGAGCTCATGTCCACTTATCACATCAGCGGAGTGCCCATTGTGGATGATATTGGCAGGTTGATGGGTATCCTCACCAACCGTGATATTCGCTTCATCGAAGAAGCAGACTATAACTTGCCGGTGAAGCAGTTCATGACACCCCAGCCGCTGGTGACTGCCAGGGTGGGAATCAGCCTGGAAGATGCCAAACAACTGCTGCAAAAACACAAGATTGAGAAGCTGCCGCTGGTGGATGAAACGGGCGTGGTTAAAGGGCTGATCACGGTGAAAGATATCCAGAAGGCGCGCGATTTCCCCAACGCGGCTAAGGATGCACAAGGGCGCCTTCTGGTTGGGGCGGCAGTGGGTGTGGGCGCAGATCTGGAAGAACGCCTTGAACAGCTGGTGCACGAGCAGGTGGATGTGGTGGTTGTGGATACCGCTCACGGGCATTCGGTGGGAGTAGTGAGAGCAGTGAAGCGCATCCACCACCACTGGCCAGAACTGCCAGTGATTGCTGGGAATGTGGTCACTGCTGAAGGGGTGGAAGAGCTGGTGAGGGCTGGTGCGAATGGCATCAAGATTGGCGTAGGCGCCGGGTCCATCTGCACCACGCGGGTGATCTCTGGGGCAGGCATGCCACAAGTATCGGCGATTTATGAATGCACGCGATTGGCTCGCAAACATGGCATCCCCACCATTGCCGATGGTGGCATCAAGTACAGTGGGGATATCGTAAAAGCCATCGTGGCAGGTGCCGATTCGGTTATGCTGGGCAGTCTGCTGGCAGGGCTGGATGAAAGTCCGGGAGAAGTGGTGTTATTCGAGGGTCGGCGCTTCAAGGAATACCGCGGCATGGGTAGCCTTGCGGCTATGCAGGGTTTCGGCAAGGACCGTTATAGCAGCGCCATGGGCGGCAGTGGCAAATTGGTGCCTGAAGGTATCGAGGGGCGTGTTCCCTACAAGGGCAGCATGCATGATTACATCTACCAGCTTGTGGGAGGCTTACGCTCCGGGATGGGCTATGCCGGTGCAGCTAACCTGGAAGAGTTGCATACCAAAGTAAAGCTGGTGCGCATCACTAATGCCGGGCTGGTTGAGAGCCACCCCCACGATGTGATCATCACCAAGGAAGCGCCCAATTACCAGGTGAACCCGGAGGGATAATCGAGCAGTAGGTATAAAGTGTTAAAAATAGACCCAACGATCGTTGGGCTTAAGCCTGTTCCAGGTGGAGTAGATTATTATACGGGTCTAAAAAGTCAAACCACTTTTGATTATCAAAATCATTAATTTAATTCATCCTCTACGCCCTTTTGTAGTATTCAGATCGACAGCATCGCGAATGAGCGCCTTTAGTGCGGCCTCATCTACCATATCTTCTTCGTGGAAGTCGATAGCACGCACTGTTTTACTATCCAGGCGTATATTAAAGAGCACATTCGGGTCCTTCATTTGGGCGCCTTTGGGGAAGGTCAGCCTTACGGCATTTTTGAGAATATTCCCAATGCAGATGTTTCCATCATGATACCAAACAGGGACTCCCAATGGTTCGGATGGTTTTTTCCACTTGATCATTTCAACTACGCCTGGGTCGGCTTCTCTGATCAAAGCACGTAAATGTACCAGCTTTGCCCCGCGCCAGTCGTCTGACTTTTTGATGATTTCATCAATCTGTTGAGATGCTGATTTTTCATTCAAGCTAGTGTTGCTGCTTGCTTTCATATTCGGCTCACCGTTTCCTTCATAAATTTGTAGCCCCCTGGATCATCTAACAACTATTCTCTATACAGGCAGGATACTCCTTTAGCTAGTCACTGTCAAGGAGATAATTATGGTCTAATTGCACATAATAAATATATAGAATTCACGATAATCTTCAGTATCCAGGTTAATTAGATTAAGCTTTTCAGCTTTGGCTCTTTGTGGTTAAATTGGCGGATGACCCCGGCAAAGCGCCTGGAACGAGATTTTTTCAACCGCAACACCTTGCAGGTGACTCGCGAGCTGTTGGGGGCCCGGTTGGTGCGCCTTGAGCAAGGCGCGCGCACTGCCGGGATCATCGTTGAGACTGAGGCATATCGTGGCGAAGATGACCTCGGTTGCCATGCGCACGTGGGTTATACCCCGCGCACGCGCGTGCTTTACGGCCCTCCCGGGCACGCCTATGTTTACTTTACCTACGGCAATTATTGGATGCTTAATTTCGTGGCCGAGCGGGAGGGTTTCCCGGCTGCCATCCTCATCCGGGCAATCTTGCCCACTGAAGGGCTCGAGCGTATTGCTGCCCGTAGGGCTGGGCGGCCGCCAAAGCAGTGGACGGATGGCCCGGGTAAAATCTGTATCGCCCTGGCAATCAACAAAGCTCAAAATGAAGCTGACCTGTGCGCCCCCCAGGCCGAGCTGTTCGTCGAATATGGTGATGAAATCCCCGATTCAGACGTGACGATTGGCCCGCGTGTGGGTTTAAATAATGTACCAGAGCCGTGGAAAAGCATTCCGTGGCGTTTCCTGGCCAGGTACGAGAACAGGTAACTCCCTTTTATTACGTAACTTCGCATTAAAGGAGCTGTACATGTCTTTTACTCGATCCTATCAATCGGTGGTGCTGGTTAAGCAGGTGCCCGATACGCGCAATGTGAGCGGCAATGTGATGACCGCAGACGGGACGATGAATCGCAGTGCCCTGCCGGCCATCTTCAACCCTGAAGATTTGAATGCTCTTGAGATGGCCCTCTCTATCAAAGACCAGTATGGCGGTAGTGTGACCGTGTTGTCCATGGGCCCTTTTCAGGCAGCGGAGGTGTTGCGCCAAGCCCTGTTCCGGGGCGCAGACCGGGTTGTGCTGCTCTCTGACCGTAAATTTGCCGGCGCTGACACCCAGGCAACCTCCTATGTCCTCAAGTGTGCTATCGACAAGCTGGGAGAATATGATTTCGTGTTTTGTGGCCAGCAGGCGATCGATGGGGATACCGCCCAGGTGGGACCGCAGGTGGCGGAAAAGCTGGGCATCCCGCAGATTACCTATGCTGAAGCAATCATCGATTTACTAGAGGGTGAAATTGTCGTTCGCCGTGCCTTCGATCTGGGCACTGAGCTTGTACGCTGCCAGCTGCCCTGCCTGCTCACTGTGGTATCCACGGCCAACAAGCCTCGACCGCCATCTGCAAGGAAGAGAATCGAATTCAAGATGGCAGCTATCCCCCATGAATATCCCAGGCTGCTCAATCAATGGGTTGAATTTCGAGATGAACAAGCATTGGCGAAATACCTGGAGCAAAGGAAGTTGAATATCGAGGTGTGGGGTGCAGCAGACTTAGACATTATTGAAACTAACTTGGGGCTGGCGGGCTCGCCAACCCAGGTCTATAAAGTCAACTATGTGGTACTTGAAACCACCGACAGCAAGGATATCCAGCCCACGCCGGAGGGAATACAGGCATTGATTACCGAGCTGGTCCAGGAATACATCGTAGGATAGAGGGCAAGCAGATGAGTGACCAGCGTAACGTTTGGATTTTTATTGAGCAGGAAGAGCACCAGATTGCCGGTGTCAGCCTGGAGCTGCTCTCGAAAGGCAGCGAGATTGCCCATCGACTGGGTAGCCAGGTGTGGGCGGTGTTGTGCGGCTGGCAGGTTGAAGACCTGGTAGAGCAGGTGATTTGGCACGGGGCAGACCGGGTGATGTTGGCTGAGCACCCCGAGCTGCAGGTGTACCGCACACTAACTTACTGCCGCGCTATCATCCAGGTGGTTCAGGCATCGAAACCGTATATTTTCCTGATGGGTGCCACGCCTGTCGGCCGCGACCTTGCACCACGCATTGCCAGCGCCCTTAAAGTGGGCCTCACAGCAGACTGCACCGACTTGCTGATCGGCGATTACACTTCAAAGAAAGATAACACGGTTTATAAAGATCTGCTTTACCAAGTGCGCCCGGCCTTTGGCGGCAACATCATTGCCACCATTGTCAATCCCAAAACAAGGCCGCAAATGGCCACAGTTCGCGAAGGGGTGATGCGGTGTAATCAGCCCGACTACACCCACCAGGGCGTGGTTGAAAAAGTGGATGTGGCTTTCGAGTCGGGTGATTTTGCCCTGCAAGTGCTGAGCCGTGAGCTGCGTGAGCCCACCGTTAAGCTGATGGATTCCCCGGTGATTGTGGCTGCCGGAGCAGGTGTGGATAGCCGGGAAGAGTTCGAGCTGGTGCGCGAGCTGGCGCGCCTGTTCAAGACGCGCATCGAGCTACGCCAGATCGGAGTGCGCGACGAGGCCAAGATCACCGGGGGCAT
>Ga0209609_10000352_pt1 | contig 27655 bp, 19 predicted proteins | sample LakKivw325mmetaG_FD_184136 | JGI IMG/M metagenome (GOLD analysis project Ga0209609, IMG submission 184136) | Anoxic lake water microbial communities from Lake Kivu, Rwanda to study Microbial Dark Matter (Phase II) - Lake Kivu water 325m metaG... | ecosystem: Environmental > Aquatic > Freshwater... | reverse complement strand
CTCAGCCCGCTGTAGAGAGAGGTTTCCATCAGGTCGGGCTCGATCGACCACAGGGTGTATTTATCCATCACGCCGGTCTGTTTGTTGCGGGAACGGGTGCGGATGATGACTTTTTCGTCATCGAGCAACATGATCGTACCCCTGATCAGTTGTTGCTCATTGACTGGAGTAGCCTGCCTGTAGAGAACAATTATATCACCCACTCTGAGGTTTGTGAGAGTGATCTCATCCTGGCGGTGGAAGGTGATCAGGTCATCTTTCACAGCTTCGATCCAGAGGTTGTCGATGATGCTGTATTGCTTTTTCTTTTCGATCAGGCTGCAGTTCCATAGCGAACTGAAGCCATAGTAGCCGATCTCGTTTTCAGCAAAGGCACCGGTCTTGACAGACCAGATCTCTCTGAACAGGAATTTCAGCTTGCGGGCAAGCCATTTGAATTCTGTTTCAGACAGGTTCTGCAGGGTGCGGCTGACGTGGTTTGCCTTTTCCGTGACAAAGGGATTGGGATAGCTGCGTGGATTGTCTTTCAGCCAGTTCAGAATGACTTCCGGATGGTCTGCCATTTTCTGCAGCATGCCGATTATCCGGTTGCGGCACATCATGAAATCCTGCTCCTGATTGACATGATTAACCACGTGCCTGAGCGGTTTATTATTGCTGCGCGAGTAGAATATGGAGCTGTTCCCGATGCGTGCCGCGCCGAAGGTTTCCTTGAGGATGAGGTTATAGCCCACCACCTGCATCGTGTGTGCGATCCAGGCGTCATAGGAAGGTGCGGAACCGCTTTTCAGCTCCATGATGGAATATTTGCCGGCCTCGTTTTCCGGGATGGTCATCACGTCAAGGCGCCCGTGCAGACCGTATTTCAGAGAGATGAATGAGGGCTCCAACTGGCAGTTCTTGCCTTGCAGGTCCACTGCTGTGGCTCTGAGCTGAGGATAATGTTCCTGTTCCACCTGTTTGAAGATGTCCTGCCAGACTTCCTCGCCCAATGCAAAGACATGCATCGGATTCCCGGCCAGGTATTCTTCATATATTTTCTTCAGCGGTTTGGAGGGTTCTTCAATCAGTTCGTCAAATACGTGATTGACAAATTTTCCACGCGCCAGAGCCAGAGTGGTCGGATCGCTGAACAACCTGTTCATTATGAATACTTCCGGATAGGTATCCTTGTTGTGGAAGCATTCAGCTATGGCGGAAACGTCCATCAGGAAGTCCTGTTCCAGCACAGCGAGCGTCATCGGAGTGGACTGATAGCGGTTTGCCATGCCCAGCACCGGTGTCAGATTATAGAAACTGATGTTGCAATATTTCCAGAGCGCTTTATCCAGCAGGGTCCAGCGTTTGCCCTGATTTTTGAGGTCGCCTTTTTCCCATAACGTAACTGAGATGTGGCCGCCGATCGCTGTCTGGCAATTTATTTCTATGAATTTAGTGCTTTCTTTGGAACGCGAGATCTTCCAGTCTGTCACCACTCCGAAAATGTGGTCTATGGTCTGTTCTGAAGCATCCCGGAAGGGGATGAGCTGCCTGGCATTTTTGGCTTTGATAAAGTCATCCAGAATCGCGCTGGCGGGTTTCGGGCTGCCAGCCAGGAATTTGATGGTCTCATACAGGATCAGCACAGCGCTGGCAAAATCGCGTTCTGTAAATTCCACGTCATCCTGATGCACGACTTTATTGGTCAGCAGCCGCAGCAACTGGAGCTGTTCATTCAGTTCGGAATTCAGGATAGACGCTTCAAAGGCATATTGCATTCTGGCGTAGAGCCCTGTGAATGATACGTTTGAGGACGAAGTCAGAGCCTTGAACAGCTCTTCCAGGATCTGACGGCAGCGGTAAAGCTTATCTGTGACAATGGTTTCCGAAGCCGTAAGCTCTTCAAGCTGAGTTATCAGCTTCTGACTGAAACCGCCGGGCAGGGCTTTTATTTCTTTGGGCATAATGATTTTACTGATTCTTTGAGTTTTTTATCTGACCTGTTCAGAATGGCTTATGAAAGTCTGGCCTGACTTTACTTTTTCCTGGCTTTGGCTTTTGGCCTGATGCCGAAAATCTGTGACTTTACCCAGTTCCAGTTAAGGATCAGGTGCAGGATAGCCAGCAGGAAAAAGATAATGCCGGCGGTCTCATGGATCAGATAAACCGTGTAGCTTTCATGCAGGATGGGTATCAAGGCGTACTTGTAAATGATCACTGCCGACAGCGCGGTCAGAAAAGCGATGAAAAGCAGGGGATTGAGTATCTTCAATAGCTTCAGATTCATAAAATTAGTTCTCCCAAACTCACGATTTAAACTGAAAAAGACTTTTCCTAAAAACTGCTTTGCTTGTCAACAAAAACTATCATCATTGCTTTTTCCTTAAAACCATTACTTGACCATTACGGTAGCATTACGGTAGCATTACGGTAAAAAACCGTATTGGTACCGTAATGGTATAGTAATGATACCGTAGTGCAATTATGGAAGGGGAATGGGAGAAGGAAGGAAAAACACAGCTTAAACAAAGCGTATGTTATTAAAACACAATGAAGTATGAAAGGATCAGGCGTTGACTTTGGCTGCCAGTTTTTCCAGATAGACGGATTTCATTTGTTTACTTGCCATGGCTTGTTTGAGCGGCGGGAGTTTGAGGATGACGCCCAGGATGGCTGCCAGTGCTCTGTGAGAGGCGAAGGCATGATTGTCAAAGAGCAGGTTCTGCAGCTTGCCTTTCTCGATTGCCATGAGGACAACTCTGTGCACAGAATTGAGTGGAGTAATGACTCTTTCGGGCCTGTTTTCCAGTTTCAGGCAATGGGTCGGGCAGGCTCTGACGCAGACTCCGCAGCCCAGGCAGACTGCTTCGTCGATCTTGACTTTGCGCGGTTCGGATGAGTTTGGATCTTCATTATCTATGAAAGAAATGGCGTCCACGGGGCAGGCTGCCACGCATTTTCCGCAGCCCAGGCAGGCGGAAGCATCTGTTTTGGTGATAAAATTGGAGGTGTGAATGGGCTGCAGGGAACCGAATTTGCGCACGTTGACCAGGAATTCGCAACAGCAGCCGCAGCAGTTGCAGATGAAATTGACGCCCCGGCGCACGTTCTCACCGCATTGCACGAGATTGTTTTCATAGGCCTGATGCAGAAGTTCCATGCCTTCCGAGACATCAACCTTGCGGGCAAAGCCATGTTTTATCAGAGCGGATCCGGCGGTGTTGAAAGTCATGCAGATGTCCATGGGAGCTTCACACGCCTTGTCCATGTGCTGCATTTTGTGACGGCAGTAACACATGCCGACCCCAATCCTGGAAGCAGTCCTGATGACCTGGCTGGCGCGCTCAAAATCAAGGATATGCACGGCGTTGTCGTTGCTGAGTACTTCTTCCTGCACAAAGACCCTGCCCAAACGTGTTTCGCTGCCCAGCAGCAGGTCTTTGATGAAATCCTCCTCCACATTAAGATATTGGTAATAAAGCTCACTCAGCAGCTTCTGGTCAATGTCGCCCCGCGTGCGCATCAGGGAAAACTCAAAGAAACCAGCCATGGGAGGCGGTAAAGTGTATTTGGTCGTGCCTTCAAACTCAGCATCCACCAGAATGGCCCTGCCGGCAAGCTCCGAGAGGACTTTCCGGGCTTCCGGCAACGTCATTTTCCAGATCCTGGCAGCATTTTTGGCAGTGAAAGGTTTGATGGGCAGTTGGGCAACAAGCTCGGCTTCCTTTCTGCTGAAGAGGATTTCCAGTATCTTATATAGTGTATCGGAAGGCGGCGCGCCCTGCGGAAAACGGTTCAGGCGTTCCTGCAGTTGAACATAGGCAGATTTTACAGAATGATGCGCCATAATCTCTCCTTGGCGGAAAGGATTTTATCAGTTTCTGAATAAAATGACGCTGTTAATCCTGTATTGTATTGTCAAGTGGTTTTTCAGTTGTGAACATGGCTTCCACAAAGGCGGGAGGGTCAAAGGGCTGGAGGTCGTCGATCTGCTCGCCGACGCCGATCAGTTTGACGGGGATGCCCAGAGCGTGCTTGATATTGAGAATGATGCCGCCCTTGGAAGTACCGTCCAGTTTGGTGAGGACCAGGCCTGTCAGGTTGGCGATCTCGTGGAAGGTCTTGGCCTGGGAAACGGCATTCTGTCCGGTGGTGGCGTCCAGGACCAACAAAGTATCATGCGGCGCGTCCGGCATGACTTTTTTGATGGTGCGGATCATTTTGGAGAGTTCCTGCATCAGGTTGGCCTTGGTATGCTGCCTGCCCGCCGTATCTATCATGACGATGTCAGTCTGTTTTGCCAAAGCTGACTGGATGCCGTCAAAGACAATGGCGGAAGGGTCTGCGCCCTGCTGTGACTTGACAATGGAAGCTCCCGCGCGGTCAGCCCAGATCTCCAATTGCTCGATGGCGGCAGCGCGGAAAGTGTCTCCGGCAATCACCATAACGGATTTTCCAAGTTGTCTGAAGCGGCTGGCTACCTTGCCGATTGTGGTTGTTTTGCCGACGCCGTTGACGCCCAGAAAGAAGATCACATGAGGCTTCGCCGTGATGCCGCCATAGAAATCCGCTGTTTCGGGATAATCTGCCAGCAGGATGTCGCTCATGATCTTTTGCAGAGCGTCCTGCACCTGTTCCGCTTCAGTGTATCTGTGCACCTTTATCTCGTCGCGCAGGCGGTCAATGATGAGAGAGGTCATTTCAATGCCTGTGTCGCTCTTGAGCAGGATGTCCTCCAGCTCTTCCATCAACTCCTCATCCACCTTGCCGCGCAGACGGATGGCATCCGCCAGCCTGCCGACAAAGGAACTTTTGGTGCGGGCGATCTTTTCACGTAAATTGCGCACGAAATTAAGCATCTGCATCTCTCCTGACAGCTATTTATCTTGACGTTATGACTACTGAGGCTAAAATTGATTTATCTGAAATAAGTCAAATAAAAAATAGGAAACTGAATATGAATGACGCCAAACTCATACCTGCCAAACTGCTCATCTCGCTGCTGATCCCGCTGCTGGTGGTGACGCTGGTGGGGATCTTTGTCTATCAGTCTCCGTCTGCATTTTTCTTTGCGGCGGAAGGGTCCGCTGCCGCTGAGAGCAACGGTCCGGCTGTGATCTATTATGCCCTGACGCTGGTAATTGCTCTGATGTTCTTTCTGATGCTGCAGGGCTATAAAGGCTATGAAATAGTCGCTTTCGGGCTGCTGACACTGGTTTACTCGCTGTCACTGAAAAGGATGACGCCTGGCGTGTTCAGGCCGATCCATATTTATATGATACCGCTGCTGGCTTTTTTCTTCATCGCCTGGTTGGTGCTGAAATACATCTTCTTCAACCGAAGGGTGCATGCCATGCGGCTGATTCTGTTTTCAGTCCTGAATTCAATTGCTTTCACGCTGGCATTCTGGATTCAGCATAGATTTTTAAAACTGCCGACGGACGGAGCTTTTCTGCAAAGCAGGTTTGTCAGCGGTCTGATGCTTTTCATAGCGATGGGATTGGGCCTATCCATAGCGCAGAACATCATCGTCCGGCTGGAATACAAATTTGCCAATAAACAGAAAGAGGATATAGTATCAAAGATCGATTCAGACAACGCTGACGATGAAGATAAAGACTGAAAATCCAGTACTGTTGAAAAAGCGGGAAGCCTTTCTGCTCAAGGTGGATCCGGATAGGCAGTTTGATCTGGTCGCCATCTTTGGAAACAGCAATCCAGTTCTGATAGAGATCGGCAGCGGTAAGGGAGAATTCATTTCACAGTATGCGCTGCTGCATCCGGAACAGAACATTATCGGCTTCGAAGTCAGGCAGAAACGGGTCGATCTCATCCTGCGCAAGCTGGATCGGGAAACTCATAAGAACGTCAGACTGGCGACCTTTCTGATCGACTCCGGGATTGAAAATATCATCCCTGCTAAATCCATCGACGGCGTTTTCATACAGCATCCCGATCCCTGGCCCAAACGCAAGCACTTCAAACGCAGACTGGTGCAGCAATCCTTCCTTGATGCGCTTTCCAAAATCATCAGGCCGGGAGGATTCATTCAGGTCTCCACTGATCATGAAGAATACGCAAACTGGATCTGGAAGGAATTTTCCAGGCGGACAGATTTTACTCCCAAAAAAGTTGACAAAATCAGCAACGAGCCGCTAATGGAGGACCATATCGAGACTTTCTACGAAAGGGAACAGCGCAGACTGGGATTTGAGCCCAAACACATGCTGTTTGAAAAATGCCGGGACTGAATTATTATGTTCTATGAAACAGAGGTGAGAATTGAAACAAAAGATCAACGAAATCTACAAACAGATCCAAAGTAAATATGACAGTGTGCTTTCAGAGCGTGCCACTCCCTGCTCCGTGGCTCATCGCAAGCGTGAGGAAGAGCCAGATATCCTGCGTTCCTGCTATGCCATCGACCGCGACAGGATCCTTTACAGCGGCGCTTACCGCAGGTATCATGGCAAGACACAGGTTTTTTCCTTCACCAATCTTTTCGACGAGGAGATGACCAACCGCAATCTGCATATTGCCTATGTGTCACAGATCTCGCGCACCATCGGAAAGTACCTGGGGCTGAACCTCGAATTGATCGAAGCGATCGCTTTGGGACATGATCTAGGGCATTGCCCCTTCGGGCACGACGGCGAACTGACACTAAGCAAATGCTGTGTCAGTCACGGAATTGGGCACTTTCACCACAACATCGAAAGCCTGCACATTGTGGACCACATTTCCAACAAAGGTAAAGGATTGAATTTGACATTTCAGGTGCGGGACGGTATCATTTCTCACGACGGCGAGGTGCATAACATGCAACTTTTCCCTCAGGCCAATAAAACTGAACAGGATATCACGGATTTCATCACCAAAAAGAAGGCGGGGGAGAAGGTTTCCTGGATGCCTGCCACCCTGGAAGGCTGCGTGGTCCGCATCACTGACACTATTGCCTATATAGGCCAGGACATTGAGGATGCCATCCGCTACAATATCCTCAAACGGGAAGACCTGCCTGCTGATGTAACAGAGTATCTGGGCTCGAAAAACAGCCAGATCATTGACACCCTGGTCAAAAGCGTTATCGTCAACAGCTTTGAGAAAGACTACATTGCCTTTGATGAAGAGACTTCAGAGTATCTGCTGAAACTGAAGAAATTCAACTATGCCAGGATCTACACAGACGAAGGTGTCAAACAGTCCAATCAGATCATCCACCGCACGATGGGAATCCTGTTTGACAAATATATGGAAGACCTGGCGCAAAACAATCAGCAGTCCAAGATCTATACCCATTTTCTGAACTATAAAGATTCGGATTACAGGGACAGATTCTCTCCTGCTGAACAGGTGCGTGACTTCATTGCAACCATGACGGACAGATACTACAACGAAGAGCTGAAGGATTATCTGCTGCCCTGGAAATGGTAGTTAGAGCGGCTGAAAAACTAATCTGACAAATAGTTAAGAGCTTCATCCAACGGCAGGACTTTGACTCCCATTCTATGTAAACGCGCCATCGCTTCTGCAAAGACCTGGGGATGGCAATTATTGTTGTAATCAAGGTTCTGCGTATCGATCTCATGAAAAAGATAGACCACCAGGTTTTCCTTCTCGATCATGGCTTGCGCGACACGATCAATTATCTGACGGGAGGTCATTTCATTAGTCACATTGAATGAACCCACCAGCGTTCTCTCTATGGGGCGATACATGGCGCTGTTGAAGCAGGTGCGGATGTTTCTGTAGTATCGGTTGATGAGGTCATAAAACTCCACGGGGCAATAGCCAAAAGTGGTGGCAAAGGATTTTGGGTTGTAGCCCCGTGCTGCCAGATTGTTGAAATCAGTGGAGATGGTGTATTCCGCCTGTTCATACGTTAACTGGGACAGCATCTCATGGTTTAGGGTGTGACCGCCGATCTCCCAATTGAATTGATGTTTCAGTGAATCCAGCATGGTCCAGGTCATTTTATTGGGTCTGCCTATCCTTCCCGTATTGGCAAAAACGGTTGCCCTGAAGCCATACTGATCCAAAATGGGCAGGGCATTTTCATAGACGCTGAGGCAGTGGTCATCAAAGGTGATACAGACCACGAGATCTGCTTTCGGGACCTGGGATGAGTATCTACAGCTCAATAGCAGCAAAGTCAACAGCAGTATGAGCACAAGTTTTTTCATCACTTACTTCATCCTGAATCTTGTCTGCAGCCCGAACTTCATATAGTCATTGCTTTTGGATAAATTCACATAATCAAAAAAAGCACCCAAAACCAAATCCTGAACGGGGTGAAAATTCAGGTCCAAGAAGTAAGTGATAGCTTCCTCGTCAGGCAGGGAGCGGGTATTCAGGCCAACATAATTCTGCAACTTCTTGTATTTCAGATCGATACATGCTTCATAAAGATGGTCTGTTTCGCTTTTAGCAAGCTGGTTTTGATGCTCTATGCTGATAATGGTTTTAATGTTATCGTTGATACTGTAGCTGAGCTCGTTGATCAGGTGCCAACCATCCATTTCAACTATATTCTTATGCTCCGGAATATGTTCAAACACATATCCTGAACGCAATTGCCAGTTTTTAAAAGCCACGGTTGCATCATATCCAAGATGATACTTTATCGTGGTATAGCGGCTGTCCTTATGCGCATATATGCCAAAAACCTGCAGGTCAACAGGATTGAGTTTGAAACGATAGTTCAGATCACTAAGAAAGATATTCACATCATTGCTGCCCACACCCAGTCCCAGACTGTGATTACTCAGTTTTTGAGTGTAGCTGATTCCATGCCAGCGATAGTTCGCAAGTGCGTTCTGATCATAAAAGGGATGATCGTTTCTACGGTTGTTGATGAAAAAAACTTTGCCGTAACCATAGTCCTGTATGGAAAGCTGAACCTCATAATCTTCACAGATGTAGTCGATGATGGCATGCTTGATGATAACTTGCGAGACAAGTCTTTTTTCCTCATTGGAAAGCTCCAGCCTGGTTCTGATCCCGTTGGCAAACAAAGTGTCGATACCCGCATTTACCTTATACAACTCTGCCAGTTTGGATGAAGTGTGATCAGACAGATCATAAATGGAATAAGCAAGAGAACTCCGCCAATCCAAATAGATTGGCAGACTCACTGCCAGAGCGATCTGACAGGTCATTGCCAGCATTATAAGCAATAGCACTTTTTTTATCATAAAAACCCAATCTTTCTTTTTGATTCATGCAAAATGAGACAAAAGCCATTTGTCAACGATTTTATCAGGAGCGGAGTTCAAAACAGGCCTTTAAGGTTGACAATATGGGGTGTTTATGATTAATGGTCATCTTGACAAGAAATTGACTTAGGTTATTCATAATGAAGAAGATATACATTGCACTAATGACCCTGATCTGTCTGGCGAACCTGATGGCGGCAGATTTCCCCTGGTATTCGCAAGGGGATGAGCGCTGGAAGCAGGAACAGCTTGGCACATCCAGAAGATCGACCATCGGCAGAAGCGGTTGTGTGCTGAGCTGTCTGTCCATGCTGCTGAATGCCGAAGCCAGCAATCCGCGCATGACGCCTGACGCCCTCAATGACTGGTTGAGAAAGAACGGAGGGTACTCCGGCAGCCTGATGCGATGGCAGATTCCCGGTGAGATCGATGGCAACGGCTACGGCTTGGAACTCGTGGCTCAAATCGCCAGGCATAATGACTGGAAGTTCCTCAGCGAGCAATTGGCATTGGGCAACAAGGTCATTGTCAAAGTCAGCAACCGCCGCAGCCACTGGGTTCTGGTCACCAAACAGGACGGACCCTACAACAAAGCATCATCCTATCATATAAATGACCCCGGGACCAAGAGTTTCGTCGCCCGCACACTTGCTTACTATGGCGGATTCAAAGCAGCGCGTTCCTATTCAGGTAACTGGCTCGATGAAGAAGCTTTCAATCTCGAAACTGAAATCCAGATCGTCCCTGTCAGCAAGGATGAATTCATCTTTTATGACATCCTGAAAGCCCCTCGTCCGGCCGATGTCTATGTCCGCCTCGAAAACAAGCTTCAGGTGCCTATCTCGGGCTATTTCATCCTAGGCTTGTTTGATAAGGACGGCAATTTCCTGCGCAACCTGGATTATGAGTATTCCACGGTCGAATCCGGTGGTACCTTTGATCTGCTCTACGAGATGGATGACATCACTTTGGTCGAGGATGAAAATGCATATGTGAACATCATTTACAGCAAGTATTTCTCAAACATGCCCTCTCTGCATGATACCCTTGCCCTGGTCAAGGTGGAAACCAGTACCCCCGCCGTGGATGACGGCTCCCAGGACCTGGAAGACATCTACGGTGAAGAATAGGCTCTATTAATCTATTACAGTCCTGATATCCTGTTCCAAAATCACTGACAATTCTGTCTTTTCATCCCTGTATTTTATGATGATGGGGCAGTTCACTGAAAATCCGGAATTGCCTTTGAGAGGTCTGCTGCCCTGCACCACAACCGCATTGGGCGGTATGGTGACAGGCACTCCGGCTTCCTTTTCTATGAAGTTTCCCATTACAGAATCAAACACAGGGGTGGATGCCGTGATGATGGTTCCGGATGCTATCACTGCCCTGCTTTTGACAATCACGCCTTCATAGAGGCCGGTGTTGCCTCCCACGAAAGCATTGTCTTCAATGATGACAGGCCTGTTGCCAATCGGCTCGAGCACTCCTCCGATCATGGCTCCGGCGGAAAGATGGACATTTTTGCCGATCTGAGCGCAGCTTCCGACCAGGGCATGTGAATCGATCAGGGTTCCCATGTCGACATAGGCGCCCACATTGACAAAGGCAGGCGGCATGACAGTGACGCCCGGCGCAATGTAACATCCGTTGCGCATGGATGTCCCGCCCGGCACGATCCTGATCTGGTCTGAAAGCGTAAACTTCTTTTCCGGAAATGTGTCCTTGTCATAAAAGCTTTTTGTTTTAGTCAGCATCATTTCAGTCAGAATCCCCATCCTGAATCCGATCAGGATGCCCATTTTGACCCATTCATTGACTTGCCAAACCTCGCCCAGTTTGGCGGCAGACCTGATCTGGCCATGGTTGAGAGCTTCCATGAACTCATTGAAGAGGATTCTGTCTTCCCTCGTGTATTTGGCAGGTTTGGAATTATACAGTTCGATGATCTTTTCTTGCATATCCATGGTTTTCATCCTTGTTTGAAAGTGTCGTAAAGCCTGGCGCAGGCTTGCTCCAGGATTGATCTTGGCAAGCCGAAATTGAGACGCATGAACCCTGAGCCTTCCGTTCCATACATAATGCCGGGGCTAAGTGCCAGACCGGCTTTATTAACCAAAACTGATTGGAGTTCTTCATCACTGAGACCCAACTGGCGAAAATCCATCCAGGCCAGGAAAGTTCCCTCAGGCCTGAGTACAGAAAGGTTTGGCAGATTCTGTTCAATAAAGCTGCAGAGGTAATCCCGGTTGCTTTGCAGATAGCTGATCAGTGCCTGCAGCCAGGGCTCGCCTTGTGTGTAGGCAGCAACCAGAGCTGTGATCCCGAAAGTGTTGCCCAGATAGAGGTGCATGGTCTGGACGTAATCTGCGACAGGTTTGCGGAGCTGTTCTGAGGGAATGACAAGGGCAGAGGTGCAGAGTCCCGCCAGGTTGAAACTCTTGCTGGGAGAGTAACAGGCGATGGTGAAACTGGCAAAGTCCTCCAGACTGCCGAATGAGACGAATTCCCTCCCGTCGTAGATGATATCGGCGTGGATCTCATCTGAAACAACAACCACATTGTATTGCCTGCAGAGTCTGCCCATCCTGAGCAGTTCGTCCAGTGTCCAGACCCTGCCCACGGGATTGTGCGGGCTGCATAAAATGAACATTTTGCTTTGCATCAGCTTTGCTTCAAAATCAGCAAAATCGATCTCATATCTGCCGTCTCTCAGGATCAGCGGATTGGTCAGCAGCTTGCGTTTGTGGTCTGTGACCGCTGTAAAGATAGGATCATACACAGGAGTCTGGACCAGGATGCCGTCTCCGGGTTGGGTCAGAGTCACCACTGCAGTATTGAAACCTGTCACGATTCCCGGCGTGTTGATGATCCAGTCCCTTTCTATCCGCCATTTATAGCGTTTTGCGACCCAATTGATAATGGCCTGATAGTATTCCGGCAGCCTTAAATTGTAGCCCAGGACGGGATGTCTGAGCCGCTGTTCCAGCGCTTCCCTGATCTCAGGCGCGATGGCGAAATCCATATCCGCCACCCATAGAGACAGCAGATCCGCTTTGCCAAAGAACATTGGCAGCGCATCCGCCTTGTAGCAGCCGGTCCCTTTACGGTCGTAAACCGTGTCGAAAGCGTAAATCCGCATCATTGCTCAAATTTGATCAGTGATACTTTGAAATCTGCTCTGCTGATTAAATCAGGCTGTTGAAGCGTTTGTAGCCTTCCACCTTGGGCAGCAAACCCGCATCTATGGCGTCTTTAAGAGTCTTGCAGGGCAGGTTTTGCTCCATGATCTGCTGACGCGTAATGGTCTTCAGGTCAACCTGTTCCGGTATGGCTTTCTGCATTGCCCACATCAGTTTGTTATAGACATGGCACCATGTGAAGACTGGGTTTTCCTGATTCTGCGGCAGTTCGTTATAGCTCAGGCAGTAGTCATAAAGGTTATACTTGTATTCCTTTGATGGGTTGATGGCATAGATCTGCTTCTGGGCAGTGCGGAAGGGGCTTTGTCCCGAATGTTTTTTGAACTTGAAACTGCGGCGCGCATAGATCTTTCCGGTGCGCCTGTCCATGTAATAGATCATGTTATCGGCTTTGCCGACATAGCCGTGCAGCATGTTTTTGAACTTGACTTTCATCTTTACTCCTTTGTTAATGTTTTTATTAGACACAGAGACACAGAGATTTAAAGAGAGAAAAAGCTGAGCTTATAAAGTTTTCTCTGTGTTTTGAATTAATCATTCTACTCTGTGATTTCCGCTACTTCTGTGTGTTCCGTGGTTGATGTCTTATTTTGTTCTGTTTATGAATTCTTCAAATACAGCGGGTGACACTGAATGCCCGCCTTCAAAATCAAAAAGGGTAACCTTCATTCCCTTGCCTTTCAGCACATTAAACGCTTTTTCCGCTTCGGAATAATCCACGATCCTGTCCTGTCTGCCGTGACTAATTATGATCTGCAATTTTTTGGCTTTTCTGTAATCCTTGTCTTTGAATACATCAGTTACCAGGCCGCCTCCGCAGGCGATCAGGCCGTCAAAGACCTTGGGATTTTTGATGGCAAGCATGTATCCGAAATAAGCACCCTGTGAAAATCCCAGCAGCCAGGTTTGCCTGATCTTGTATGTCTTTTCCATCTGCCTGGCCAGTTGCACGATATAATCGTCAACCATGGAATATGCCCTTTCCGAAGTCTTGCTTTCCATCGGAGTGAAGGGAGCCCAACTAAAACCTGCCTGCTTGCTTTCCGGGAAGGGATAGGGCGCTTCCGGAACCACGAATATGATGTTTTCACCGCTTATATGTCTCCACAGGCCGGAGAAATTAGTTGCCACATCGCCGTATCCGTGCATTCCGATCAGCAGTGTGTATTGCTTTGCTGCATCGAAATCTTTGGGCAGGTGCACCCAGTAATTTATGTATTGCCTGATGGGCATATACTCCATCGTACCTTTGTAAAAAGCTTCTTTCTCATTCCAGATCTGCAATGAATCCAGAGCCGCGGTGAAGGTCTTGGCTGTCCTGACTTTGTCAAAATCCTTGTCACGGTCTATGTGTTCGAGGTCTTTGAAGCCCTTTTTGTAAGCGACTTTCAGATACTTGGCAGCTTCCTTCGCGTCGCCCAGCAGGCCAAAACTGCAGGACAGGTTGTACCAACTGGAAGCATCCTCGGGATTGAATTTCAGATGCGCCAGATAATATCTGGCCGCCTGGTCGTATCTGCCTTCCTGATAAAATGCGTAAGCCCTTTCCCTGTAATCGGTCTGAACGCTTACCGCCTGCTCCGTCGGATCAAAACCGTAGATATCGATCTGCTCAGGATCGAATTCTTCAGCGCTGTTCTGCCCCCAAACCGGCGCCAGCATCAGCAGAATAAAACCCAGCAGCAGAACCCTTTTCATCCCTTTCATAACTTCTGTCTCCTTATTTATCAAACTCTTGGATCGCACTTCTTTAAATTGACCCAGACCCAGCTTTCAGACATCCGGCACACAGCTTCTCATAGATTATTCCATAAATCCCCTCTGCTTTTTTGTCAAGTGAAATACTTAACCATCACTATACCATTACGGTACCAATACGGTAATTAACCGTAATGGTACCGTAGTAGTACCGTAATGGTAAAGTAGTGCAAGCATGGTTGAAGTATGAAAGAGACAATAGCCAAAGGTTGAGCGTTACTTGTATAAGTTATGAAACTGTGTCAGATCATTGTCGATAATTAGTTATGGAGTAAACCGATCGTCCAATTGCGGGCATGCGAGTTATAAATCCCGGAATGTATCTACAGACGCCTCGTCTGTAGTTTTTTCAACACACGAGGCGTGTGTTGTTACGGGAGTTTTGAGTGTCGGTACGAATTTTGTATCTACAGACGCCCTCGTCTGTATAAAAGTAAAGCAACACACGAGACGTGTGTTGGTACGACGCATGTCTCTACTGATGTCTGCAGCAAACTATTGATGTAGCATGATGCTGCTAACAATTCTGACATTCTCCAGACACAGCTTGTTTGAAATCTAACAACATAAATACTAAATTAAGATTGACAATAAAATAACAAACAATTAACTTGAATCATTGATAGTTTATTATAAAAAAAAGGAGAAAAAGATGAGAGACATCAAGCTATTGTGTATCATTTGCGTAGTCTTAATTGCAGTACTGTCCTGCAGCAAAAAACCACTGAAACCGAGGACAAATGTGCCAAGCCGATCTTTAGTCCGGTCGGGGGAACCTATACATCAGCTCAAACAGTGTCAATACAGAGTGAGACTTTGGGAGTAACAATACTTTACACTCTGGATGGCAGTGATCCGGTTTCCAATTCAGATATTTACTTAGGCCCGATTACAATATCAACTGACATGACAATCAAAGCCAGAGCGTTTAGAGATGGCTGGAAAGATAGTGATGTTGCCACTGCAACCTATGTTTTTGATATTCCTGTTCTGGAAGGATTTGTTTTTGTCCCCGGCGGTACCTTTACCATGGGAGACACCAGAGGAGTGGGATATTCAGATGAACTGCCTACCCATACGGTGACACTGAATTCATTTTATATCGGCATGTACGAGGTGACGCAGGCGGAGTATTCCCAGTATATGCAACCGGCTTCTAGCTGGACAAGTAACTATGGGCTGGGGGATAACTATCCTGCCTATTATGTTTCCTGGTATGCCATCCTCAAATACTGCAATTTGCGTAGCCAGAATGAATGGCTTACACCTGTTTACACTATCGGTGGCTCCACCAACCCAGCGGACTGGGGTACAGTTCCCACTTCCAGTAACGCCACCTGGAACGCGGCAGTCTGCAACTGGTCTGCCAATGGCTACAGGTTACCTACGGAAGCGGAATGGGAATATGCAGCCCGGGGAGGACAAAACATTCCTGATTATCTTTATTCCGGCAGCGATGATATCAATGCTGTAGCATGGTATCATGATAATAACACGCCCTACGGAACCAAGCCTGTGGGCGGCAAAGCCGCCAACGGCTTGGGGCTGTATGACATGAGCGGCAATCTCCGGGAGTGGTGCTGGGATTGGTTAAGCAGCACTTATTACAGCGTCAGCCCTGTAAATAATCCCACCGGACCAAGCAGCGGCAGTTATCGTTTGCTGCGGGGCGGTTACTGGGGCAACGATGCCATCTACTGCCGCGTTCCCAACCGCGACGGCAACGGCCCGTGTTACAGCGGCGACTACGGCGGGTTTCGGGTAGTCAGGGCGAATTAATTGGAGATTTGAGTTTTGAGATTTGAAATTTATCAATAACCCCTGGCTGCTTGCAGTCAGGGGTTCAATTAGTAGGTACAAGCTTGTATCTACTGTCGTACCTACAGACGCCCTCGTCTGTAGTTTATTCAACACACGAGGCGTGTGTCGTAACGGAAGTCATGTCTTTTGTTACGAAAGGGAAACACTGATGCCTGAATTTGTTCAGTATTCAAAAAGGATTTTACCACACATACAACTGGAAGATTCCGTGTTGTTTATCAGTTGGCGTCTTGCTTTCACTTTGCCCAAGCATATCATTGACGCTATCAGAGAAAGGAACATATCTGCTAATACTGAAGAAATTTCCCCCAATGAAACAAATGCTACCGACCAAGATAAAGTCAAATCTGCTATAGACAAATTCTACCATTATGACAGTCTGCTCGACAAACTCAAACCCGCAGGAATTGACCTTTCCAAGAATACCTACAGAGCTATCTTAAGTTATTCTTTATTCTTTGACAATAAAATCAAGTATGATCTGTATGCTTTTTGCATTATGACCAACCACGTACACATTGTTATCAAGCCATTGATCAAAGACGCTGACAAGCATTATTCCATTACTGAAATCATGAGAACATTAAAAAGCACTACAGCACATAAAATCAATACTGTCAGAAATTCCAAAGGGAAAGTATGGATGACCGAAAGCTATGACCATATCGTAAAAGATGAGAAGGAACTGATCAACATACTGAACTACGTGATCAATAATCCGGTCAAATCAGGAATGATAGAAAGATGGGAAGATTGGGAAGGAACTTATCTTGACAAACGGTTTCTAGCAAAGTGAAAGTAACTACAGACGCTCCCGTCTGTAGAAAGAAGATGCAACACTCGAGGCGAGTGGTGATACGTCTTTTGTGGGTTTTGGTCTATGTTTGTATCTACAGATGCCTCCGTCTGTAGGAAGTTAAAGCAACACACGAGGCGTGTGTTGATACGAATATTGAGAGTGTAGTTACACAATTTGAGTGGGTGTGGTTGTAATATAGGGTAATTCAGTTTTGCAGGAACTGCCATTGCAGTATATCAAAACAAGGATTTTTGTAAGAGGAAAAGTGAAAAAAAACGGGCTGAGGTAAGTCAGCCCGTTTAGCTTTGTATCAATTATTATCAGGGTAGTCTTCTGTAGATGTCGGTGTAGCGTTTTTCCAGGTCGGTGCGTCCGGTGCGATTAGCGATGAGGATGCAGGTGCTGACTGCGGTTTTGTTCTGAGGGTCTTTTTCAAACCACATTTCGGCATAGGGCATGAGTTCGTTCAGATCGTTAAGGGCGATCATGCGGAACAGGTAATCTTCCAGATTCTGGGTGGTGGGGCTGAGGTCAACGATGCGTTTCATATAAGTTTTTTCGTCAGCAACGTTTTCCAGAGCGCGGGCCAGATCGCGGGCAGACAACAAAACGTCCAGATTTTCAGGTTCGAAACGCAAAACCCTGACCAGCAGATCCTGCGCGGGCTGATAGTTCTTCAGTTCCGTATAGGCAGAGGACAGAAGCAGCATGTTGTTGGTGTCCAACGGGTCATGGGTGAGGACATTCTGAAAATAGGGGATGGCCTGTTCATATTGTTTGGCGTTATAATAGTAAGCGCCCATCAGTCTCATCATATCAGGATCGTCGGGACTGACAGCCAGGATCTTATCCAAAAACAACTTGGAATTTTCCGCATCTTCGGTTTCCTGATAGAGGGCAACCAGCGCGCGCATAGGTTCCTGTCTGGTCTGATCCAGATTATGCACATAAAGGAAGGTTTCTTCCGCTTTGTCATAGTTCTTTTGCTCCAGCAGCAACTGACCGATCTTATACATGCGGACCCAGGAGCTTTCCTTCTTGCGGATGGCGTCGCGGCGCATGAATTTCTCGTCTTCACTGAGCTTGGGGAAGGTATCCATCACACGGGCAACCTCGCCATATCTCTGATAGGTAACTTTCAGATGTGCAATGACTTCATCGGCATAGTTCATGTTGACATACTCGACCCTGTTGTCCTTTTCCAGTTTCTTGGGCTCAATGGGAGTGGCAAAATAGAGGTGCAGGTCAGCAGAACGCTTGAGAGCCAGAACGTGTTCAGGATTATTGGTGAGAACTTTCTCATAGAGGTCAAGCGCTTTCTGCAGGGAAGCTTCATTATCTTTTTGCTGAAAATAGACATTGGCGCTTTTGAGGTTCAGGTTTGCCTGGGGCGAGAGTTTCTGGCGGTTGGCTGAACAGGCAGTGAGCACCAGCATTATCACCAGGCCGAAGAGCAGGGCGTTTTTCATATATAGAACTCCTTTGAACATAATCATTATTGAATCATACTTCAAAATTGATGATTGCAAATAAGTCAAGCAATTTTGTCAGATACAGCAACTAACTTTACCTTGCAAAGCTTTTCGGTATGAGGCACTTGCCTGTGCGTCAGATTAAAAAGGAAAATGCGTGTGATTTTATCTTTACAAAATTTGAGGATGGGGGATTCTGTCTTTTTGATGGAAAAATAACTGAGGAATTAGTATGAAAAGGTGGCTGATAATTTTAATCTGCCTGTTTCCGCTGCTGCTGGCAGCGCAGTTGCTCGATCTGAACACTGCGACGCTGACAGAACTGAGAGGACTTCCGATCACGGAAAAACAGGCACAGGACATATATTCCTATCGCGAATATGTGTCTTTCTTCACCAGTATCTTTGACCTGCGTAACATTAATTCGATCGACCAGCCGACTCTGAACAGGCTCCGGCCTCTGGTCATGGTGTCGCTCTACCGGGAGACGGATGATGTGACCCAACGCCGCGAAGAGATCATGGACATGCTGGACCGGTATGATTCGAATGAAGGAGCGTCAGAAGGCATGGCGGATGTCTGGATGGACTATCTGATGACTCCGCAGAACATCAATACCATGCATTTTGACGACCTGATCAGCCTGCCCAATGTGTCTGCCGTGGATGCGGTTGCGATCCTGACCCGTAGAGCCAGAGGCGACACGATCGCCGACATGAGAGACCTGCGCAATACGGTCGGGCTCTCGCATTACGGCTACACGAACCTGCGCAGCTTTGTTTACTACAAAGAACCGCCGGTCCGGAACAGACTTTATATAGATGCCCAGTTGCAGTATTACACACGCTATCTGGAAGAGGGCGTCTATGACATGATGAAGGAAGCCATCATCCGCAACACGGGTGCTACCAGTTCAGGAATCGTGGCTCCCAATACAAGGCAATACAGCTATTGGGGCTATTTTAGCATGGATGAAGTTAATCCGGATGTCATCACTAAGCTGCGTCTGCGTTACGGAAACATGTATAAAGCTGGCTGGATGTATTATAAAGCTAAAGGTGAAACCACACCGGACTTTGCTGATATTTATGGCGGCGCCGGTGTGATAGATCTCAAGGATGCCCGTCAGTTCTGGCGAGACTCCAAATACTATGCAGGATACGAGAATCCGACCATTCCGCTATTGGGCAATTCTTCACTGAAAGTCTATGCCGGTAACTACAGAGCCACCTATGGCGAAGGTCTGGTCATGGAAAACACGGATTTCTACTCAGCCAGAAAAACCGGATACGGATTCGGCAAACGCATCATGGGCATCACGCCCGATCTGTCACGCACACAGGAATATGCCTTGCGCGGAGCCGCCATGGAATATAGGAACCCCTATTTCGGCGCTTCTTTCTTTGTCTCCAGTGATAAAAAAGATGCGATCGTTTATATGGAAAGGGATTCGGTTGAGGTCAGCCCCGGGGTCTACCAATACATGAAAAGCACCCATCCCCAGGTTGACGCCAACGGCAAATACAATGTCTTTTCTTATGTTACATCCTCCATACGGTTCGATAATGACGAACTGAGCGCGGCAGAGACCTTCTTCAATACAGAATTGCCGCTGGGGGAACCATATAACGTTCCATATATGAATCTGGTGCCCAGAACCGATATCATGGATGAAAAACTGTGGGGCACGCACCTGCAGGTTACACCACTGATCGGAACCAAGCTGGGCTTCACGACCTACACAGCGCTGTATGACAATGTGAATTTCATAGTGCCGTCTGGGAATGCGTTGAGAGACCTCCTGGTTCGTGATTCCTATGATTATACAAAGTGGAAATACAACGACACTGAGATCGCCGGATTGTACAGCACCAGAACCAGTAAGTATGAAAGTGATTTTCGCAGAGTGATGGGTTTCGACTGGATGACTGTCTGGGGCAACACATCCTTCCAGGGCGAGTATGCTGAGCTGACTGTGGACGGCAAGGATACTAAACTGGGAGATGATCCCAAAGCTGTCATAGCAAGCGCCTATACGCAGTTCGAGAATCTCTATCTGCTGGCTCTTTACCGTAACATCGACCTGGATTTTGACAATCCATACAGCAATGCCTTCGGCGAGCACTCGCGTTTTGATGACACGGTATTTGACAAATACATTTATACGCTGACCAATCCGTTGCTGTCAGACCTCTGGCAGCAAGGCTCACAAGCACAGCCGGAAAAGGGCGTCTATTTTGAGACCCGTTACAAATTCAATAATTACTACACGATAGGACGCAGCTATCTTGATATCTGGGAAAGAATGAGCGACCACAGACGCAGCGCGCGTTTCCAGTCGGAACTGGAATTCCGTCCTCTGTATCAGTTGGGGCTGAGGGCCAGATACAAGAACCAGATCAACCGGTATGACGACTTTGCCGACAGGGCAGTCTCTAAAACCAATGAATACACTCTTTCGGTGAGGACTTTCCTTTCCAACCGGGATTATCTGGAACTGGAATATCGTTACAACACGGTCTGGGGGCCACCCTACACCTCATTAACCAATCCTGCGGATGCTGCCACCAGTAACATCAGCAATACCCTTGCAGCCGCATCTGTCCTGATGAACGGTGACTACATCGGAGTGAATTATACGCATCACTTCAACAAGAACCTGTACCTGCAGGGTTCTTTCCTATACTGGTATGGACATGGCATCTCGCATTGGGACTGGGAGGACATGGAGATCGACTTCATGGGCAACAAGGGCAGCAAAAGCTGGATCGCCATCCATAGCCGCATTTCCCAAAACATGTACATGTCGCTCAAGTTCAGAAACAAATCCTACCAGGATGTGGAATTCTTCCTGCGCAGATACAACCAGCCTTATCCTGCCAACCAGGATAACTATTTTCAGAGGGTTGAGCACTCTGAAAATACAATCAGATTACAACTCGACTATCGTTTTTAATGGAGGAAACGATGCCTTATAATAAATTTTACAGAGTGGTTCTAACATTGATCGGCCTGCTGATTTCCATCAGCCTGAGCGCTTGGTCGGTGGGTGACTTTTATCTGGGCAATCAGATCTCAAACTATGGCGCCAGAAATCTGGCAATGGGGAATACTGGCGTGTTTGACACCTTCACGCCAATGTCAATGTCGCTCAATCCTGCCAATGTTGCGATGCTTCAGGGGAGATTCGGATTAGGCGTGACAGGCATGTTCACACGCAATGAAGACAACCGCAGCATTCCTCTCTATAACAGCTTTGACACCTTCATCGACGATGCCACCATTAATGCCAATACTAATATTTATGATGATTACGGCTTTGCGGGATACGGCAGATACAATTTCAATAAGGTCAGACTGGGACTGGGCATTCATTACCTGCCAGTGGTCAATTTTAAAGGCACCTTTGATGAAGAGGTCCGCAATAACCGCAACTCCGACAATGACGGCTATCCCGAGATCATAGCATATAACGAGATAGACAACACAGGCAAGCTGAACGCACTCGGGTTCACCTTGGGCGGCGGTTACGAAATTGACGACAAGTCTGATGTCCAGATCGGATTTACGGTAAACAGCATCAATGGTGAAAGTGAATATCAGAAAAGCATCAAATGGACCGAATTCGCCATGCTGGAATCGATCAATCATCCTTCGCTGAGAAGAAACGTTCTGCCTGATTCACTTTACATCAATAAATCTGATCTCAGCGGAATACAAGTAAAGCTGGGAACAGCGTTCAAACTTAACAGCAGACTGGGACTGGGTCTGGCATACACACTCAAGAGTGAGTTTGACCGAGACAGCAAACTCCACTCTGTCTATGGCCCTGATACAACCCTTGCCATCCCTGCCACCAGCACCAATCTGCAACCTGTCATAACTGACAGTGAAGTAAGCGACAAATACATATTGCCAGCTAAACTGAGATTTGGTTTCAACTATCAGCCCAGAAACATTATGAAGACTTATTTCAATGCTGAAATTGAATACACAAAATGGTCTGATATAGCGGATTATTTTGATGACAGTTGGGATATCCATGTTGGAGTGGAACACTCCGTCACCAACCGCATTCCTCTTAGACTGGGTTTTCAATCTTTAACGGAATGGCAGGTGATTCCTGATTACAACAACTTGAACGATGACGGCCTTCCGGCTCTGTTCGGAACCAAGATCGTTACTCCTTCCATTACAGCGGGCAGCAGCGTCAATGTAATGAAAAATCTGGTGCTGGACATTGGTCTGATCTTTTCCTGGAGAGAATATCAGGCATTGGACCTGTTCAGGGACGGTTATTATAATGATAAGAGATACACGGGTCTGAGCAGTTATATCGTCTGGCCCAATCAATACATCTTCCCGACAGACAGGGGCTGGGAAAATCCTGATAAGATCAGAGAGACAATTACACAACTTTCCGCAGGACTGACCTGGACCTGGTAAACTCATAACCATAAAACATAGGACATAGGTATGAAAGCTAAATGCTTGATAATATTAACGCTGTTGGCAGTTACAATCATCCTGACGGCAGCAGATAATCTGAGATTGGACATCGTATTCAGCAATGATGTGCATGGCGGAATAGACAGAGCTGCAGCAACATTCATCAATCCGGAATTCCCACCCATGCTGGGTGGCGGTGGGGCAGCAGCAAGCGTGATAAGGCATGCCCGTTCCCTGGGTGATGAAAAAAACCGAAGTCTGTTATTGTTGGATGCCGGAGATTATTTTCAGGGGCATCCGATCGGCACAGTCACCAAGGGTAAGGCGATCATCGAGTATATGAATGATGTGCGCTATGATGCCATGACCCTGGGTAATCATGATTATGACTCAGGGGAAGAAGATTTGATCGAATCTTTGTCTCTTGCCAAGTTCCCCATCTTGGCGGCAAACATAATCAACCGCCAAACAGGAGAGCTGCCTGATTATGTAGAACCTTACATTATTCTTGAAAGAATGGGACTTCGCATTGCCATAATAGGATTTACAACTACTGATACAGAGAAAATGAGTTTTCCTGACAACATCAAGAATGTGGATTTCACCGATGAAAAGGTGGCTTTGAATAAATACATCAAAATCGTCAAAGAAGAAGAAAATGCTGATCTGGTGATAGTTTTAGGACATGCGGGTTTGCCTTATGATCCGGAATCGGCTTATAAGAGCCGATATGACGAAAGCGGACAACCACTGATCCAGGACCGCTATGCATCATGGGGTTGGGATGCCCAGGAAATAGCGCATGAGGTGGAAGGCATAGACCTCTTTATTGGCGGTCATATGCACAAAGGTTTTGCCCATCCCTGGATCGACCCGGTCACGCACACCATGGTCATACAGGGTTATGCCTATGGCAGCAATCTGGGCTGGCTGACTCTTTTGATTGATAAGGAAACAAAGACCATAAGCGGTTATGAGACGCCTGCCATCAGAGAGGGTCTGCTGATCACCCTGTTTGAAGATGAGTTCATCCCTGATCAGGAAATTGCTGCTAAGATCGCTGTTCAACAAGCCATAGCAGAAGAAGGAATGGATGAGGTGGTTGGAACAGCGGGAGTTCATCTGTCCCGAGTTAATGTCGATGCCCAAAGCCTGATGGGAAATACGATCTGCGACGCCATGCGACAGGAAGTGAATGCTGATTTTGCGTTTCTGAATCTGGGAGGTGTCAGAGCAGATATTAAGAGCGGACCTGTGACTTATAGGAACATCTTTGATGTGATGCCGTTTGACAATCAGATAGTAAGTTTCACCTGCACAGGCGAGTTCCTCAAGCGTATCATAGAAACCCGTGTGGAAGGCTCACGACATGGTCTGGTGGTTTCGGGAGTCAACGTGATTTATTCCAAAAAACGCAAGAATTTTGACCGTGTCACATCACTCAGAATCGGCGGTCAGCCCTGGGATCCCAATAAGATCTACAAATGTGCCACCACTGACTTTCTGATGCAGGGCAATGCCGGCCTCACACTTCTTACTTCCGTGCCGGAAGATCAGATCACTAACCATATGATCAATCTGAGAGACGGCATCGTGAATTATTTCCGACGCAACAGCCCTGTAAGGACCAGAATAGATGATCGCTGGAAGCGCGATGACAACGCTCAACCGACTGCTGAGATATTGCAGTATATGTCAAACCGATGAATTGAATAGAAAATGGAAAAAAGCCTGCCTGTGCAAAGGCAGGCTTTTTTAGCGTATTATAAATCAGATTCGAAAGATCATTTTAACACTATCAATTTCATCTTTTAGCAAAAAGGGATGAGAGAGCAAGATAAGACTTTTTACTAGCCAACTGGAACTGATTTTGCACATCACCATTATATCTAGTTGTTAGTTATCTGACAAGAATGTGTTTTAATTGCTTATAGGATGATATATTTCAAGAGACTAATAGGTTTAGAATTGGAAAGGAGATTTTGTGATTAATTGTAGGATTATGACTCGACTCTTATTAATGATTGGTGTGCTATGCTTTATTGTTGTCCTGCACGGAGCATATATAAACAAGATCGAGGTTCAGGTTTCTCAGCCTGATGGAACTATCCTGAATTTGTTTGCCAGTGGTGACGAGTATCACAACTGGCTGCATGATGAAAACAACTTCACCATAATTGCAGATGCCAATACCGGTTATTATTGTTATGCAGAGCAGTTTGGTGGCCTTGTAGAAGCCGGTCCTTTGATAGTTGGCAAAGATAATCCCCAGGAAAGAAATCTCCGCCCCGGCATCAACATCAGCGAGACAGAATACAGGAGAATGCGCCAATCCCGATTCTATATGCCTGCAGAACGCAATGCTCCGACAACAGGGACTATCAACAACATAGTGATTTATATCCGCTTTTCTGATGAAACAGAATTCGGAGAGCCAATCAGCACATATGACGGCTGGTTTAACAGCAATGCAAATTCACAGCATAATTACTTTCTGGAAGCCAGTTACAATCAGCTAACGGTCAATACCTCATTTTACCCTCTTCCGGTCAACAATTACGTTGTGTCATGGCAGGACAGTCAGCCACGAGCCTATTATCAACCCTATAATGCCACAACAAATCCCATCGGGTATGATGGAGATACACAAAGGCGACTTCGTGAGTTCTCACTTCTTCAGAATGCTACAAATGGCGTATCGGCCCAGATTCCAAGCAATTTGGTTATTGACTCTGACAATGATGGCAGGGTCGATAACGTGGTATACATAGTCAGGGGAGCGGCGGGAGCCTGGTCCAGCCTGCTCTGGCCCCACCGCTGGGCACTATACGACCGCTATGTCTACATAAACGGCAAACGCGTCTATGACTTTAATTTCCAGTTGCAGACATTTTTAGTCAGCCGCAGTGTGGGTGTTATCTGCCACGAATTCTTCCATACTTTGGGAGCTCCGGACCTTTATCACTACACAGATGACGGGATCAGTCCCGCCGGGACCTGGGACCTGATGAATTCTGACACCAACCCTCCACAGCACATGACTGCCTTCATGAAGTATAAATATGGTAATTGGATTTCCAGTATTCCCACCATTACGACGGATCAGGTCTATACTTTGAATCCATTGACCTCACCAACCGGCAATGCCTACAGAATAAACTCGCAAGATCCGTCACAGTATTATGTGATGGAATTCAGAAAAAAGACAGGTACTTTCGAAAATTCAATCCCGGGTTCAGGGCTAATTGTATACAGAATTGATACAACAGCAGGCAACGGCAATGCTGACGGTCCACCAGATGAACTTTATATTTATCGTCCAGGTGGGACCACAACAGTCAATGGCACGGTAAATTCAGCCAATTTCAGTTCTGAAACGGGAAGGACGAGTTTCAATTCAACTACCAATCCGACTCCTTTTTTACGGGATGGAACCTTGGGCAATTTGTATCTGTGCGAGATCGGCTCTTCGGCGGGACCTACGATGACATTCCGCAAGGGTCTGCCCAGTATTGATTTTTCTATTAATCCCTATGTCCAAAGCTTTGATGCCACGACTTTCCCTCCCATCGGATGGCTGAATCCGGTTGAGAATGGTTCTTACCAGTTTGAAAGAGTGACTTCGGGGACCAATCCAACCTGCTCACCACAGTCAGGAGCGGGAATGGCTAAGTACAATAGTGACTATGCAGCGGTAGGAAATTCTGCCATACTGGTATCTCCAAAAATTGTCTGCAATGATGTGTCCAACTATGGTTATCAGGTATCCTTTTATATGTATAGAGATGGCAATCTCGGCACGAATCTGGATAAAATGGAAATCTATACCAACTCATCACCCGATCTGACAGGAAACCCGATATCGCTTGGGACTATATATCGGTACCGGCTTATGGAACCTATTGCAAGTTCACCCGGCTGGTATCAATATACTTTTGCCCTGCCTTTTACTGCTGTGGGCAACTACTATGCAATCTTCAGAGCAGTCAGCGACAATGGTTACAATATGTTCATCGACACCGTCAAACTCGCTAGAGTTCCTCTGGCAGCGATCAATCCGGTTCCATCCAACAATGCAGTAAGAGTTCAGGTCAACCAGAATTTTTCCTGGCAAAGCACAGGCAGCAGCCCGACCGGTTACAAATTCTATCTCGGCGCTAATAATCCGCCCACCAATCTATTGAATGGAATTGATTTAGGCAATGTCCTGAGCTATGACTATTCCGTTGATTTACAACCCAACACTGCATACTATTGGAAAATAGTTCCCTACAATGCAGGTGGGACTGCCAATGACTGTCCGGTCTGGAGTTTTACAACCATTCCGCATAATGACCTGATGGCTGTATCTTTGTTTGGAAGCGGTTATGCTCTCTCAGGAGAGAACCTCACCTACAACCTGACTGTGAAAAACAATGGTGCTCTGACCCAGAACAGTTATCTGGTCAGGCTGATGTCTGTTGACAGCAGGCTGGAACTTGCCTATGAACTGGTAAATTTCCCTCTAGCTGGGGATGCCACTGCTGTTCATACCCTAACCTGGAATCCTGATGCAAATGGTCAATACAGCGTCTACGGCGAAGTCTTCATTGCCGGTGATGAAAACAATGCGAACAATATTACCACCTTGGAGACTGCCTGCGTCTATCCTGAAACGCATTTTATGCCCACTGTCGGTGATGCTCTGACAGCTTCAACGTCTAATACAATGCCCTTTAATTTCTATTGGAAAAACAGCGTTTCTGAAACCATCTATCTAGCCTCTGAACTTCAGATGACAGCCGGAACCATTGTAGGAATAGTATATGCGAACAACTTCGTTCAGGATCTGGCTGATAAACCGGTCAAGTTGTGGCTGAAAAACACTGATGCGATCAATCTTTCAACGTCCTGGCTCAGCTTTGACGGCTACACTCTTGTGTTTGAAGGGATGATTGATTTTCCGGCTGGTGTGAATGA
>Ga0209609_10000350_pt1 | contig 27699 bp, 14 predicted proteins | sample LakKivw325mmetaG_FD_184136 | JGI IMG/M metagenome (GOLD analysis project Ga0209609, IMG submission 184136) | Anoxic lake water microbial communities from Lake Kivu, Rwanda to study Microbial Dark Matter (Phase II) - Lake Kivu water 325m metaG... | ecosystem: Environmental > Aquatic > Freshwater... | reverse complement strand
CCAGGCCTACGAGATCTGCAAGGCTGTCGCCAGCCCCTCCGTCAAGATCCTCGACGACATGTACCACCAGCAGATCACGGAAGGCAACATCATCCCCAATATCGACGCCTGCTGGGACGAGCTCGCCGCCTTCCACATCGGCGACTCGCCGGGCCGGAAGGAGCCGGGCACGGGCGAGATGAACTACCGCAACATCTTCAAGCATATCCACGGCAAGGGCTACACGGGCGTCCTCTGCTGCGAGCACGGCCTGAGCAAGCCCGGGCTCGACGGCGAGAAGGCCTTCCTCGAGGCCTACCGCGCCGCCGACAATTTCTAAAAGGAGCACACCATGGACGAACGATCCAACGAGCTGACACGCCGGGACTTCCTCAAGACCGCTTCGGTGGCCTCGATGGCGACGCTCGCCGCCGGGGCCCTGTCGGGCTCGGGCGGCCTCTTCGCCGCCGGTTCGGATACCATCAAGATCGGCATGATCGGCTGCGGCGGCCGCGGTACGGGCGCGGCCATCAATGCCGTGACCTCGGCGCCGGGCGTCGAGATCATCGCCATGTTCGACCCCTTCCAGGACCGCCTCGACGGATCGCTCAAATCGCTCCGCGAAAAGGTGCCGGCCGCCATCAAGGTCAAGCCGGAAACATGCTTCACCGGCCTCGACGGCTACAAGAAGCTCCTCGAGATCAAGGACATCAACTATATCGTCACGGCCGCGCCGCCCGGCTTCCGTCCCCTCCACCTCAAGGCCTCGGTCGAGGCCGGCAAGAACGTCTTCATGGAGAAGCCCGTGGCCGTCGACCCCGTCGGGGTGCGCTCGGTCATCGCCAGCTCCAAGCTGGCCGCGGAGAAGGGCCTGGCCATCGTCGCCGGCACCCAGCGGCGCCACCAGAAGAAGTACCTCGAAGTCATGAAGCGCATCCATGACGGGGCCATCGGCGAGCTCGTCGGCGGCCAGTGTTATTGGAACGGAGGTGACCTCTGGGTCATCAAGAAGACGCCCGAGATGAGCGAGATGGAGTGGCAGTGCCGCAACTGGCTCTACTTCTCCTGGACCTCGGGCGATCACATCGTCGAGCAGCACGTCCACAACATCGACGTCATGAACTGGGCCTTCCGGGCGACCCCGGTCAAGGTCATGGGCATGGGCGGCCGCCAGGTCCGGACCGCTCCCGAATACGGCAATATCTTCGACCACTTCGCTGTCGAGTTCGAGTACCCCAACGGCGTCCGCGTCGCGAGCCAATGTCGCCAGACCAAGGGCTGCGTCGAGCGGGTCGAGGAAAAGATCGTCGGGACCAAAGGCTACGCCTTCGGCTACGGCGAGATCGGCGGGGCCAACCCCTGGAAGTTCGAGGGCGACGAGCCCGATCCCTACGTCATCGAGCACGCCGACCTCATCGCCAGCATCCGGGCCGGCAAACCCCTCAACGAGGGTCAGAGGATCGCCGAGAGCACGCTTTGCGCCATCATGGGGCGCATGAGCGCCTACACCGGCCGGGCACTGTCGTGGGACTGGGCCATGAACGCGTCCAAGCTCGATCTCTTTCCGGCCAAGCTCGAATTCGGCCCGCACCCCGTCGATCCGGTCGCGGTGCCTGGCACGACGCCGCTCGTCTAGGAGGAACACATGAGCGCCATGAACCGTCGCAACTTCCTCAAGACCGTCGCCGTGGCGGGAGGCGCGGCCGTGGCCGGCTTCCCGACTATCGTCAAGGCCTCGGCCCTGGGCAAGGACGGGGCCGTCGCGGCCTCGGACCGCATCGTCATGGCCGGCATCGGCTTCGGCATGCAGGGCCCCTCGAACATGGCCGACTTCCTCGAAAAGCCCGAGGTCCAGTGGGTGGCCGTCTGCGATCTCGACACCGAGCCTCTGGCCATGGCCAAAGGCATGGTCGACAAGAAGTACGGCAACACGTCCTGCGCGACCTATCACGACTTCCGGGAGCTCTTCCAGCGCAAGGACCTCGACGCCGTGTCCCTCGCCGTGCCCGATCACTGGCATGCCATCCTGGCGATCTCGGCGCTCAGGTCGGGATTCGACGTGTACGGCGAGAAGCCGCTGACCCACAACCTGCGCGAGGGCCGAGCCCTCTGCGACGCCGTCAAGCGCTACGGCCGCGTCTGGCAGACCGGCTCATGGCAGCGCTCGGTCGAGAACTTCCACCAGGCCTGCGAGCTCGTCCGCAACGGACGCATCGGCAAGATCAAGCGCATCGAAGTCGGGCTCCCCGCCGGGCATTACGACTTCGCCGGGACCTTCGGCCAGGAGGCGCTCGTGCCGCCGCCGCCGAACCTCGACTACCCGTTCTGGGTCGGACCGGCGCCGTGGTGGCCGTATTGCAAGGCCCGCGTCCACATGAACTGGCGCTGGAACATGGACTTCGGCGGCGGCCAGTACATGGACTGGATCGGCCATCACCTCGACATCGCCCACTGGGGCATGGGCTGGGACGAGACCGGCCCGGTCGAGATCGAGGCCACGGGCGAGTATCCGACCTCGGGCATCTACAACAGCCCGACCCGGTATTACGTCAAGGCCAAGTACGCCGACGGGACGCCGCTGGTCCTGGCCGGCGGCCACGACGAGATCTGGAGCGGCACGAAGTGGATCGGCGAATACGGCTGGGTCTGGGTCGACCGCGGCCAGTTCGAGACCGAGCCGGCCGGCCTCAAGCGGGAGACGATCGGTCCCGATGAGATCCGCCTGTACAAGAGCCGCGACCACTGGCAGAACTTCCTCGACTGCGTCAGGAGCCGGGCCAAGACCATCGCCCCGGCGGAGACGGCGCACCGCTCGGCGAGCGTCGGCCACCTCGGCGTCATCGCCATGGAGGTCGGGCGCAAGATCAAATGGGACCCGGCCACGGAAACGATCATCGGCGACCCGGAGGCGGAGCGGCTCCTCGGCCACTCCTACCGCAAGCCCTGGCAGCTGCCGGAGTGAGGAGAGCGACCATGAGAACGACACCGAAATTCAAGACTCTCGCGGCTCTCCTCGTCGCCTTTTCCGTGGCGGTTCTGGCCGTGCCGGCCGCCGCCCAGATGAACGAACAGGCCAGGCGCGACATGGGGCTCGTCGTCGAGCCCCTGGATCTCATCCTGCGGGACCTTCAGACGTTCGATTTCAAGGACGTCGGACCCCTGATGCGGCTCCGGGCCTCCGTCTTCGCCCGCAAGGACGATCCGCAGGCGAGGGAAGAGACCGAAGCGGCCCTTCTCAAGTTCGTGCAGGGCTCGCCCGCCCCGGGCGGGCTGATGGCCGCCTGCCGGGCCCTCCGGCTTATCGGCGGCCCCAAGGCCGTCCCCGTGCTGGCGGCGCTCGTCCTCAAGGCTGAGACGACGGACCCGGGGCGATTCGCTCTGGAGCGGATCCCCGGAAGCGAGGCTGACCAGGCCCTGCTCGCGGCGCTCGACAAGACCGCAGGCGATGTCCGCCGCGGCGTCGTCTTCTCGCTCGGCGCGCGCGGCGCCGCGGCCGCGGTGCCGGCGCTGGCCAAGCTCGCCGGCGGCAGTGACGCGGTCCTGGCCGCCGACGCGATCAAGGCCCTCGGCAAGATCGGCGGCGCGGAGGCCACGAAAACCCTGGCCGCGCTGCTCGGCAAGTCGAGCCCGGCGCTGAAGCCCGAAGTGGCTTCGGCGCTTCTGCTCGCGGCCGAAGGATCGCTCAAGTCCGGCGACAAGGCCGGAGCGGCGGCTGTTTACGACAAGGTCTTCGCGGCCAACGTGTCACCGGTCCTGCGTCAGGCCGCGTTCAAAGGACAGATCGCGGTGGGCGCCGATCCGAAGGGCCTGATCCTCAAGGCTCTAGCAGGCAAAGAGACGCTCCTCGTCGAGCCCGCCTTGGGCGCCGTCGCCGCGAGCTTCGGTCCGGAGGAGATCGCCCGCGTCGCCGACCTCATGGACAGGATGCCGGGCCCGGCCCAGATCCAGCTCGCGGGGCTCCTCGCGAAATATCCGGCCGAGGCGGCAAGCCCCTATCTGCTCAAGGCGGCGGAAGCCTCGTCGCTCGACCTGAGACTGGCCGCGCTACGGGCCCTCAGCGTGGTTGGCGACGGCAACTCGGTCCTCTTCCTGGCCACCCGGGCCGCCCGCACGGCCGGAGCCGAGCAAGACACGGCCCGAGACGCCCTGGCCCGGCTCAAGGGGCATGATGTGGACGAGGCCGTCCTCGCTCATCTGGCCAAGGCATCGGACGATCCGATCAAGGCGGAGCTCGTCCAGGCCGCGAGCGCCCGGCGCATCGCCGGGGCTAAGCCGGCCCTCATCGAGCTCGTCAAAACGGGTCCCCCCGCCCTCAAGACGAAGGCCGCGGCCGCGCTGCGGACGATCTCCGTCCAGGGCGACATCCCCCCGCTCCTCGACCTCCTCGGCGGGCTCGAGGACGAGACGGCCCGGGAATCGATGGAAGACACGATCGCCGCCGTGGCCCGGACGAACCCGCGGGAGCTGGCCCGGGCCGGCGAGGTCAAGACCCGGCTGGCCGACGAGAAGGACGTGAAGAAGCGGTCCGACCTGCTGCGCGTCCTGGGCAAGATCGGCGACGACTCGGCCCTGGCGACGGTCCGGGCGGCGCTCGCCGACCCCGACCCCGTGGTCTTGGATGCCGCCGTGCGCGCCCTGGCCGATTGGCCGACGGTCTCCGCCCGCGACGACGCGCTCGATATCGCCGGGTCCTCGATCGTCCTCAATCACCGCGTCCTGGCGACCCGGGCCTACATCCGCATGATCGGGCTCGAGCCCTACCGGGCGCCGGAAGGGGCGGCGGCCGACCTGCTCAAGGTCCTGGCCCTGTCGCCGCGTCCGGAAGAAAAGAAACTCGTTCTCGGTCTGCTCGGCCGCTTCCCGTGCGTGACCAGTTTGAAGACCGCGGAATCGCTCCTGGCCGACCCGTCTGTCGCGGCCGAGGCGAAGCTCGCGGCCGACCGCATCCGGAAAGCTCTCAGATGATCGAAGGACAGGCGGCGGGCGGGAAGTCGCCCAAGCTCCGGTACGGCATGATCGGCGGCGGCCGGGGGGCCTTCATCGGCGAGGTCCACCGCAAGGCCATCGCCATGGACGGGAAGGCCGAGATCGTCTGCGGCGCGTTCTCGCAGAGCTACGACAACACGCTGGCCACGGGCGACGCGCTCGGGCTCCCGAAGGACCGCCTCTACCCCACGTTCAAGGACATGATCGAGGCCGAGGCCAAGCGCCCCGACAGGCCGGACTTCATCATCGTCGTCACGACGAACAACGCCCACTACCCCGCGGCCAAGCTCGCCCTCGAGCACGGCTTCCCCGTCGTCTGCGACAAGCCCCTGGCGACGAGCTCGAAGGACGCGGCGGAGCTCCTCGCCCTGGCCAAGACGAAAGGCCTTCTCTTCTGCGTCACCTACGCCTATTCGGGCTTCCCCATGGCCGTCAACCTGCGCGACATGATCGCCCGCGGCGAGATCGGAGAGGTCCGCTTCATCAACGCCGAGTATCCGCAGGAATGGCTGACGACGAAGCTCGAGGCGACCGGGCAGAAGCAGGCCGTCTCGCGGACCGATCCGAGGTCCGCCGGGATCTCCAACTGCGTCGGCGACATCGGCAGCCACATCGAGTTCATGGCCGGGTTCCTCACCGGGCTCCGCATCGAGTCGCTCTGCGCCCGCCTGGACCATTTCGGCCCGGACCGGCCGCTCGACGACAACGCGACGATCATGGTCAACTACAAGGGCGGGGCCAAAGGCGTCTACTGGTGCTCGCAGATCGCCCTCGGCCACGACAACGCCCTGCGCCTGCGGATCTACGGCACGAAGGGCGCCGTCGAATGGTTCGAGGAGGCCCCGAACAACGCCCGCGTCTCGTTCCTCGACCGGCCGACGGCCAACCTCTCGCGCGGCCGGGACCCGATGTCTCCCCGGGCCCAGTCCCTGTCGCGGATCCCCTCGGGCCACCCCGAGGGCTATTTCGAGGCCTTCGCCAACGTCTATTCGACCTTCATCACGGCCCTGTCGAAGGCCCTCGGTGGACGGCCGCTCGCGGATGCCGACCTCGACTTCCCGAACGCCGAAGACGGCGTCCGCGGCGTTCGTTTCATCGAGAAGTGCGTCGAAAGCTCCGCCAAGGGCGCGATCTGGGTCCCGGTCGGCTAAAGACTCCACTCGCTGGTTGCGCCTCGGGGAACTAAGCGGGGAAGAAAGGCTGCCGGTCCTCGTCCAATAGCGTGGGGGAGGAAACCGAAAGGGACCCTATACGGTCGATCCCAAGAATGGCGCGGCTCGTTATCCTTCTCCCCCTATTCGTCGCATTCTGATGCCGAAAAGGATCTGCCTTGAACGATGCAGCGGCTTGGAAGGACCTCTTCAGGGTCGAGGTCAAAGAGATCCTACGGATCGGCTCCGACAACGTCTACGTCCTTGACCGTAAGGAATTCTCGATCAAGGTCTTTTCTCCCGCATGGAATTCACCTCAGGAAGTACGAGATCAAGTTCATCCCGGCCAGAGGCCCGGCGCAACAGGCATCTTCCTCCGGGGGCCTCGAGTATGAGATAATACTGGCATGAAGCGGACCTGCCGGGAAATCAAGGTCTTCAGATCTCACAAGGAGCAGGAGGCCGCCGACATCCGCTTTTATATCCGTTTGACGCCCCGGGAACGGCAACGGATCGCCCGCGAGCTTCGGGTGAGATACTTCGGCGACCATCCGCGGCCGATCCGCGAATCGCGGCCAACGAGATAATGCCGGCCCACTTCCCTCCCGATGCCCAGGACATGCTCTCCGTCCTGGCTATGCACAAGGTCCGCTTTCTCATCATCGGGGCTGAAGCTGTCATCTTCCACGGCTTCGCCCGATTGACCGGCGATATCGACATCTTCTTTGAGCCTTCCGAGATCAATCGCTCGCGTCTCTTCGAGGCCTTGAAAGAATTCTGGGAAGGCCGGGTTCCCGGCATCAAGTCGGAGGACGATCTTGGCAAAGTTGGAACGGTCATCCAATTCGGCCGTCCGCCGAACCGGATCGACCTCATCAACGAGATCTCCGGCGTCGCCTTCCCTGAAGCCTGGAAGGGCCGGAGCGGACAAGTCCACGTCATCAAAGGGAAGAAGATCCGCGTGCCGTTCATCGGGCTCTCGGACCTGATCAGGAACAAGGAAGCCTGCGGCAGGCCCAAAGACCTGGAAGACCTCAAGTATCTGAAAGAAAAGGCCAGGGCGGCCGGGGCCAGAAGGCACAAGAGACCCTAAGGAGGACAACATGGCTCGACCCGTCACGTTATTCACCGGCCAGTGGGCCGACATGCCGTTCGGCGAGATCTGCCGCAAGGCCAAGGCCTGGGGCTACGACGGCCTGGAGATCGCCTGCTGGGGCGACCACATGGACGTCCGCAAGGCGGCGTCCGACCCGGCCTACGTCCGCGACCGCAAGAGCATCCTCCAGAAGCACGGCCTCAAGTGTTGGGCTCTCGGCGCTCATCTCGCGGGTCAGTGCGTCGGCGACGAATACGACCCTCGCCTCGACGGCTTCGCGCCGGCCAAGGTCAAGGGCAAGCCCGAAGCCCTGCGCAAGTGGGCCGTCGACGAGATGAAGGCCGCGGCCAAGGCCGCCCGGGCGATGGGCTGCTCCGTCGTCAACGGCTTCATGGGCTCGCCCATCTGGAAGGCCTGGTACTCCTTCCCGACCACGACCGAGGAGATGGTCGAGGCCGGATACAAGGCGATCTGCGACCTCTGGTCCCCCATCCTCGACGAGTTCGACGAGCAGGGCGTCAAGTTCGCCCTCGAGGTCCACCCGACCGAGATCGCTTTCGACCTCTACACGACGCGGCGCCTGCTCGACGTCTTCAAGTGCCGCCTGGCCCTCGGCCTCAACTTCGACCCGAGCCACCTCGTCTGGCAGGGCATCGCGCCCGAGCTCTTCATCCGCGACTTCGCCGACCGCATCTATCACGTCCATATGAAGGACGTCGCCGTGACCCTCGACGGCCGGGCCGGCATCCTCGGTTCGTTCCTGCCGTTCGGAGACGTCCGGCGCGGCTGGAACTTCCGCTCGCTCGGCCACGGCGACGTTGATTTCGATGGCGTCATCCGCGAGCTCAACGCCGTCGGCTACGACGGCCCGCTCTCGGTCGAGTGGGAGGACAACGCCATGGACCGCGAGTTCGGGGCCCAAGAAGCGCTCGACTTCGTTCGGGCCATGAATTTCTCGCCCTCGACGGTCGCCTTCGACAAGGACATGAAGAAGTAGTCAGCGGACGCGACGGCGGACCGGGCTGACGACCTCGAAATCCCGCTCCAGGCGCCGGCCCTCGTCATCGGTCAGCACCAGCCGGTGCGGGCCCGGTTCGGGCGCGACGCCGATCTGGTGAAAGACACGCGTCGAGGCGAGATAGGTCTCATCGAGCGACCAGTGGATGGTCGCCCCGCTCTCGCGGTGGACGGCCTCGAAGACGACCTGCCCGACTTTCCCATCGAGGCCGACCGGCACGTAGACCGACACGTCCGGTTCGGGATAGATCAGGCTCATAACGCGCGAGCCGCGTTCCCCGGCCGCCGCGGCGGCGCAATCGCTCCGCAGCGGGGGCAAAGGCCTGTATTCGGCGTGATCGGTCCGGTAGTAATATTCCTGCGCGGGCGGCAGGACGAACCACGATTCGTGGCGCATCTTGTCGACGGGCTCGCAGCGGCTGTCGACGCGGAACCGGCCGGAGGCGTCGAGATGGACGGCCTGGTGGAAGGCGCACATCCGGTCAAAGCCGCTTTCCGCGGGCACTTCGATCGTCTCGGCCGGGCAGAGGTCGGTCGCCAGATATCCTGAATCGCGGCAGATGCGGACCTCCTTGAAACCCGATGCCGGCCGGCCGATCCGGCCGCCGCCGTCGACGGCGCCGAGGAGATCGAAAAGGACCGGGGCCGCCGCCCCGAGCCCCGTCAAACCGGGCTTCCCTTCGCCGTCGGCGTTCCCGGCCCAGACGCCGATGGTGTAGTTGGGGGTGATCCCTACGGCCCAGCCGTCCCGCAGGCCAAAGCTCGTCCCGGTCTTCCAGGCCAGCCACTTCGAGGAGCTGAAATTCCGCCAGAAGCCCTCCTCGTCCGGCCGGTTGACCTCGGTCAGGGCCTCGAGCGTGAGGTAGGCGGACGCGGCGCCGAGGCCCTTCATCGACGACGGACTCTCCGGATCGTCCCGGAGGAGCCTCACTTCGCGGCCGCCGCCGGGCGCGGCGAGCGCAAGCTGGCCGAGTTTGGCGTAGAGAGAGGTGATCTCGATGAGGCGCCCCTCGGCGCCGCCGAGGACAAGGGTCAGGCCGTAATCGTCAGGCGGCCGGTCGAGCGTGGTCAGGCCCCAGTCCCTCAAGCGGTTCTCGAAGCGCGGGATGCCGTAGTCGCGGAGCTCGCGCACGGCGGGAACGTTCAGCGACCAGGCCAGGGCCGTCCGGGCCGGGACCGCGCCGCGGAAGCGGCGGTCGTAGTTCTCCGGCCGGAAGCCTTCGAAACGGACCGGCGTGTCGGGGACGAGGGTGAGCGGCGTCAATCCGCCTTCTTTGATCATAGAGGCATAGAGGAACGGCTTGAGGATGCTTCCGGTGCTGCGGCGGCTTTGAATGAGATCGACGGCCTGGCCCTGGTCCTCGCTCCGGTCGAGCCCGACGTTGCCGATGTAGGCGACGACCGCGGCCCGGCGATTGTCGATGATGACCGCGGCCAGATTGCGGATGCCTCGGTCCGCGAGGCGCGCCCCGTGCTGCTCGACGATGCGGCCGGCCGTCTTCTGGAGCTCGAGATCGATGAAGGAGAGGAACGGCGGCGCGGCCCCGGGCCCTGCGGCGAGCGTGTCGAGAAGATGCGGCGCCGTCCGGGGCACGGCGCGCAGACGGTCGGGCATGGGTTCGGACAAGGCCAGGCGGCATTCGAGCCCGGGGACGAAGCCGCCGTCGCGCAGCCTTTCGAGGAGCCTGTTGCGCTTGGCTTGAAGCCGGGCCCTTCCCGCCTGCGTCGCCGGGAGGCCCGGGTCGTTGGGCAGGACCGCCAGGAAGGCGGCCTCGGCCCAGCTCAGCCGGTCCGGGCTCCGGCCGAAGTAGAGCCACGACGCGGCGTCGAGGCCGACGACGTTTCCGCCGAACGGGGCATGAGCCGCAAAGAGCGACAGGATATCCTTCTTTGAACGGATACTTTCGAGCCGCAGGGCGAGGACCGCTTCGACGATCTTCTCGAGGAAGGTCCGGGGCCTATCCTTGCGAGCCAGGCGGACGACCTGCATGGTGATCGTGCTGGCCCCGCTCCGGACCCGTCCGGAGCCGAGGTTCTGGAGCAGGGCCCGGGCCACGGCCAGCGGATCCACGCCGGGATGGGCGTAGAAGCGCTTGTCCTCGAAGCGCACCAGGACCTGGTAGAACCGCTCCGGGACGCGCTCGCCGGGCGGGAACCGCCACTGGCCGTCCTTCGCCGGCCGCGCTCCGAGCAGCTGGCCCTCGGCCGCGAACAGCACCGGCGAAACGGGGTCCTTGAATCTCATGACCGGGATCGCCAGCCACGCCAAAATAAGGACCGCCAATATTATGCTGACGACAATGAACTTATGGGAAATATGAGGCAGGGTGTCGAGGGGCCAGTTCCCGTCCGCCTGAGGCGGAAGGGGACGCGGTCTCTGGACCGCCGGGGGTTCCAAGGGGCGCTTTCCCCCTGGTCGGAGCAACCGCAGGTTGCGGAGAAGGGTGGTCCGGAGGGGGAAGGGAGTTTGTTCCCCCTCCGCCCTCGGGGGGATGGGTGGAGCCGAAGCCGGACGGGAACGCCCCGAGGAAACGCCCTGCCTCAATAATCCTTTGAAGTTCATTGGACGATCTCGACCCATTGTCCTTTCGTGTTGGCGTGCAGGGCGGCGTCGTACATGGCCTCGACGGCGACGCCCGGCTGATAGTATCGGCCCCGGTAGGAGGCGTTGAGCACGACGAGAAAGACGCGCTCCTCGCCGGGCCCGAGCCCGAAGTAGGAATAGACGCGGTCGTCGCGGATGTCCTGGTAGTCGACTTCGGCCGGGGCGGTCTCCGCGCCGCCGCCGAAGCGCGGGTTCTTGATCTGGAATCCGGCCGCCGTGAGGTGCGTCAGGACGAGGTTCTTGAGCCGGTTCGGCGTCAGATTCTTGATCCGGACCTCGGCCACCACGTCCTGCCCCTGCGGAACGCGTCCGATCTCGAGGGGATTCCTGACCATATCACGATAGCGTAAGTCGATCGAGAGCCCTTCGGAGGAGGGCGATTCGACGCCGGCCGCGGGCACGCCGCGCCGGTAGATGTTGACATAGAGCAGCGTCGCTTCGGAGTTGGTCACGGTGAGCGTCCGGCCCTTGATCGGGAAATCGGAATACTCGCGGCGGTCGAAAGGCACCGCCGACTCGACCTCGGCCGCTTTTTCACGGTCCCAGGCGAACCTGTATCGGAACGGTTTGACTCCGGCCGTGCCGTAATAGGACGCCAGGGCCATCAGCCCGAAGGCCGTCTCCTGGGTCGAGAGCCACAGATCGGAGGCAAGCGTCTTCGAGATCTCCTCGAGGATGGGCTTGGCTTTGTCGATACGTCCGACCTGGACGTAAGAGCGGACGGCGAGGGCCCGGTCCCGGAACCCGGAGCCGAACGTTTCCCAATCGTCGCGGTACGCCTTGAAATCGGGGCGGGCCTTGTCGGCGAGATCCGCCGCCGCGTCGGTCTGGCCCGTCAGATGGAACGCGGCCGCGAGCATGAGCCCGGCCATCCCCGGCAGGTCGGCGCTCTCCCTCAGCCGGTTCATGGCCCCGAGATCGGGGTCGCGGGCGAGGGCCAGGGCGAAGAGCCGGAAGGCCTGGGTGAGCTGGGCCGCCGCTCCGCCGGTGACGAAGGCGTTGGCCAGCAGCTTCTGGTTGGCCCGCCAGGCGTCGAGCATCGACTGGGGCACGTGGTAGCCGAGCCGGGCCGCTTCGAGCAGGAAGGCGCCGGCATAGGACCCGGCCCACTCGTGGCCCTCATGTCCGCCTGGCCAATAGGTGAACGCGCCGTTCGGGAGCTGGAAGCCGCCGAGCTTCTGGATCGCGGCCTTGACATGCTCCTCGACATCGCGCGCCTGCTGGCTGTCAAGCTTGGCCAGGCCCTTGAGATAGAGCTGGGGGAAGGCCGCCGAGACGGTCTGCTCGATGCAGCCGTGCGGGTATTGGATGAGGAAATCGAGCCGCTTCTCGAGATTGAGCGGCGGCAGCGACGAGGCCTCGACGACGACCGTGTTCGTCCTCTCGAGGCCGAACGGGATGATCTCCCGGCTCGCGCTCGCGCCGGCCGCGACCTCGAGATGGGTCGTCTGGGTGATGGCCGTGTTGCTGGCAAGAACGGGGATCGAGATCTTGCCCTCGACGCGCTCCGCGCCTCCGGCCGCCCGGAAGCGGACCTCGCCCGCGCCGATCCCGCCCGTCGTCTTGAGAGCGAAGGGCACGATGGCGTCGCCGGGCTTCTCGAAGGCGACGGTCTTCGACGCCTCGCCGGCGATCGTGAAGAGGCCGTTCGTCTCGATGCCGACCGCGACCTCCTTGATCTCCGGCTTGGTGACGAAGACGGTGATGGGCATGACGACATCCTCACCCGGCCGGACGACGCGCGGCAGCGTCGCCAGGGCCATCAGGTCGCGCCGGACGGGCACGGACGTCTCGGCCTGGCCGAAGGCGCCGTCGCGGCCGGCCACGACCATGACCCGGACGGCCCCGAAATACTGCGGCATCCGAAGATCGTGGACGCCCGCCGCGCCCGCCTTGAGGTCGAACGGCCCTTCGAAGAGCACGACCGGCGGGAAGCGCCGCGGCTGCTTGGCCTTGTCCTTCGATTCGCCCTCTTCGCCGCCGCCGAGGGCCAGGATGCGGGCCATCTCGGCGCCGTAGGCCTCGGCCACGATGTCGAACAGGTCCCACGTCGTGACGCCCAGCGCCTCGCGGGCATAGAAGCCCTTGCGCAGGTCGGGCGTCGCGAAGCGGGTCAGGCCGAGGAGCCCTTCGTCGACGACGGCCAGCGTGTATGTCATGGGCCGGCCGGCCGACTCGCGGACCTCGACGCGGAACGTCTCCTCGGGCTTGATCTCGGGCGCGACCTTGAGGGCCGGCTCGAGCCTGGTGGCCGGGTCCTCGACCATGACCGGGATGACGCCGTACATGCGGATGGGCGTGTCGCTCGCCTTGTCGCGGTGCGGCTGGATGAGCGTGACGTGGACGTAGACGTTGGGCGTCATGGCCGCCGTGAGCGGGACCTCGAAGCGGTTCTCGCCCTTGACGGTCGAGACCCAGAACTTGTCGATGACGGACGTGCCGCTCTCGATCGAGACCAGGGCCCGCCCCTGGACGGCCTCGGGGAGGAAGATGACGGCCTTCTCGCCGACTTTGTAGAACGGCTTGTCGGCGGTGAAGCTGAGCGCCGTCGCCCCCGCTCCGCCCTCGGCGCGGGCCCGCCCGGCCCAGCCGGGCCAATCGATATAGACGGTCTCGCCGGCGGCATGGCCGCCGACAGGATCCTCGACACGGATGAGGTAGCGGCCCCAATCGGGATAGCGGATCTGGAACGTCCACTTGCCGACGCCGTCGCGCGTCGAAACCTGGGCGGTCTGCAGGGGCCGGGTCTGGGCGCTCGCGACGTACTGGGCCAGGGATTCGCCGCTCCGGTCCCACCACCATTTCCACTCGATCTTGTAGAGCAAGACGAGGACCTTGTCGCGCGACACGGGCCGGCCCGTCGGATCGACGGTGACGATCGCCACCTCCTGGTCCTTGTCGGTCAGGAGCATGCCCCGACTCTCGTCGCCCTTGGGAGCGCGGAGGCCCACGTAGGACTCGTAGGGATGGAACGGCAGCGAGAACGTGTCGACGCTGAAGTCGCCGCTCTCCTCGAAGACGCGGCTGGTGAAGGCAGCGTCGAGCATCCCCGGGCTGGGCTGCTGCGGCCGGATGTCGATCTTGGCTGTGGCCCGTCCCTGGGCGTCGAGGACCCCCTTGGCCGCTTCGGCCGTCGCGCTCTCGAAGTCGCGGGCCGGGTCGTCGAAGCTGTAATCCGGATAGCGGTCGAAGCGGGTGGGCCGCCGCGTCAGCCGGACGGACACATCATATTTCAGGTTCGCCGCCGGCGCGCCGTGGAGCCACTGGGCCGTGACGGCCGCATCTAGGGGCATGTCCTTGCGGGAGAGGACCTCGCGTCCGGCGTCGAGGCTGATCTTGAGCCGGTTGGGGACGACCGTCTCGATCTTCAAGGTCTTGCCGAAGGTCAGGCCGCCGGCGAGGACGCGGGCCTGCCAGTTCCCGGTCGGGGCCGTTTCGTCGGTCGCGACGCGGAACGCGTAGAACGGCGCCACGGCCTTCTCGGGCTTGGCCGTCAGGACGAGCTTGCCCTGCGGGTCCGAGAGCTCGAGGACGACGGGAAGGTCGGCCGGAAGGACCTTCTCGCGGTCGAAGAGGGCGAAGGTCAGATAGAGCGTGTCGCCCGGCCGCCAGACCCCCCGCTCGCCGTAGAGGATGCCCTTGACTCCCTTCTCCGAGACCTCGCCGCCGACGTCGAAGTGGCTGAGCGGCAGGGCGCCCTCGCCGGCGATCCGCAGATAGCCGGTGTCGCCGCCGCCCTCGGCGGAGACATAGAACGGGCGGTCCTTGAGGCCGAGGACGGCGAAGCCGTTGCCGTCGCTCGACGTCTCGCCGAGGAGCTGGTTCTGGTAATTGAAGGCCTTGACCCGGAGCCCGGCGAGGGGCTTGGCAGTGCCGATGTCGGTCGTCACGACGTGGAGCGTGTTGTCCGCCTCGAGCTTGGCCACGAGCCCGATGTCGGAGGCGAAGAAGTTGCGCCCGGCGACGGCGTTCGCGTTGTAGCGCGGGATGTAGTAGGCGTCCGAGCAGGGATCGTTCCGCCGGGACCAGTCGCCTTCCCGGTATTCATAGGACACTTCGACGTAGTCCCAGTTCGAAAAGCGGCTGTAGCCGGCGTCGTCCATGTTGCGGAGGGGCGGCTCGGTCACGACCGGGATATCGCTCGCGGCGCAGGGATAGGCCGAGTTGCCGCGGTTGATCGACAGGACCAGCCGGAAGAGGCTGCCCGGGTTCTCCTTGAACAGGGACGTCACATCGAGATCGAAGCGCGTCCACCGGCCGGTCACGGCCGGATCGTCCGAGAGCGGCACGGTCTTGCGCCAGAGGTAGCGGCCGACGCGGGCCATCTCCTCCGACCCTTCGAGGCCGTTGAGCTGGAAGAACTGGGCCATGTTGCCCGGATAGATCTGGAAGGCGGCGACCTGGACGCTCCGCAGATTGACGGCCTCGATAGGCACGGTCAGCCGGTCCCGGCGCGGCAGGATCAGGCCGCGGCCGACGAAGCGGGCCTGCGGCCGGATCGATTCGAAGGTGACGGTCCGCTCGAGGCCGTCCTTCAACCTGCGGTTGACGGTGTTCCGGATGCCCGGCAGGACTTGGACGGAGACGTCGCCGATGAATTCCTGGGTCGAATAGACGCGGGCGACGTTGCCCTCGATCTCGAAGGTCAGCGGCCGGTTCTCGATCTTGATGAGACCTTGGAGGCGCTGGTCGCGGGCCAGGGGATCGGAGAAGCGGACGAGGACGTGGCGCGCCTCGGTCACGACCGGCTCGATCGAGAGGACCTCGAACGCGCCCTGGGCGGGGATGACGACGTCGCGGCGGCCGCGGTTCGGGATGCGGATCGCATCGCCGTCCCAGGACAAAGTGACGGTCGAGGCCTCTTCGCCCCGGACGACGTTCGTTACGCTGAAATAATGGGCCCGCCCGCCCTGGTCGTGGCTCCATTCGATCGGGAGCGTCCGCCCGTCCTGCACGGCCTCGAGGGTCTTTTCGACGAGGGCCTTCTCCTCCATGTCGGAGGTAAAGAGGCGGCCCCGCAGGACCTGGGCCCGCGGCTTCTCGGGGTCCTCGGCGAAGAGTCCTTCGAGGGAGACCTCGAGATCGGGCCTGACGACGTCGAAGCGGAACTCGAAGCGGGCGTAGGCCTTGGGCAGATCGAGGATCTTGCCGACATTGAGGACCGCTTGGTAGGCCTGGCCGCCTTTGAGCTCGCCCTTGGGCTTGAAGACGAGCTCCCGCGGGCTTTCCCATTCGGCCGTGCCGTCGATCGCCGGCGAAAAGGAAAAGAGCCCGGCCGGGGCCGGCCCCGGCGTACCGGCATTGTCGACGAAGAGGACCCGCACCGGCGACTTGCGGAGGATCGTCCCGGCGGTGAAGGAGCTGATATAGCGGTACCACTCCTGCTCCGCGGCCGGCCCGGCAGGCTTCTTGGACCGGCACCCGGCCAGGCCCATAACGCCGATCAAAACGAGGGCGACGAGGAGCGTAGAGACGGTCTTCTTGGTCATGGACGGATCTCCCTTTGGAAGGAATAATCGGACGTGCCCCGCACGACGGTCACTCTATCCACGGAGGGTAGTCCGGGACACGGAGGAAAGTCAATTATTTCAAACCGAGCTTCTCGATGAGGGCCGCGTAGCGCGGGTCGGTGCGCACGGGATCGACGCCGGGCCAGACCTTGATGAACTCCAGCCAATGATCGCCGTCTTCGTAAGCCCTGTCGAACCACTCGAAGGCCTTGTCATAGTCGCCGAGCCGGCAGTGAATGAAGGCTTGATAGACGGGCGAGATATGGGTCTTGGCCTTGATCTCGTCCACCTTGGCCAGGACGGCCCGGGCGAGATCCTGCCGGCCCGCGGAGGCATGGACGTAGCCGATGCCCTGGACGAAGAAGCCCGCGTTCATGTTGAGCTCGGCGGCCCGCGAGACGAGGACCAGCGCCTCGTCGTACCGCCCGCACTCGAGGTGCGCCAGGCCCAGATAGAAGATGGCGAGGACGTGATGGGGGTCGAGCTCGACGGCCTTGCCGAGCTCCTCGACGGCCCGGTCGAAGTAGCGGGCGAGGTAGAACAGCATGCCGTGGACCATGTTCAGCTGGGCCAGGGTCGGGTCGATGTCCAAGGCCCGCTTGATCTCGACGAAGGACTCCTGGTGCCGGCCCATCGCCGCCAGGAACAGCGAATACCAGTGGTGGGCCCAGAGATAGGCGGGGTCGAGCTCGATGGCCCGACGGTATTCCCGCTCCGCCCCGTCCCAGTCGCGCTCGAGCTTGTGCTTGGCGAAGGCCAGCGAGGTATGGGCCTCGGCCAGCGACGGGTCGAGCTCGATGGCCCGGGCCGCGGCTGCCCTGGCCTTCATCAGGGTGGGGCGCGGCGGCGTCCAGTAGTAGGCGAAGAGCTCATACGTGTCGGCGATCCCTGTATAGGCCCTGGCGAAGGAGGGATCGATCTGGATGGCCCGGGAGAAGCATTCGAGGCCGCGCTTGAGACCGTCGGCGGTCCGCTTGTTCCAGTAGAAGCGGCCCATAAGATAAATGTTGTAGGCCTCGGGATTGTCCGTGTGCCGCTTGAGAAGGGCCTCCCGCTCCTCGCCGAGGAGCTTGACCTTGAGCCGGTCCACGAGGGCCAGGGTGATCTCGTCCTGGATGGCGAAGACGTCGTCGAGCGTCCGCTCGTATTTCTCCGACCAGATCTGGTAGCCGGTCGTGACGTTGAGGAGCTGGGCGGTGATGCGCAACTTGTTGTCGACCTTCCGCACGCTGCCTTCGAGCACGGCCGCGACGCCGAGGCGCCGGCCGATCTCGCGGACGTCCATGGCCCTGAACTCGGGCGAGAAGGCCGAGCTCCGGGCGGCGACCTCCAGGTGGCGGACCTTGGCCAGCGCGGTGATGATCTCATCGGCCAGGCCCTCGCAGAAATACTCCTGGTCCTTCTGCGGGCTGAGGTCGGCGAAGGGCAGGACGGCGATGGTGTTCAGGATCCTGGACCCTCCGGGCGTCAGGCCGGCCGTCGACGGCTCGGGCCCGCGCCGGCCGCGGTCCGCGAGCCCCTCGGCGACGCCGTGGAGCTCGGCCGCGAGCTCCTCGATCTTCTGATAGCGGGCCGCCGGGCTCTTCTCCAGGCAACGGGCGATGATGCCGCTCAGCCCGGCCGGGGTGTGGTCGTTGAGCTGGCGGGGGTCGGGCGGCTTGATGTCGCGGTGCATGAGGGCGATGCTCAATGGCGTCCGGCCCTCGAAGGGGACCTTGCCGGTGGCCATCTCGAAGAGGATGATGCCGAGCGAATAGATGTCGGCCCGCCGGTCGACCTCCTTCCCTTCGACCTGCTCCGGGGCCATGTATTCCGGCGTGCCGACGAGGGCCCCCTGGTCGGTGATGCCCTTGGTCTCGGCGGCCACGGCGATGCCGAAGTCCATGATCCGGGCGCTCCCCTCCCGGTCGATCATGATGTTCGACGACTTGAGGTCGCGGTGGATGACCCCGAGCCGGTGGGCCTCGGCCAGGCCGTCGCAGACCTGGCCGGCCAGGGCCAGGGCCCGGGGTGGATCGAGCGGGCCCATCATCTGGATGATGCTCTTGAGGTTGTCGCCCGGGACGAACTCCATGGTGATGAAATAGGTCCCTTCGCAATTGCCCAGGTCGAAGATGCGGCAGACGTTCTTGTGGGAGATGCGGCGGGCCAGCTTGAGCTCGTTGCGGAAGCGCTCGACCATCTTCTCGTCCGCGCTGAAGGCCGGGATGAGCACTTTGAGGGCGATCGATTCGCTGATCTCGCGGTCGAGCGCCTTGTAGACCCGGCCCATGCCGCCCCGGCCGAGCTCGTCGAGGATGCGGTAACGCCCGGCGAAATCGGCGCCGGGAATGAGCTCGCCGCAGGCGGCCTGGGCGGTGCGGGTCATGGAGCCCGGCGGCGCCGGCAGCGGCGTCGTCCTGTCCACGGGGGGCGTCCCCACAGCCGCGGCGCCGGGCCTGAGCGCGGTCGCGCACCGGCCGCAGAAGCGGGAATCATCAGGGCTTTCGGCCTGACAGCGAGGACATCTCATGGGAGCCTCTCCCCCGGGACGTCGCACCTCAGGTGCCCAGCTGAGTGTTGAGAGGATGATAAGGCGGTCCGGGACCGTTGTCAATCCGGGCGCGGCCTCACTTCGCCCGGAACCGGCCGGTCTCGCGCACCCGCGTCCTGACGCCGTCGAGGACGGGAGGGACGGGGTCCCGGGGAACGCCCTTGACGACAAAGACGATGAGGGCCGCCTCGCCCGGCGCGTCGGCGCTCGAGGAGAGGCCGACGCCCTGAACGCCCCGCTGCCGCATCAGCCCCTCGGCCCGGGCGCGGTGGACGGCCGCGGCCCTTTCGACCTCGGACCCGGAGACGGGCCTGACGAAGGGCGGGCGTTCGCCGGCGCGCTCGGCCAGCTCGCTCGCCTCGGGCGAGAGCAGGCCCCGCGACCTCATCGAGCCCGCCTCGACGATCCGGGTGGGAAGGCCGTCGAGCGAGGCCGGAAAGGCCCCGTGTGCGGCGCCCTTGAGGACGAACAGGAGGACCGCCGCTTCGCCGGGGTGGTCATAGCTCGGCCCGACGCCCACGGCCAGGACCTCGGGACGGCCCAGGAGCTCCGCGGCATGGGCGTCGCGGGCCGCGACGGCCGCCGCCCTGGCCTCATCACTGAGGGCGAGCCCGGTCAGGCCGAACGTTTGGGCCTCCGTCGGCTGGACGATCGAGCAGGCGGCCACGGCGTGCGGGCCGACCCCGCCGTCGCCGGCGAAGACGAACTGCTCTCCGGTGTCCTTGTCGGCCAGCTGGAGTTGGACCACGGCGACGGGGCTCGCGATCGTGTCCCCCGAGGATCCCGCGAAGAGCAGCCCGACCGGGTCGGCGGTGTCCTGGGTGACGACGAGGGACCCCGAATCGCCCGAGGCGCTGAAACCCGGGTCGGAGATGTCGATCTGGTTGGTGAAGTCGCACGTGTAGGTCGAGCCGGTATTGCAGCCTTTCTGATATTCGACGTTGGTCGCCACGTTGATGGCCAGGACGCTGCCACAGGTCAGCCCGGTCGCGGCGCCGCTCTTGGCCACAAGCCGGCCGATCGTCGGGGCCACGCCCGGGCCCGGGTTGGGCGTGCCGTCGGTCGGCTGGCCGCCGACGACCGTCCCGCCGAGCTGGGCGACGGTCCCCAGGGGGTCGACCGCGCCGGAGATGATCTCGGCCAGAGCGGCATCGACGTTCGGCCGGGGGTCGTCCTCGAGGTTGAAATACTGGGACAGGTTGGCGGCCGTGACCGTGCCGGCGACGTTGCAGTTGTTGCCGACGAGGCCCGGCTGGATGATGTTCTCCCCGATCGCGGCGAGGTCGCTGCGGGCCAGGACATGGTTGTTGCTCAGGATATAGAGCTTGCCGCCCCGGCTGACCAGGGCGCCGATCGTGCCGCTGCAGCAGAACGTGGTCCCGCTCGCCGTCGAGGTGTCCAGGGCGTTCCCGCCCGACGTCCCCAGGGGGACGGGGGCCGGGAAATGGGATTGCTGGATGGGCGTGGGAACGACCAGGGCGGAATCCGAAGCGGATGCGTGGGCTTGGGAGACCGCGGTCACGACGACGTCGGTCGTCTTGTCCTCATAGTTGGCCGAGGTCGAGACCGGCGCGGAGTGGGGCGCGTAATAAAGGCCGGCGGCGGAGATCGTGCCGGTGACGGCCGAGCCTCCAACGATACCGTTGACCTGCCAGGTGACGGCCGTGTTCGAGGTCCCCGTCACGGTCGCCGAGAATTGGCGGGAGCCGAAGGTCGGGACGGTCAGACGGGACGAGCTCCCTTCCACGACGACCCGCACCGCCGGGCCCGGCTGGATGGTCACGGTCGCCGTGCCGGTCTTCGTCGTATCGGAGAAGGACGTGGCGGTGATGGTCACGGCCGCGGGATTGGGCGCCGCGACCGGCGCGATATACACCCCCTGCAGCGAGATGAGCCCGTAGGTCGAGCTGCCGCCGCGAACGCCGTTGACCTTCCAGGTGACGTTCTGGTCCGTGGAGCCGGAGACCGCGGCCGTGAATGGTCGCGTGCCCCCGGCCGAGACCGTGGCCGTCGCAGGCGAGACGGTGACCTTGGCGGTCGTCGGGGGCGGCGTCGTCCCGCCATTGTCGCCCGATGAGCAGGCCGCGGACAGGAGGATCAGCGCCAACAGGCCGGCCAAGCATCCCATCGTCCGGGTCATGGTCGTTCTCCCTTCGGCCCTCCATGATACTCCCCCGCCGGGTCGAACCGAAATCTCCAAGATCGTCCCGGCGTTTTCAAGGAGCGTCCAGGTATAGTATGATAAGGGGCCTCAAACCGAGCGAGGAGTGACACCATGGCCAAAGTGCTCAAGACGCGGGCGGCCCGAGCCCTCAGCCGCCGCGATTTCCTCATGACATCGGCCACGGCCGGGCTGGGCGCCGCCCTGGCCGGGACCACCTTCGCCGGGGACAAGCCGCAGGCAGCCGCCCCCGCCGCCGCTCCGGCCTCGGCCAAGAGCGCCGACGAGCTCCGCGTCGCCGTCATCGGCTGCGGCGCCCAGGGCCGCGTCCTCCTCGAATCGATGCTGCGCATCCCCGGCCTCCGCATCGCCGCAATCTGCGACATCTGGTCGTACAGCCGCCAGTACACCGGCAACTACCTCAAGAAATACGGGCACGTCGTCAACACCTACGAGGACTACCGCGAGCTTCTGGCCACTGAGAAAGGCCTTCAGGCGGCCGTGGTCGCGACGCCCGATTGGATGCACGCCGAGCACACCAACGCCTGCCTTCGGGCCGGGCTCCCGGTCTATTGCGAAAAAGAGATGTCGAATTCGCTCGAGAAGGCCCGGTCCATGGTCCTCACCGCCCGCGACACGGGCCGGCTTCTCCAGATCGGCCACCAGCGGCGCTCCAATCCGCGTTACATCCACGCCATCGACAAGCTCATCCGCGAGAAGAGGCTCCTCGGCCGCGTCACGGTCGCCTACGCCCAGTGGAACCGGGCCAAGGCCGACCTCCTCGGCTGGCCCGAGAAATACGCCATCGATCAGGCCACGCTCGACAAGTACGGCTACGGCTCGATGACCCAGTTCCGCAACTGGCGCCTCTACAAGAAGTACGGCGGCGGCCCGATGGTCGACCTCGGCTCCCACCAGATCGACCTCTTCAGCTGGGTCCACGGGGCGCCGCCCAGGTCCGTGGTCGCGAGCGGCGGGCTCGACTACTACAAGGACTGGGAATGGTACGACAACGTCATGGCCATCTATGAATTCCAGACCGCCGAAGGGGCGACCCGGGCCTTCTACCAGGTCCAGACGACGACCCAGCACGGCGGCTTCTACGAGACCTTCATGGGCGAGAACGGCTCGCTCGTCCTGTCCGAGATCCCCCAGCGCGGCAACTGGGCCATGCGCGAATCCCACGCGCCCGAGTGGGATTCCCTGGCCAAGGCCGGGCTGCTCCAGTCCGAGGCCGTGCCCATCCAGAAGTCCACGACCAAGAACATCTTCGTCGACGTCCGGGTGACGGCCGAGGCGGGACGCTGGCCCCTGCCGATCGAGCTGGCCAAGCCGGCCCATCAGCCCCATCTCGAGAACTTTTTCGACGCCGTCCGCAACGGGACGCCGCTCAACTGTCCGGCCGAGCTCGCCTACGAATCGTGCGTCGCGGTCCTCAAGGCCAACGAGGCGGTCAAGACCGGCCGGGTCACGGAGTTCCGTCCGGAGCAGTTCAAAGCATGAGCGGCTCCGGTCGGACGATCCTTCGGGCCGCGGGCGGCGCGTTGGCCGCCGTCCTCCTTGCCGCCGCGGGCGCCAGGGCCCAGACGGCGGCGACGCCCGCCGCTCCCGCCGCGCCGTCGAACGCTAAGCACACCGTCTGGGACGGCAGCCGGACGCTGCCGGTCCATCTCCTTCCGCTCCGGGACGAGAACGACGAGCCGATCATCCCGACGGAAACGGATCCCATGCCTTATTCGGCCCGCTTCACCTGCGGGCCCTGCCACGACTACGACGCGATCAAGAGCGGCTGGCATTTCGGGGCCATGACGGCCAATTCGAGCGGCCGGCCGGGCGAGCCCTGGCTCGAAGTCGATCCCAAGACGGGCACCATCCTGCCGCTCTCCTACCGCAAGTGGCCAGGGCTCTACGATCCCAAGGCCGCGGGCCTCACAGCCTGGGATTTCACCATGCTCTTCGGCCGCGATCTCCCCGGCGGCGGGCCGGCCGAGCCGCCCGACGAAGAGGCTTTAGCCGAGCCTGACGCCCGCTGGAACGTCTCGGGCAGAGCCGAGGTGAACTGCCTCGCCTGCCACAACCGGTCGGGCCGGCAGGACCACAGCGAGTGGGCCAAGCAGGTCCTCCGCGAGAACCTGCGCTGGGCAGCCACGGCCGCGGCCGGGATCGGCGAGGCCGGCGGCATGGCCTCGCGGCTCAAGGAGACGTGGGACGTCGTCGAGGGGCCCAACCTCGACGACCACGAATGGGCCGTCGCCCCGTCGGTCTCGTACAGGACGACGGACTTCGACTCCAAGCACCGCTATTTCTTCGATCTCAACTATCAGCCGTCGGACGACCGCTGCCTCGTCTGCCATTCCGTCGCGCCCAAGGACGCCGCCCACTGGAGCGCCGACCGGGACGTCCACTCGGCTGCCGGGCTGAAATGCACGGACTGCCACCGGGGCGACATCCGGCACCAGATGCTGCGCGGCTACGAAGGCGAGGCCACCGAGACCGGGAACGCCGCGGCCGCGGCCTTCACCTGCCGCGGCTGCCATCTCGGCGAGGACGCCGACGGCCGGAAGACGGTGACGCCCGGGCGCCTCGGCGCGCCCTACCCCAAGCACACCGGTATCCCGCTCGCCCACTTTAAGCGGCTGGCCTGCACGGTCTGCCATTCGGGCCCGAAGCCGCAGGAAGGCTTCACCCGCGTCCGGACATCCCGGGCCAACCGGCTTGGCATCTACGGCGTCGCGACCTGGTCGACCGACACGCCGGCGATCATCGAGCCTGTCTACAAGAAGGCCGAGGGCGACAGGATCACCCCTCAGCGCCTCGTCTGGCCCGCGTACTGGGCCCGGCGCTCCGGCAAGGACCTCGTTCCGCTCAAGCCGGCCGACGTCGAAGCAGCGGCGGGAGTTACTCTCAAGCCGGAGGCCAACATCGCCCAGGTTCTGATCGCCTTGACACAAGTCACGGCCGAGGACGAAACACCCGTTCTCGTATCCGGCCGGTTCGTCTTCACCCCGAACGTCGACGGCGGCATCGACGCATCCGAGCGGGCCGGGGTCAAGGACGACGCCAAGGCCTCCTGGGCGATCCGAAAGGACGGGACGGTCTCCCCGCTCGTGCCCGATTTCGATCCGGCCGCGTCGGACAAGGACCCGGCGATCGAGCCCCGTCTCCAGGAGTTCCTTCAAGCGCTGGGGACCGTCACGGAGAAGCCCGGAGAGCCCGCGATCGTCGTGCGCCAGACGCTCTACCGCTTCGCCGGCGGCTTCCTCGACGTCTCCGAAGCGCCGGCCGGGCTCGCCGGAGCCTCCGGTCCCGGATGGCTCGTCGACGACAAGCTCGTCCCCTTGGTTTCGGATTTCGACATCCGCACCGTGACGGCCAAGGCCGGGACGGAGCGAACGCTGACGGAGGAGCAGGTCGAGCTCGTCCTCGCCGTCCTGGCGAAGAGCGTGGCCGGCGGCGAGCCGGTTTACGTCGCGAACGGCCGGCTGTTCCAGCTCGGCCGCGGCGGCCGCCTCGCGGCCCGCAAGGACCCGCACGCGGCGCCCGTGACCTGGCCGTTAGCCCACGACGTCCGTCCGGCGCAACAGTCGCTGGGCTGGAACGGCTGCACGGACTGCCACAGCGGCGGTTCCGGCTTTTTCTTCGACACGATCAAGGCCGCGGGGCCGCTTCTCACGAAGAGCGCGGCCTCGCGCTCGGCCTCGTCCTTCATGGGGCTCGGCGGCCTCTTCCAGCGCGTTTTCGGCCTGTCGTTCATCGTCCGCCCCGTCTTCAAGGTCGTCCTCGGGATCTGCGCCGTCATCGCCGGGGCGCTCCTCGTTCTCGCCGGCCTCGTCGCCCTCGGCCGCGTCGCCGGCTTCATGGAGAAGAGGTAAGGCCATGGGATTCATCATCCTCACCGTTCTCATTCTCGGGGCGACGTTCCTCGGCCTGGCCTTCCACCGCTTCTGGACGTCACGGCCGGAGGCCAAGTCGACCCTCATCTACGCCGAGATCGCGCGGATGTTCCTCGCCTGGCTGGCCCTGCGGGCGGTCGAGATGCGGCGGCAGGCCTCGCCGCGGGCCTGGTGGGCCTCTCTCAAGGGCCTGCCGCTTTGGCGAGAGCCCGTTCTCGAGAAATGGCTCTTCATCTGTTTCTACGGAAGCTTTCTCTATCTCGCGGCGAGCGGCTTCTTCTTCGGGATCTTCATCCCGCGGGGGATGTTCGGCTACCCTCTCGTCGCCCACGTCATGGCCGGCGGCCTCTTCGCCGTCTGCCTCACGATCATCGTCCTGTTCAAGGGACGGGATTTCATCTCGGTGCCCAAGCCGGCGAGTCTGAGCCTGTCCCTCCTCGACCCGCGCGCGATGGGCATCACCGCGGCTCGGGTCAAGCTGTGGGCCTTCTGGCTCTTCGCCGCCGCCGGCGTCCTCCTGATCCTCTCCGCTTTGCTGCCGATGCTCCCTCTGCTGCGCACGGGGGGACAGCGCTTCATGTTCGGGTTCCACCGCCACAGCGCTCTCGTCTCGTTGGCTGCGGCGATGGTCTTCGCCGGGCTCGAGATCTTCGCCTCCGGCGTCAAACGGCCGGAGTAATCTAGGCCCCGAGCCGGGGCTGCTCGTCCGGGCGGACGGCCGGCGTCGGGCCCGTCCCGCCCGGGGAGTTGAGGGCGCTCTTCCGCGAGCCGTAGCTGAAGTAGATGACCAGCCCGACGGCCAGCCAAACCAGGAACCGATACCAGGTCACGGGGGGCAGTCTCAGCATCAACAGGGCGCACAGAACGATGCCCAGACCCGGCAGGACGGGATTGAGCGGGGCCTTGAAGGCCCGGGGGATGTCGGGCCGGGTGTAGCGCAGGACGATGACCCCGGCGGCGACGATGATGTAGGCGAAGAGCGTCCCGATCGAACAGAGCTCGGCCGAAACGTTGATCGGCGTCAGCGCCGCGGCAACGGCGACAACGCCGCCCGTCAGCCAGGTCGTGACGTGGGGGGTCTTGTGCCGCGGATGGACCCGCGAGAGGACGCGCGGCAGCAGCCCGTCCCGGGACATCGCGAAGAGGATGCGGGGCTGGCCCATGATGAGGACGAGCAGGACGCTGGTGATGCCGGCGATGGCCCCGACGCTGACGAGGGCCGAGGCCAGGGGCATCTTCAGGGTGTTGAGGACGAGGGCCACTGGATCGGCGACCCCGAGCTCCTTGTAGGGCACGACACCGGTCATGATCGCCGCGACGGCCATGTAAAGGACCGTGGCGACGATGAGCGAGGCCATGATGCCGATCGGCAGGTCCCGCTGCGGGTTTTTGGCCTCTTCGGCCGTCGTGGACACGGCGTCGAAGCCGACGTAGGCCAGGAAGACGATGGCCGCGGCCGTGATCACGCCCTTCATGCCGAAGGGCAGGAAGGGCTGCCACTTGGCCGGGTCGACGTGGCCGACGGTGACCACGATGAAGAAAAGGACCACGGCCAGCTTGATGATGACGATGGTCAGGTTGACCCGCGAGCTCTCCTTAATGCCCCGGGCCAGGAGCCAGGTGATGAGGAGGACGATGCCCACGGCCGGCAAGTTCAGAAGCCCCGGGTTCTTCTCAAAAGGCGAGGCGGTGATGATCCTCGGCAGCTCGAGGCCGAAGCCGCTGCGGAGGAGGTTCACGAAGTAGGCCGACCAGCCCGTCGCGACGAGGATGGCCGCGACCATGTATTCGAGGATGAGGTCCCAGCCGATGATCCAGCCGAAGATTTCGCCCAGGGTGGCGTAGCCGTAGGTGTAGGCGCTGCCGGAGACGGGGATCATGGCCGCCAGCTCCGCATAGCAGAGGGCGCTGCAGGCGCAGGCGATGGAGGCGATGGCGAACGATAGGATGATGGCCGGGCCGGCATGCATGGCCGCCTCGACGCCGGGCAGGACGAAGATGCCGACGCCGATGATGCAGCCGATGCCGATCGCCGTCAGGTCCCAGGCCGTGAGGGCCCGGCGCAGGCGGTGGCCTTCGACCTGCGTGTCGCCCATGAGCTGGGTCATGGGCTTCGTTCGAAGCAGTTTGTTCATCTGGCGAGCTCCGATCGTAGGTGGAGGAGGCTTAATAGCATAATTCCGCGAGATCCGTCAAACCGGCCCTCCCGTCTTGACGCCGAGGCCGGAGCCTCGCCGGGGGCATTCCCCCCTGTTGGGACCTTGCTATTTTGGGCCGTTTCGGCTATCATCTTTCATCGGGGCTTCATAGGTTCTTCGCCTGAAGCCGACCGACATCTTACACGATTCACAAGGAGTTTCTCAATGGCTACCAAAGGGTTCAATGCCTTCGAGATGGCCCAGAAGCAGTTCGACTCTGTGGCCGACCTTCTCGAGCTTGACCAACCGACCCGGGACCTCCTGCGGACCCCTCTGCGGGAGTACCATTTCTCGATCCCCGTCCGCATGGACGACGGCAGCGTCCGCGTGTTCCACGGCTTCCGCTGCCAGCACAACGACGCCCGCGGGCCCTGCAAGGGCGGCATCCGCTTCCACCCCCAGGAGACGATCGACACGGTCCGCGCCCTGTCGATGTGGATGACCTGGAAGTGCTCCGTCGTCGACATCCCTCTCGGCGGCGGCAAGGGCGGCGTCATCTGCGACCCGCACGACCTCAGCCCGCGCGAGCAGGAACGGCTCTGCCGCGGCTGGATCCGGGTCCTGGCCCAT